>VTLG01009361.1_pt1 | contig 38783 bp, 60 predicted proteins | sample 4694571 | NCBI WGS metagenome assembly VTLG01 (sample SAMN12604809, study PRJNA352737) | marine metagenome | biome: ENVO:00000447; feature: ENVO:00000209|ENVO:00000569|ENVO:01000036; material: ENVO:00002151; isolation source: viral sequences binned using virsorter ... | reverse complement strand
GCGGCTCGTATTGCAGACCTCAAAGCAGACGGCCACGATATCGGTGATTGTTGGGTCGAAAAACCAAACGGAAAACGCTTTAAGCGTTACTTTCTCAAAGAAACACAACAAGAATTGGAGCTTTAGCAAATGGCTGTGTTGCCAAAACGATTAGAAGAGTTTCGCAAAAATTTCGAGCTTAATAAAGACGACTTTTGGGACTGTCACGGCACTTGGGTATTGCTTCACGCGCCGCTTGAAAAAGTAGCCGCTCAAGCCGGTGTTACTTACGACGACCCCGTTGTAATTGAAGCGGATACCAAAAACAAAACCGCAACCATTATGATGCGCGGCCATTTACCGTCTGGCGCATCAGAGGTCACGTTTGGCGAAGCAAGCCCGGCTAACTGTAAAAACAGTTATCCGTGGGCAATGGCAGAAAAACGCGCTAAAGATCGGCTTGTACTTAAACTGGTTGGTCTTCACGGCTCTGTCTACAGCGTAGATGAAGCTGATTGGCAAGGTAAGCCCCCTGCCCCACAGGCTGAGCCCACTGCCTCACAAGCTGAGCCAGCAAACGAGAGTAACCCCCCTTCAATTGATGACATTAAAGAAAGCATCGATGCCTGTGCGACCAAAAAGGCGTTGAAAGAGTTCAAGCGCACGCTTGGTCCGAGAGTCGAACATTTCGACGCTAAACAGATCGCTGAGTTGAAACAGCACAGTGACGCGCACGAAGCATCACTGGCTGCATAGTTCGTCTAACCCCCTAGTGCATGACTGCACATCTCCGTGGGCGGCGTTTACACAGTCGTCAGTAGTCGAGAGCAGATGTCGTCTGATTGATGCCCGCAATTAGTGTTTCAATTAATCAGTCGGGTAAGTTAGTTGGGGGGAGACGTTAAAAGTCGGGCTGTTGGCTAATTAATCTGCTCACGTGTGACAGGTAGACCGGGATGCCAGGATAAGTTTAGCGCAGTCGATGGCAGTCAATTGCGTTAGACACCCGGACCACATACAGAGAGGGATATATGGTTAAAATTAACAATGCAAAACATTTAGCTGCGTTATCGCAGAGATCTATTTTTGCAGAACTATGCGACGGCTCTAATGATGAAACCGTGCAAGCCACGTTAGATCGATTAGGTGTCGGTCAAAAAGCGCGTATCGAGTTGCCACTCCGCGACCTCGATAACTGGAAAGAAACAATCGAAATGCTAAAAGGTTTGGCGAATGACCTAACAGCCATTTATGTAAACAAAGACTATAATGACTTCGAAAAAATTAGGGCTGGCTTTAACAGAAGCAGAGGCGTACAGTTCTCATTAACAGAGCTAAACCGCACTCGTCCGACCTACTCGGACTACACCACATCTAGTGGTAAGAGGGGGTACTAGCTTGAATTTCTCACAATATACATTATGCGACAGTGCATTAACGCAGGATTCTTCTAAGTTCCTGCCCGGTTTTGTAATAAACGAACTTTCGACAAATCGTCACAAAATCTATCCACAGAAACACGCAATAAAATTGCGCCGTTCCCTGTTTGTCCAAATCAACATCTAGGAACCGCCATGAAACTCAAGACCACCGAGAACACCCTCGATGAGCTTAACGATCTGATCGATAAAACACGACCAAAAACAAAGACTTTGGCTGTGAATAAAAACGATCTGTTTAATCTGTTATCAGATCACAGACATATGTGGGGCAAGCTTAAAGAATATGGTGAAGTATCATGAAAACGGTGCAGGTTGGTAAAAACTGTTTTGGCGACAAACGACACCAAGTTGCCAAGGAAATGTATGAACTTCTCTACAAAGAAAAGCGCGTTACTACCTGCAAAAAATGCGGATCGGAAATCGAGGTTCCGCACACAACACCAAAGATTGCAAAGCTGTTTGGGGTGTCTGTAAAAACAGTCAATGACATGGTGGAAGACTATTCAAGTAACTTACACCGATCTCAAGATCCGAAAACACAGTTATAAAACCGGGGTCCGTTTCCTCAACGAGAGGATTGATGATAACAGCCATCGTACTGCCCTGCGTTTGATGCGAATACATATGTCGCTCGGCAAAATGATCAATGTGCTTATATCCCCTCGCCTTAATCGCGTGGGTCGTCATATGCGTGTCGCCGTCTTCAGTTACAAAATAACCCCATTCGTGGTGATGACCTTGTGCAGCAACGCGCACGTTGATCGTACCGAACTTGATCGCTCGCATAGGCCCATGCAAAATATTGTACATGGAGTTGCCTTTAAAACTGTGCGCGACCCATATCGGGCAGCGCCGTTTATTCGGAAACACTAAATTAAATTTTGACTGCCAGTCGAAAATTTTAACCGTATCCGCACTCATTTCTCGAATAATAAGCGCCCCATCTCCCCACTCGTCATGGTTTCCAAGCAACCACAACAGCCATTTGACGTTGCTATCGTGCATAAACCAGCGCACGTACTTGTATCCCGTCCCTTTGCTGGCTTCTTGCGCTGCGTAAAGACGCATTAGCCGACCGGTCCAGTTATTCGTGCTGTCGCCTAAGTTAATTGCATGGACGTTTGGCGTATTTGCCATAAGCTCAACGTCACGCGTCAGCAAAGGCCAGTTACAGCCGTCGTCATCGAGATGCGGATCGCCAACTAACGCAATCAAACACGGCTCATTTGATAACATTTTTACATCGAACCATTCTTTTTGCTGCGTATGCGCTTGGCGTTTTACAAAACGCCGTGACGCTATTTGTATTAGTTCTTCAACAGACAAGTCTTCATCGCCAAAATCCGGTAAGACAGGCGACTTATCTTTATCTAGCCCCCTTGCCATGCCTTCTTTAAGGCGATGCGTAAACGTCGCTTCATGTAAATGAAGAAACCGCGCCGCTTCTGTTTTGGTATCATGTCTTTGGAAGGCTTCAATCGCTTCCAAACACTGTTCGTCAGTCAGGGATTTTGCTGGCATTAATCTTAGCCCTGAGATCGCCGTAATCCAGAACCATACGACCTAACACTGAGCATGTTGTATTAGGTTGGTCTGCGGCACACGGCGGCTTCATATACTCAAGCTCTGTTGCAGCTTGTGCCATAAATTCCGCACTGTATTCGACAGTAGGCGGGACAATAAGATTAGGCTCAGACTTTTCGGCCGTCTTATAGTCAAAATACGCTGACCCAAGAGAACTTACACCGCTTACGGCGCTAAAAGTCTCCACGACGCAGGCGTTCAGCGGTAGTAGGGCGATCAAAAGTACCAGTTTCTTCCATGCGCCGACGCGCTTCTGCAACTTCCTTCGCTTGCGCACCCTTCTGCAAACGCCCCCCCAACCAGAGGGATACGCCGCCAACTCCGATGACAACGACGAGTACAAGTAAGACAAAGACAAGATTACCCGTCACTCTTTTGTTCTTTCAAGAAGAAGCCAGCTATACCGGCTAAAGCCGCCGCTGCGGTACTTATCTGCTGCATGAGGCCCGGATCTACGTTAATCCCGACCAAAGCCAACACACCCGTCAAAGCAGCATAACTCGACGGTTCTTTAAAACGTGAAAGGATTGCTTGCATAAATCAATAACTCCATACCCAAGGTCGATTAGGTCCGGGTAGTATGTCCAAATGGATGAAACGATGTTTAGGTTCACCCTTTTGTGACACACCAATACCGCGGATTTCCGGCAGGTTTGCAGCTATCCGCAAAAGCCGCCATGCACTTTCCCCATACACCCTGACATCGCATGCCATACCTGACGCATGGGCTCCCGGCGCCTTCTTTCGTTTTTCTACAGAATGGTCAGGAGAACGATATCCCGACGATATCGACATCGGACCAAAGACGTTTCGTATTTCTTGAATAGTGTACAAAAAGTCCGGGTCCATCTCGCATTCACCCGTTTCTTTGCAGCGAAATTCTTTCTCGCTGAAGTTTGGGTAATCATTCCAATTCATTATATTGATTGCCCTTCAAATATAATTGCACGGCATTCCGTGCTAACGACCATGTACCCCTTCTCTGTTTGTTTAACAGCTTCGCGCTTTGCTGCCTTTTCACATTCCGTTTTGCTGTAATGCGCATATGTCGAAGTGCCTGTAATGCATTGCCCAACGTGAATGCCAGGAGGACTACACAGCAAAATCAGGACAAAATACCCAATCATTTATTCGTCCTTAACAGGCCAATGACGCCCGTTATGCATGTGTTGTAAGACATCTACATCACGGCGAAGCGTTTCGCTTTCAACCTGCAATCGTTCTAAAGACCTGTGAAGTCTTTCACGGTTCTCAGGGTCCATCATGTTTGCAATGACCCCTAGTTTTTGGCCGACGAGATCCGTTTGGTTATCGTTACGGTCGAGCCGTGTATCTAATTCTGTTAAACGGCGAACAGCGTCTTTAAGAATGTCTTCTAACTCCGACACTTTTTGCCTTACAACCACGAACGAAGTACCAACGCTGGCAATTAAAGCGCCAATACTCACGATCATTTCGATAGTTAGCTGCATACGTCACGGTTTTGTCGGCCACGTAGGCCAGCTTTTCATCGCCTCGATATCAGAAACCGGAGGCGTTGGTGCTGTGGCCGGTAGATCGCGCAATGCCTGACGATACACTGTCTGTTCATCAGTCATCGTTGGACTGTCGGCAAACGACCACCAGTCTGTTTCTGCAAGTTTGTGATTACGTTGGTCACGCATGACGTCCATAGCCCGGTCAACGCGGCCCGCCTCGAACGCTGCCTCTGCCGCTTCTAAAGCAGCAAGCTCGTCACCAGTGATTTCGACTTGCGATTGACCTTCCGGTGTCGCGACCGTTTTATATCTAGCCATCATCAACTCCTAGCTGTTAGCCAGTCCGTAGACGCGAACCTGCCCGCTTTGGATAGTTCCTGACGAAAATTTTATCTGGAATGCATCATGGTCAGCGCCGGATTCATGCTTGCCCATACCATCTGAAGTCTGGACATTTACGCCGTTGGCGCTTCCAGCAAGATCAAATCGAATTGTCGGTTGCATTGAAGAGTCCTTTGGCGAGAACAACCAAATATGACCCGATACACCTTGCCCATTTGCATTTCCAACGCTGCTCATGAGTTCAATTTGAGCTGCAGATCGGCCACCGGTAGTAGAGTTACTGGCCGATGAATGATGACGCATGACATTTGTGACATACGCATAATCTGCTGACAAAAAACTCGACCCGTTATCTGTCGATAGCAAGAAATGTAAATTTGTTCCATTTGAGTCTGTCATCAGATGGTCAAGCACAATTAGATAAGTGTCGTATGTCGACGTTATCGTACTTACAAAATCCAACGACGAGCTTGATGATGCTGTTGCTGTGCTTAGATGGTTAAGTCCAGAGACGGGTGCTGCGCCCCACGTATTATTCCCATATAAAATTGTCGATGAGGACGCTGTTCCTGTTCCAAGCCGTGCGGTTGGGACTGTGCCAGAACCAAGATTACTGGCATTCAGTGCTGTGACCTGAGAGCCGTTGATCGCTGGCAAACCTGTGCTATCTGCTGCAATGACATTGCCGTTTGAAGTACCAATCGTAAGACCAAGGTCTGATCGCGTCTGCGATAGATCGGCGGGGTTTAGTCTGATTGTCATGTTAGCTCCAATGCGCGTCGTCTCGCGCATTAAAATTAAGGATTTGATCGTCAGTCATCGTTGCAATCGATGCCTCGATTTCGTTCGATTTTGTGCGTAGTGCGGTAACCTTTGCCCATTCAACAGCGGCAGCGGCTTCAATAGCTGCGTCGTCACTCCACAAATCAGCGATAACATTTCGCTGTTTCCAAGCTGGCATCAGTTCGAGAATGCGTCGTTCGCACTCTGCTTTCACGTGGGGTGTGAGAAGTGTCTGTGCTTCATCAGCATCGAGAAAACGAACGGTTCCATCACTAGATGTAATCGCCATTATGCACGCTCCTCTACGACAAGCTGTGTGCTACTGACGGCTCGTCCCGCAATTCCAAAACCAGCGCTCGACGTTCCAATGCTGCCGTCGTTTTGAACGTAATATTTTGTGCCGACTGCCAACGATCCTTGCGTCGGTGTAGCTATGGAACTGGGCAGTTGTACCGTGACTGTCCCACCGTCGCTTACGCTGTTTGAAGCAAAGCCGATAAAATTCGTCGCAGTCACATTTGATGCGCTACGCCCAACGCGAACACCGTATGTTTTAGATGCGGCGCTGTTGATTTGAGTGCGGACTAAGAAGCCATCAACGTCAGGACTGTACGCGACACTTATACCGCCATTCGCCGTGTCAGTAGAAATTTCATGTGGGCCGCTAACGACAAAGGAATCCGAAGCCGCTGTCGCTCCTGTGGTGACCGTGACAACCCAGTAGGTCAAGCGTTCGCTATTTGCATCGTCTGATCCAAAGAGGACGATTTTGTCAGTACCGGGGATTCCACGGACTTCTTTGTTGTTAGTTGATGGGTAGGCAGACTGGATTGTTTGGAGACCAGACTTAGCGTAGCCGCCCTCCATGCCCAGTGTTCGCATAAATTTTCCATCCCAAAAGACAGCGCGATTGATGCCCGATTCGTAGCGAACCTGACCAGCGTCAGAAAACCGCTCGGAGTCAGACCAGTTGTCCTCGCCGTCTTCCGAAAATGTTGCGCTTGCTCCAGTGCCACTGACGGAACCGTAATTAAGTCGCGGTCGATATGAGACGCCGCTTTGATGGTAGGCGACGTGCAAGAACATCATTTTGTCTTCGGTTGGAAAATAAATCGGTGATGCGTAATAGTTTCCGTATTGCCCACCACCGCTAATTCCCACATCAACTTCGCCACCAGAAAAACTGAAGCTGTCACCAGTCGCATCGCTGCCTGTCGTGAGCGCGCTAAATCTGACGTAAGAAGGCGTGGAGGTGGTGTGTGGAAAATGAGTGGCAACGGTTACATCGTTCGTATGCATGAAGATGCTGGAACCGTAGCCGTAATTCGCTCCAACAGGAGTGCTAATGCCATCAATGTCCAAGCCGTTGCTGGACGAATATGAGATCGTGTTGATGCCAACATAATATGACCCGGCGGCGTCCTGTTGGTACTGCACCAAAAGGCGGTCATGGGTCGCGGAATAAAACGCCGCCCACGCACTGGTAACGCCAGAAACTTGCGTTGGTGCTACAGTCTCCGTAATAGCCATTGAGCTATCCAAAGCAAGAACAGAGGCGCGTGATACGTCTGACGATGAGATGGTGCTTTTTGCAACAAGCATGAATTTGTCAGCAGTCGTATTGTAATCCATCACACCACGATCACTGGCTGTTTCGCTCGATGGTGTGTAGGCGCTGCCAATAACTTGAGTGATGGCGTTGTTTCCAACTTGCGACACAGTGCCGTCCGAGTTGAGGATAAGCGTTTTTCCGGCTGTAATCGCGCCTGACGCAGTTAGGTCGATGGTGCCGCCAGATGCGGGCAAATTTGTAAGGTTTGCGGCACTTCCACTGGGCGCTAAAACGTCAGTGCCAATGGTAAGACCCAGCGCCGTGCGTGTCGCAGCTAGGTCATCTGGATCAAATGTAATAGTACCCATATTACGTTCCTACAATGTGCCAAGTTGCGCCGCTACTAACGGTGACGCTTGACCCGCTGGTTATTGTGACTGGACCAGCCGACATGCCGTTATCACCCGATGCAATGGTAAGACTGACGCTTCCGCTGATCTGATTTTTATTGACGCGGATAACGCTTTCCTCACCCGTTCCGCCTCCATCTAAAGCGGGACCACCTCCACCAATGGCTCCCCAAGCTGACCCGTCATATCCTTCAAAAGCTGTGTCAGTGCTATTAAATCGAAGGTATCCAGCAGCAGGCGAACCATCTCGCTGACCAGTTGTACCCGACGGCAATTGGGCTGCACCTGTGCCAGACGTTTTGCTAACAAAGCTGTTGGCGTCTAACGCAGCAGCTTGCCACGACGAACCATTGTAAATCTTCAGCGTGTTTGTTGAGGTGTTAAAATACTGGTCTCCTGCATTAAGCGCGTCACCATCGTTGTCAGTCGCAGGATCGCTTGATTTAGCACCCAGATAAGTGTCATCGAAGTTATCTAGCGCGGTCTCTGCCGCAGCTTGTGCAGTTTCCGCTGCTGCTTTTGCTGTTTCCGCCGCTGTTTTTGCAGTCGTCGCAAGACCAGCCTGAGTTGTTGCGGTACTAGCTTGGGCGGTCGAAGTTGCTGCGCTGCTTGCAGAAGAAGTTGCCGATGATGCGGCAGCGGTAGCACTTGAGGCCGCAGCAGTCTGACTTGTTGTCGCAGAAGCAGCGTCAACAATTAATGTCCATTTAGCGGAATCTGTGTTTGTCGTTAACGGTTGTGCGCCGCTAGATGTATGCGCTGTTACGCATATAAAGACATTATTAGTCGATGTGTCTTTTACCAAATCCCTGACGGTGTATGCCGTAGACGCTGCCCAATCACCCTTAAACGTGCCTATTTCCTGCGTTGCGGTTAAATCGCTATTGGAGTCAAACGACAGTATTTTATTTGCGCGATCTGCCGGGACGGTAAACGCGGACGTAGCATCGGAACGCGAAAATGCAATTGTTCGCGCAAGCGTTAACGATTGTTGTTTAAGTGCCGCAAAAACCCGTGATATCTGTGTGTTTAACGACGCAATATCAAACGCGCCTGACAACGGAAAGTTCGTTGTTTTTGTAAGCGCATAATCTGCGTAAATCGTTACCCGGCTATTCGTTACAGATGCCGCCAGTGTTAGACTACCGTCTTTAAGAAAGCCGTCGTCTGCGGCTGTTGCCGTAATCGTAAAACCAGACGGATGCTGCGCGAGCGTTGTGTCAGCGAGTGTCGTCGTATCGGTAATAATTACCTTAATGTCGCTGTTATCAAAGAACTCAAACGGGATAGCAAACGGTCCTGTCGACGCAGAACTGCCTACCGTGTACTGAACGCGTGGTTCATTATCTGCAATTGTAAGCTGGGCCATGCAACTTTCCTATTGAGGCATAATAGGAAATTACCGGGCCTCGGGATTACCCCGCCATGCACATTAAAACATCCGGTCCGCTACCGGATCTAGAAATGGCAAATTCTGTCCTGGCACCAGCAAGCGAGCGCGTTTCTTGGTCCAATGATCTACATCACCGCTTAAAACATCACTTATGATTTCAGAAGCGTTAGCAAGTTGTGTTCCCGTTGGGCCAAACAATGCTCCAAATTTGGATTTAAAGGAGGCATCGTAAGGCGGTGCCATACCTAACATTGGTTTAAGACCAAGCTGATAATTGCTCAATTTCTCGGTTGTGTTGTTAATGTCCATCAGAACACCAAGAGCGCCAGAACGATCTATCGCCTCAACAAGGTTTTCATGAAAGGACCGCTCTCGCGTGTCGCCATATTGTTGGCGCTTTATCTCGTTTGTTAAATGCCCCATGGCAACAAGTAATGTTAGCCCTGTAAAAAACGCTGCATCACGTTCCTGCAATCCAGATATCAACAGCTTTGGTAACGCTGATTGCCCAAAACTTTTAAACTGCGCGATAACACTGCCAAACTCTGTCGAAGTCCAAAGTGCGCGATCACCGACGTTTGGCGTTATAATAGTACGATCTGCATCTTGATTTAACGCTGCACGATAATGCCGCATTGCATTTGTGTCTGCGCGAGATCCAAGTTGCCATAACTCTGTGTTTGGCACCCACGTACCGTTGATTTGCTCACCGTGTTCGCGGACTTGAAACGCAATGCGCTCTGCCATGTTTTCGTCAATGCCATGACGTAACAGCTTTTCACGGCTTGCCTGACTAATCGTTGACCAGTTCATGCAATCATCAACAATACGAAGACCCGCAACCGTACCAGCAAACTGTTTCATGCCGGTGTTCCACATATGCATTGCGTTAACAATAAAGAACGCGCCCTGCGCTCTCATCAAACCCCGCTCAAACTTAAACTTTTTACCGTAGACATCGGATATGTCAGCAAACTGCAATGCGCGTGTACCCAAAACCATGTCCAACGCAGTGCCAGATAGTTGTAACTCTTCCTTCATAAGCGAAAGAACAGCCCTGCCCTGCCCGTTAAACATTTGTTTTAAGCCGTAGCCGACAGAATTTTTTAATCCTTCTGTCATTACAACGCGGCCCATATCGGGTATAGCCGAAAGTGTAAAACCACCACCCAGCGTCAATACGTTCCAAATCTTACCAATGCGAAGCGCCCTCGACAAAGGACGATACGGGTCATTCGGTAAACCATAGGTTCCGCGCAACTTATCTCGTAAGCCGCGAATGTCGGTAAGATCGCGCTTTAAATCATCAGCTATTTTCTTACGTTCTGCGCGTGTCGTTGCCCGTGCTGTTTGTTCAGCCGCTTCTTCCTTAACCAGATCAATTGTGCGTTTCATCGAAGGGTCGCCAAACTTTCTGGCGAGCAACACATCCATCCCTATCGAGTTGGTGTAGAACCGGGTAATTGCCTCGATGTCGCTTTCCAGAAAATCTTCAACCAAATGGTCGGGTATTTCGAGCGTACGCTGCTTTGCCATACCGACATCATCAACAAAATCGTCAAACACATCGTCTTCTGTGTAGCGACTGTACGGCTTGTTTCGTAGCAAACCCTGTTCGATGATTTCCGTCGCCATATCATCGACGGCTTCGATCCCCTCACCTTGCGTTCTAAGCCAGCCAGCAATAATGCCGTGCAACTCATCGTAGCGATCTACAATTTCATCGTGTCGCCACATACGCGTAAGGTAACTTGGCGCTGTGTTTACAGTCGGGCCAAATGCTTCCAAATTAGCTAATTGCCGTTCGACTGCGCCAAGCTGTCCCTCGATAACAGATAAAGCTTCAAAGTCTTCAACACCTGTTGCTGCCGCCCTGCCCTGTAGTTCCTGCTTGCGCCGTATAAGAGACGCACGTTGGTTTTGAATAGGTCGCTCAAACAATCCCATTTCATGGGCTTGCTGTTTAAGCTTGTCAAAATGCGCTCGATGTTGCCGCGCAGCCGCTTCTACGTGAGGTTTAACGCTGTCTGGTATTGGTAATTCTTCAGCCGAGTCATTGCGGCGCATTGCTTTGCCGACTGCATCCCGAAACTCACCGTGAGATATAAATTGAGGAGGCGTAGCGTCTATTATAGATCGTCCATAAGCATCCGCACGTTGACGTAATATTCCTTTTTTTACTTTGTTATAAAAATCTCCCACTTGCATCGCGCCTATTTGCATTGCGCGAGCAGCATCACTCGACTCACTAACTTCTTGTGCTGCCCGTGCTTGCCGATACGCAATGTAATGCTCGTCAAGACCGCGCATAAGGTTTGCTAACGAATGCTGATAATCAACAGCAAACTCGGTTTCAACACTCAAAGAGGTTGCTTCGCCCTGACGTATTTTGTTTTGCTTCATGCCACCAAGCGGCACCATGTCAGACAGAACAAAACGTGCATTGTTAAAGCGTGACTTTAGCAACCGAAGCATCGGATTAAAGTTAGACCGCTCCAGCTTTGTCCCTGTTTCCAGAAGGGCTTCCTGCCACATTTCCTGTTGAATGTCGGTATCTGCACGCAAACCCATTGCACCAACCGACTGCCGCTGCGCCCCAGCATCAGCTATGTCTTCTGGGTTGTATCGAGGACCGGGCGTTTCCAGCGGCATACGTTTTGTAAATCCGCCCATTATACCGCCAATAGCAAATGCAGCACCTATGCCTACAGCCGTTTCAGCAATTGGCCGGTCGTGTTGTGTTGCTTCAAGCAAAATATCTTTTGGCGCGGAAACAAGAGCCATCCCTGCGCCACCCGCCATTATTCGTTTTAATCGATTGCTATGTCGCGCTCCCGAAAGAAAAGGTATTGGCGCAAGTAAGGATGCCAAATCAACAGGCCCAAACCCGCCAATTAAACGGCCAATAAACTGATCGCCAGAGCGATTGCGTATTACCTGTTCTTCCCGAAATTCTTTTATAATGTAAGCAGTCTCTTCGGGACTGCGGCTATGAATTGCAAACGGTATGACATCTTCGTTTTCTTTTACTAATGGATCAGCAAAAAAGTCATAGTCCGGCTGTTCTGGAAAACTGGGTTTGTTTGCTATTTTCATAATAGCGGCAATCTCGTTGTCGAGATAAAACCCGTCTTTTATTGCTTGCGGTATCGTTACATCATCAAACTTTGTTGTGTAAGTCCGCTCGTCCCGTGGCCTAAGATAAGCTTCACCAGAGTTTGCAAAAAACTTTAAACGATCTTGTATGCTCAACATACCTGGATCATTAGATAATTCTTGAGAGCGTTGTTTTGCCGCTTCAACTGCTTCTTCTAAAGATCCATATCCAACAATCTCTCTGTTTGTGTCTGGGTCCATAAAGTTATTATCAACGATGCGTGAAAACGCGTCTTGGTGGTCAACGCGTTCACCTTTGTAAATCGACGGAATATTCATGAACCCGCCGGGACGGCGTGGATCGTGTACTGTTATTGTTTTTTCTGTCTCAGGACGTCCGTCGTAGCCAAGCATAATGGCACGACCATCAGATCGCGTACCGATGCGGTATCGAAACGGATTGTTTTCTTCACGCATCATTATGCATTCGCTTTAAGATAATGTTCGACCGTGCCTTCGCCTTTGGCTGTGTTGTAAAGCTTTTTCCACATTTCAGCGCGGCCTTTAAGCGTTTTGGGTATTTTTTTGCCTTGCATAATAAACATCAAATACAAACGCGCTGCTAACGCACCGATTAATGGTTCTGTAACGTCTTCGTGCTTAAGCGTATTCCAATCTAGTCCAAAATCTCTCTTAATTTGTGCTTTTGCTTTTCTTAATCTTGCGTGATCTACCTGCGTTTCGATTAAAGCACCTTTTGAAACCTGCCATATACCTTTGTCATCGCGGTTTGGTGCAAACGTATTTCTTGCTTCACCTGCCCTGCTTTCAGCATTTGCAATTTCAGTAAGGAACTGACCGCCACCAAAAGCATTATTTATAATAGCAGTTGCTTCTTTTACGACAGACGGACCTTTTGATCCCTGTGTGTGTAAAATTGGCGAAGGGAAAACTTCCCTAATTTGTCCAAATCGAGTTTCGGCTTGGGTTGTAACCGTTTCGCTTCCATCCGGTTCTACAATCGTAGCGCCGGGAGGAACTGGAATATCAGACGCATCTTCTTCTTTAAGAGCAAAAACGCTTGCATCACCACGTACCCTTGTGCCGTCTGGTAAAACTGTCACTGCATCAGCAGGAGCTTTAATATCTAAAGGATCGGGTTCTTTAAGATCGAAAACGCTGGCATCGCCGCTTACTCTTGTGCCGTCCGGTAAAATTGTTTCGGCATTTGCCGGTGCCTCAATGTCAAGTACACCCGGATTAGCGCGTTTCATTGATTTTAAATCAAACCTAGCCGTGGTTTGTGGTGTCTTACCACCCGCATCGGATATTGAGTCAATAAGCCCAGACCCTAAATTTACAGCCCCGCCTGTCAGAATTTTTGCTGAGTCAATTACAATGCGAGCCGCTACATCGCCCGGTAAAATACCGCTGCCGACATACAAATTGTAATCAAGTTTCGCATCAATTTCTGGTTGACCAAATCTACGCATTACAAAGTTTGTTGCATCTTGCAATGCAAGAACATCGTCCATTGATTTAAAGGCTTCAAAATACGTTGCAGACTTATCCGCAATGACATCCCTTTCGTCACCGAGGCCAATTTTGGCTAACATAGACGAAAAGTAGTTAATCGGTTCTTTTAGAACACTAAGCCCTTCGCGGACTTCTTGCATAGATTGCAAAACAAATCGGTTGTATAGCTCTTGCGCGTCCGCAACATATTGATAGTTTTGGATTGGTTTCCAACGGTCGCCGTCTTTTATTTCAACGCTAAACGGGCGCACTCGATGTGGCGTATTATATGGTCGTCCTAATGGTGAGCGTTGCGTGTATAACTGAAACTTGTCCATCCTTGTCGTTCGAATATCAGAATATCTAATAGCCGATCCGTCAGTTAGGGTATAACCAAGCTCCCGTAATTCCGAAGCGATCTTTCTTTTATGGTCGTCCGAAGTCGTTGTGAAGGGAAGCTGTGCTGGCAATTCTTCACTCAACGGTTGGGCTGTAACCCAAATCAAATCACCATCGACGTTATCAATTGTGTATTCGCCGCGTTCAAGCAGTTCCGCAAATGACATACTCCAAACAGCGTCATCGTTATTAAAGCCGTTTGCGGCGTTAACCGTATAGATTTGCTGTAGCCGGTTGATCATATCCGGCGGCATTGCTGGAATTTCGTCGTTGTTAGAACTAATGCCGCTTATATCGAGGCCCGTTTGCGTTTCAAACTCACCAACAGCAGCATAAAGTCTTTCGTCAACTTCTTCCGCAAAGAGCGGGCTTAAAAGCCCAGGCAATAACTCCTTAAGTTTAGATCCTGCTTCCTCAGCAAAAGAAGGATCGTTAGCTTGTACCGGCATGGTCGCAACATTACGAGAAGCCGATGAGTTGCTTGGTCTATTATTTTGGGCTCGCCATGCAGCTAACGTTTCCGGGGTGTTAAATGCATTGTTATTTGCGTCCATAACAAGCGAATACATCTGAGCGTATTTTTCTTTGCCAAATGCATCTATGAGATATCGAACATAATTCTGTTTAACGTCTGAATCGAGATAACGACCAAACACCGTCATAGCAAATTTAAACCCGTCAGATTGAGGATCTGGGTTTGTAATAAGCTCTGACAGGATATTTTTTGTAACTTTATGTATGTGTCCTGTTTTTCCTGTATAATTTACTGACGCATTTGCGTCTTTTCGCAACTCATCTTCCGGCATGCCTTCTTCTGCTTTTTTATTTTGCCGTGTCGTTAAAGGTCGATGATTGGGTTGCCTGTTTTTAATAACGGATGCATCGTGAATATCTTCTCGGTTTTTTATGTAATCTTCACGGTACTTACGAACGCGCGTAATCCATCCGGGTTTACCGACAAAATCAGGGTTTCCCTTATCAATCTGATTTTGAACAATAGCTGCGTATCGCTTAGGCGATATAGAAAAGTTGCTCTCCGCTGAAACTAATCCAGCAGTAACATTACGCGTTATAAGATCATTTTGTTTTTCTAAAAACTTTTGTTCAATTTTTTGATAGTCTTTAGAGTCAATATGACCATCAAAATACAATCGTTTTGCATTTCGATAACCAACTTTGGATTCATCAAAACTTATTTTTGGATCTTCTATGGTATTCTCTACCTGCCGCATAACCAGTGCAGCAGTGTCAGCACGCATTTGTTTTTGTAGCGTCCCTTGGGGGTCTACGCGTTTGTGGTAAAAATCATGCGATATTTCACCATTATTGTATGCGCGAGTTAATTCTGCTTCGCTTAAAACTCCACCTTGCAATTCATCATTTTCGATTTGCTGTTCGTTTGTTTTTTGAGTGACATCAAGTTTCGTTTTTCGTAACGATGCTTGTTTTTCACTAGCCCGAACAATGTCTTTTGAAACGTAGTTATACATTGCATCGCGGTTCTTTTCACGATCAGCATCGCTTATCTGGCGAGACTCAAAAGGCTGGTCAGCAAGCCCAACCGCGTCCTCAAGGCCCTGTGTTCGGTACGTTTCTAAAACACGTTGTTTGTGTGTTGCTAAATCAATCGTGTCGGTAAACCCCTTCTCCTTTGTTTGTTTTTCGTTAAAATTAATTAGATTTGCGTCAAACAAAGATTTTAGCGTTTTTTCGTGCCGCTTTTTTAAAACGCCAAGGCGGTCTTCCGTAATATTGCCATCAAGTTCTTTTGGCGTGTCAGCACTTTGACGTATAAGGTTTTCGGCTTCAGTTAGCGTGTCGGTTAAATCTTGTTCTAATTGCGCTTTTACATTGTCACGGGAACGTTTTATTGCCGTTTCTAATACGCCTGCATAAACCGTATTTGTTATATGTCTTAATTCGGGCTCTAGCTCGTTTTTGACTTCATCTAACGAGTTTTTCCAAATGTTCTCTTTATGCTTGCGTAAAACCTTAAGCAACGCAGCAGGATCATGCGGGTTTTTAGCTGCTTCTTCTTTAGCAAACAGGTTGTATTGGGATCGTAGATTTTTACTGTAAGCGTTTAACGCGGCATTTTGATACGCCTGTTGTTCTGGCGAACCTAAACTGTATTCCTCGCCTTCAAACGTATAGCCCAAACTATCCAAAGGCATAACTTTGTTGTCTTCATCAAACCGATTGCCATACGCTGCACCGAGTTGCGTTGCCTGACTGATACGTTCACGTTGTTTTGCTACTTTGCGTTCAGCTATTAATTCTTGAGCCCAAGACTCAAGTTCACCGGCAATAGGATTATTAGCCCAAGCGCGAGCCATTGAGGCTGCACCAGACCCCACACCGGGCATAGAGGAACCCGTTGCTTGTAATACAGAGCCACGGCCTTTGGGTTGTAATGGAACAGTCATATTAAATTTCCATTAAACTGCGGCCACCTGACAACGCCGCACTCGCCATTTTAAAGTTACGTGCAGTTTTAGACGCTTTTGATTGTAAGCGATTGTCAGCACTCGCAAGCTGGAATCGCCGTTTTTCAAACTGCCTTTGCAGCCGAATATTTTTTATGTCGCGATCTGCTTGACCAAACGTTCTTTGTTTAATCGCTTTGGTTCCACCTGTACCATCAACAGTACGTCCTTTTGCTGCTAGTGCTGCAATTTGCAAGTTTCTGGTTTGGTCTAATTCATCAAGGCGTTCTGCTTCTAATTGCATGGCTTGTATGGCACGCATGTTGTCTTCGTCTTCCATTGCAGCACGCTGCATGGCAAGGGAAGCCTGATTGAAATCATCTTCCTTTTTAGCCTGATACATTTGCAGGCCAGTGCTAACAGCTATCATTGCAATTTCGGCGCTTGGCATTTTATAACTCCACTTCTACAAACACGCCGTTCAAAGTTAACGGTAACGGTACATCCTGTGTTATGCTTACCGTTGCTTGGTCCGCGTTTTGCCATCCCAACAAATAAAATTCTTCATGCCCGGTTTTTGAAACAGGCGTTGAAGATAAGTCATCTGTCGTGTTGCGAATAAGCAACCGGCTTCCATCCACCAGAATGTTATAACTTTCCAAAATATCGACTATGCACCTGACAAGGCGCACAGGGTCGCCCACTTGAGGCCCTGTCCGCAGACTGACCAAAGCGGGTAGCGTCTCAACAGTTGGCGTAAAGTTTAACCCGACCTGGATGTTTTTAACGGCGTTGCTCGATCCAAGATCCAAATTGCCACTGCCATCTACTGTAAACGTTCCCAAAAACAACGCTCGATCAGACGTTACGTGTACGGTCTGATTGGCAAAATGAGATAATCCAGACCATGTGCTTTGCGCGGATGAGTTTGTCAGCGAGACAACCGAATCCATATCCAGTGATGGATCAAAATATTCGACAAACAACTCGTTGCCGCTGCCAAGATCGCGTTCGCTTACCAGATACATTCGGTCAGCAATATTGCTTATCGATTTAAAGCTTCCGCTTGTTGACCACTGTGACCAACCGGCAATCTTGTTTTGGCGTTCGGATATAAAAACCGCCATCGTGCCGTCGCTGTTTATAAAATATGCGTACTGTTCGGCTTGGTTTTCCTCACCGAGACTGACATCAAAATAAACAGGCGATACCAGCAAATGCTCAGACAGGTAGTTTAGGGCATCTGCTCTAAACGCTTGCTGTATGTCATCAAACAAAAACTCACGCACTGTAGCTTTGTTGCGCGTTAAGAATACGACGCCGCCGTCAAACTCTTTTGGCGGTATGTTACCGCTGCCGTAACGCGTTTGTTTTTTATAAGCAATGTCTGCCGGTGTGATAGTGGCTTCATCCGACTTGGGAATAAAGACCTCCATCGATTCAGTAAAAATTGCCAAATGATTAAGTGACGCGGCTCCTGTAATCCGCAACACTTGGTCTTCCGAAATCTGCTCGTTAAGCGCATCAGCCGCTTCTGCTTCACCAACATCGAAGTTAAAAAACGCCGATACCTTGGACGCAAAATGGAAGTTTGGCAGATCGCGCGAACCGAAAAAGTGCAGCCTTTGGTCGGAAAACAAACAGACACGCGCATGCCCTCGCGCTGTTGAAAATACAGCTTCTTCCCAATCCCCTTGTGCGCTAGTGCCACCTAACGTCTCGCGCACCGTTGCTGTTGCTGTGGTGGCATCAGTTACGGCTGTAATTTTAAACTCTTTGTACGCAACACTTGAGCCTGTTCCATAGTTAACGCGAAACACAACATCTACGTGTTCTGCTACAAACAAGTCAGCACTTGCTGTTACAGTTATCGAGCCAGATGTGCCACTAAACGAAAGCGTTACGGCGGCTACAGAAAACTTGTGGTATGGCTGGTGCAAAGGCGCACCGCCCGATTCTTCTTCAAAAGCGTAAACTTCACGACTAAAGGTTGTCGATCCTGTACGCATAATCTTTTGCATTGGCATATCAGGATGCGTGACAATCATCGTATCGCCCGATTGTGTCGTATACAGGCTACCAATTTCTGAAGATGTCCACGGGCAACCCGTTAACGCTGTGCATTGCGTACCGTCGCGGTGAAATATGTCTGCGCGACCGGCTGAGAATATAAAGAAATACGCTTGCTCGATGTTGAATATAAAGCTGGCTGTTTGCACAGCATTAGTGTGACTGAGCTTTGCAATATGCTTTGTGCCGGGTCGTCGTGTTATACCACCCTGGACAAGTTGGCGCATGTTTCTGACCTGCTTTGCGCCATTTTCATAAGCCGCCATATCGATACGCGAAGACATGCGCGGCGACAGTTCTCCAGACGAGAAGTTTGTCCGAAAGCTAAATATCCGTGCCATTGTTACCTCGTTTGTGATGTCAAACGGGTAAGTCTGATAGCTTTGTTGCTGGTCTGTTTGCCAACACGCGCTTTTGCTTTTGCAAACTGCGTTTCAGCTTTTTTGCCAAACGCCTCCGCAATCTCTTCTTTGCGGGTTATAGAAAGCGCGTATGCTTCAGCGAGTGACAGCACAACCCACATCGTAAAAGCTGGATGCCAAGTGCTTTCATCTGCGCGAAACGTGTAATCGAGGATAACTTCGTTTTCTTCGTTAGCGTCGATAAACAGCTTGTCTTCAAAAATGTCGTATTTTTTCTCTACGCCATTAACGCGAACGCTTTCAATTGTCATGGGCGCGGGACTGGTCGGTAACTGAAATGCGTTGTCGAAGTTTACAAGCGTTGTGCCTGTAACCATGACCAACTGCTGTGAACCGCTGGCAAAGTCCCAATAATAAGCACCAATGCAGTCTTCTACGATTGTTTCGTAAATCTGACGGCTTACGACTTTTTCGATTTCCGATCCGTCAAAGGATGAAATCTGATTGGCCCCAACCATTACCAGAGCCTTACTTGCAACTTCCGGTTTGGTAAGTGCCATTGCTGTTCTCTATTTCTTAGGAATAAGAAAGGTAACTTTGTTTGGTTTGACCAAATCCAAAACCGCACCGCCTTTTGATTTTCGGATGCGGGAAACGGCAGGAGCTTTCGCCCCTGCCTTTTTCCGTCGCGGCATCAGTCAGTATCCGTCCCGCCAAGGGCGTTCAGATCTGCGACATCAACCACTGTTCCGTTATTGGCATTTACGATCATGTGACCGAAAGCCGGTGTGCCGTCTTCGTCAGCAGAGACGTAGATGATGTCACCGACATTTAGAATGTCAGCAGCAGCATCAAAGTACGAAGCTGAGTCAATTACAGCAGCGGTATCGTTGCTCCGGTACGACCAGATTGATCGACCGTCGCCATAGGCCAAAAGGGCCAGTTTTGTCGTTACGAAAGCCATTTCAATGCCCCCTATTTCTTAAGGTCTGCTTTGATGCAGCCGTTGGCATCGATCAAGACTGCGTTCATTTGCATCTTGGCGAGCGAGAAGTGGCTATCCTTCGTATTGTAATACTGAAGGTTTAGAGACACATCTTTGCCAACCGCATGGCCGACTGCTGTCCGGTGATAGAACAGGCCCCGGCGATCTGCATCGGAGTTGATTGAATCAAGACCCGAATGCGGAATCCAAGTGAACGAAAGCCACTTTTTGGCTTGTGTACCTTCCGTAAACGGCATCGCATCGGTCGGTACATAGTCTTGCGAAGCGAATTGCTCGATTGCCAGCAATTGCGTCCAGTTTTCCCACGCAACAATCGCGTAACGATCACCGTCATCTGGCACATCGTTATTGCCCATTGTCTCAAGGAGACCCAAGCAATAAGCCAACGTAATGCCGTTTGTGGTTTCGTTAGAGGTTGTCGTCGTGGTTTCACACGCGTCGATGATTTGATCGTCAGTCTTACGACCGAGCGCAGCCGCACCGCTTTGCTGTGCAACCATGAACTCATCATGTTCAACGCGGAGAAGGTCCAGATCATCGATCCACTCTCCTGCAAACCAGTCCTCAAGGGTCACGTTTACATTTGTGTGTTCGATATTCATAGGTTTTATGTCTCCAGCCCTTGCTTTTTGGCTGGCGGCACCTTTACCCGCCTTCTGGAAGGTAACTTTGTTTTTTGTGGTCGAATTACGGGTACGAACCGTATTGCGAAGCTTGGAGCCCATACGCTGATAAGCGAGCTTGATTCCGGCTTCAAATTCTTCCACAAAAGCAGTTGAGATGGTATTTTCATTTGCCATCGATTTTGCTCCTGAGAGATGAAGTTTTTACAATTCCGGTTAATCCCGCAGCGTCTTCGTGAGTTGATCCTTTCGGGCTCATGAGGGGCGATTGGGGCCGTAATGCAAACTGGCCCCATCACCTATCCTCAGTCCATGCACATTACCCCCCAGCAGCTTCTCTGGCGGCTAACTGAGCCCATGCAGCACGTACCCGTTGCACTGTTGCCGGGTCGCCTCTGCGGTACTCTGGAGAGTCTTGTAGGGCCTGTACGTCGTTGCGCTGAAGACGTTCTTGGAAATGTCCTGTATCTTCGCCAACCAAAAACTTTGGTTCACCCGACAATTCCATAATTTCTTCGATGGCTTCGACCATTTCCGACCGAACAGCCATTCCCGAAATTACATTATAAGAGTTCTCAGACAGGTGACGCTGGCACCAAGCGTTTACACGCTCGCACCGCATGTCGGAATACTCGCCAAGTTTTTCTTTTTCGACATCGTAATCCGGCATATTTGCCAAATTTGAGTTTATGTAGGCTTCAGCGAGTTGATTAAACTCATGCTGTGGCACGTTGTGCTTATGCAATACATCTTTTGCCGTTACCAAAAACGGATCTGTATCGTCGACTTGAAACTCTAAACCATCAGGCAACAGCAGCGGATCAATATCAACAGAATATTCTTCCGCTGTTGCCGGGACACCCTTTGGCACTTCAGCCCGTATTTCTTCAGCTACTTCGCTGCGGAGGTCTTCGGTACGCATGTAAATACGACGTTCTGCCTGTTTGTAGGCTTCCGACAGACTGTTACCCATCGCTTCATGGTTTAGACTTCCGTCTTCCTGCATGTATTGCGTTCCGTCTCCCCACAATTTTTCTGGGAAATAATCGGGTCGATTTGGGTCTGCCGCTTCCGTCGCGGTCGAGGTTTCTTCCGACGTATCAGATACGTCTTCAGCCACAGCTTCTTCGGGTACTTCTGCTTCTTCCGGGTCCACTTTTTAGAACTCCTTTCCAAGCTCTGTTCTCTTGCGGATTAGTCCGACAATCCAGCTTTGGCCGGATTGATGTTGTAAAACTTCATTGGAGGTTCCCGGTCCTGCCGGGGAGTGCATCGTTATATTCGTGAGGTAGTTAAGAATTTCTTGACCTTCGTCCGATGAAAATATTTCAGCAAAAAGCGCGTTAATCCTCGTTTCAACGTCTGCGGAATAAGTACGGCCATCGACACTTGCTTTCTTCATTATTGAGGTTTCGGTCCTAGCCCTATGAGATTTTGCAGCATGTCAGGATCAATCTGACCTTGTGCCGCTTGCTCTTGTGTCTGTTGTGTAAGTTCAGCAATTTCGCCTTTAGACATAACGAGGCGTTGCGGTATGCCGTGTAGTTCGGCCAAGTATGCGGCTGTTTCGCCGTACTTCATGGCGCTTGCGCCCATTTGACCAAACATCCCCTGTAGCTGCTGGTTGTAGGCAAGCAACTCTTGAATATCTTGCTGTTTTTGAGCCCTTAACAAAGGCGATTCCGGGTAAATCACAATCTGATTGCCGTCTACCGCAGGTATATCAACAATTCCCTGATCGTTAAGAATGTGGACAGCGCGACGAATAAGGGGGTTGAGCAATTCTGTTTTAAGCCTTCCCTGCACAGTTCCCATATCGGTTGCCGACAAAAACCGGCGTTCCATGATTTCTGTCGCACTAAGAGGCGTTTTGCCCTTCTGCTCAAAGTCATCGACAAACAAGCCACGGCGTATATTACGCTGGCGCTCTTCAAGCGTAAGCTGTCCGACATCGAACTTTGAGGCGGTCGGCAGAACATCGATGCTTGATCCCGGCGCACGTGGAATAAACGCACCCGGCTCAATAAAAACGTTGTGCGGGTTAAACACCCCGTCATCGTCGTAGACATACGTTCCTGCCAGTGCCATTTCGGCGTTTTGCAGGATCATTTCCATAACGTGATTAACGGTTTTTACCGTTGGCATAACTTGGATAAGAGGCCCGCGCCCGTACAACTCGGAACTCGATTTCGACCAACGCGCCGTAATCATTGGCAGCGACCCGTAGCCTTCGATCTTGTCTTCGACCACCATTTCGCCGCATTGCAACAGGAACACGCGGAATTTGTAGCACTCGTATTTTTTGCTGTAATCGCGAATTAACTCCGTTATCACGGTGTCTGTCATATCGCGATTTTTTGCCATCTTCTTTTGAAGATTTTCAGAGTATTTGATCTTGCCTTTGTACTCTTGTTCCAGATTGACGAGAGCCTGTTTTTCCTTCCAGAAATACCAGCCCTTTGGCGCACCGTGTGGCCCCTGCAACAAAGCGTAGTTGGTTAGCGGAATGGACTTAAATTTAAACTGCCCAATGTATTCACCCGGCTGCATGTACAGCAGCATCGTGCCAATCGCGAGGTCTTGCATCGCTTCATGGCATTCTTCGTGAAAGTTGGAGTTCCAGATGCTTTCGTGGATGTACTGCGTAAGCTCATCGAGCATCATCTGTGCTTCGGGCGAGCGGTTTTCGACAGCGATATCGGGACCAAGTTTTAAATGAAACGCACGGGCGTTTTCGGGAAACAGGCCAGACAGAATGCGAGAGGCAAACTTCGGTACGGATTGAGGAGCCGTGTCGTCATAAATCAGGTCGGTGCGTTTTTGTCCCGGCACATGGCTGTGAAAGTTGGTTCGATTGGGGAAGCTGTAGTCATACGCTTCTTCCCACATCGGTATCCAGTTTTCGCGCTGTTCCAAGGCACGCCGAAAGTTCTCTAAACTCTCTTTGAGAGGTAGATCGGCTCCCGGCGGTATCTCGACTTGGTTATAGCGAATGGTCATTTATTTTCTCAAAACGGTGGTATCAATGGTTGGGATTTACGTCCGGTTTTGTTTATGTGATCTACAAGCGCCTGACTGCTAAATTTATCCGAAACCAAAACATCAGCAGATTTTTTCTGTTTTTTTGGCGTTTTTGCTAAACGTCTGTTAGCCGCCATGTTTTTGACGTTTTTCATTGAATCCGCGCTACTTCTTTTTGGTGTTACGCTTTTTGCTTTTCGCTTAACGAATTGTTTAACGAGCAAAGAAACGCCAGCGCCGATTATGGGAAGAGGGCCAGCCATTTAATCAATATGGCCTTTTTCACGAGCAATTTTTCGCCAATCTGTAACCATATTCTTCCAAGCTTCATCGCGTTTAGCGATTTTAGCTGCCCTAGCTTTCATTGCGCCTCTTGTTAAAGCCATTAGGCTTTTGCCCGCAGCGCCAACGCCCATTGCGGCTATATTTACCGCTGCTTCTTTTTGTTTAGCAGTGGGAACATCAGCCTGACCTTTAGCACCTTTTTTGGGTGAGTCAGGGCGTCGTGTATCGCGGTAGACATCGCCGCGCGGTTTCCCGAGCGGGTTTACATTACCGCGACGTTTTTTCTTTTTAGGCGGGCTTTTGTAATGGTCAGGCATTTTATTACCTCGTATGTGGGTTTGGCGTGCCGCCCTTGGGCTCTCTACGGCGTTGATAATCTAAAGCGTCTCTGTATTTCCAACTCGTAGGCTCTGTCGATTTTGTTTTTTTGGTTTTAGGGGGCTCTTTCTTCTTCTTTTTCTTTTTCGGTGGGCTCATTAAGGACTGACCGCCAAAATCAAAGGAATCGCCGCCAATTCCACCAAAATCGACGCCTTTTAAAATTCCGGTTTTTCCTTTTGTTACTAACATTAACCAGTTCCTCTTAAACCGCCGCCAAGCGTTGAACTTGTTCCTTTGTTTTCAAATCCGGTTTGACCTTGTGCCAAAAGTGATCGCGCTCCCCGGCGACCGGCAATACGCTGTAACCGATCTTCTTCTATCTTTGCTTCATCTTCAGCTTTACGTCTGTCGGCCTCGGCTTTGGCTTCTGCACGCTGACGTTCAAGCTCTGCACTTCGATCTGGTACGCTTGGTTTGCTACCTCCCAAAATTCCGCCCATTACTTACCCGTCTCCCATCTCGTCGCGCCGTTTGCCTTCAGCTTCTTGCGTAGCTGATACGGCGTCAGAATTAATCCCTTCAGACCGATAAGATGTTGGATCGCAATGACGCAGGTGACGGGCCACAAAGCTGGGAAATACATATGAAAATTCGAGCGCCTCTGGAATTGAGAGTCGACCTGCCACACCTCCGCGTTCTGCAAAATCCACCCGATAACTGGCGTGAACTCCCAACGGGAGTACGGTGTAATCTTTAGACGGTTTTTCGACCATTCGACGTAAAGCCAAATCTTAAGTTTCGGGTCGTACCGATACGCAATGCAATGTTGGTACTTAGGCTTTCTAAACGTAAAAACCCGCCACCATCCATGCACATTGTTGCCAGCAAAAGCGATGTACCAAAAATCGGACGGCTTTTTCTCAGGCAAATCTTCCGGTTCGTTTTCTTTCATGCATTCTCCGAAATGGACTAAAGCCACGGAAACGGCCTCGCACGACAGAAGCGCCCTGCCCCGGCGCACGGCCCGTGGTAACACGCGTACCTTCGCCACCGGCCAGCATCAGGTATTGCAAAGCATCGTGCGGGTGCGAAAAACGATTTTTGTTGGGCTTGTCGTCGTACTGCTCGATAGAGACTTGCTTGCGCTTGAAGTGATACCCGCCTTCAAAACCGGCGATTAAGTTGGTGCAGTTCGGTGACACCAGTAAACCGGGCATCCCATCGACCAAACGGTTCAGCGGCGCTTCAACAGCTTCAATACGCAAGTCAGGATCATTCGAGGGTGCAGCGCGTACCGGCAAACCATGCGCTCGCATAATCATAAACGGCGTTCGATCATCGGTTTGCGCTTTGCCGGAACCCGCCGGATCGCCAACAAAGCTCATCGGGTACTTTGGGCTAAAGAGCATATCGTCTTGGAAATACTCACGCTCCATACCGGCATCGTCGTCTTTTTCCAGTACCTTCAGCCGATCTTCGATCTCGTCATCGGTTGCCAAGCGACTGTCAGACCAACCCAAGCGTCCAATCTCGTTTTTAAGAGCAATGGCAAACCGATTGGCCCCCATATCGGAACCCAAGAACTCATGCAGGATTAGCCATCGATCCGAGTGTATTTTTTGCCCAAAGATCGCAGCCGGTGTGCGGCCAAAGTCAATTCCGCAACTTATCTCAACGCCGGGCAACGGTTGCAGCGGTTCTCTCGATACATGCACTTCGCGACGAAATGTCGGGTAAACCCGCTTGCCGTCAGACAGACTTTGGTAGCGATTAAGGATATATCCGTTAATCCACGGGCGCGTCTTGCCGCGCACAATCTCCGGGTAGTATCGGGGATCTAAATTACCGATATTTTCCGCATCCAGGTTGATTTCGTAGGATAATACGTCGCCACGCTGATCTAAACGCTCGTTCATACCCGCTGGTTGCGTGTAAAACGCCCAATTTTCCGGTTTGACGAGGAATTTGCGCTCTTCTTCCGTCATAAACTCGGGAATTGGCACTTCACCCGCCATTATACCCCACCAATGCACCTCGTCGGGGCTATTAGTATCCATTATAACACCAGACCACGTTGCTCCCCCGTCCCGAACGGCAGGAAAACGCCGACAACGCATTGTTGCGCCGTCTACGATGCTTTTTTTGACCTCTCTGGCTTCATTTATCCAAACGCCTGTCAATTCCATCGACAACAGCTTACGCACATCGTCTTCGTGATCGAGGGCAAGAAAGATAATTTCCGCTTCCACGCGGGTATCATCCGGCAAACCAACCGATATGTGATGCGTGTACGGCGTAGACCACAGGAACTTGCCCCAGCGGTCGTCGTACCAGTCACGCCATGTCTTGATTGTGGTGTTTTTGAGGTCCGGGTAACTGTTTCGGATCACTGCCCAACGGGTGCGGCGAACCTTTTCCTTGTTCGGCTGCTGTTTCATTGCCCGTCGCATAATCTCTATGCAACAGGTAACGCTTTTCCCCGACCCGACAGGGCCGCGCAGCCCGCGCACAAAAGCATCACTTTTGAGGAATTGAGAGGCGACCTCTCCCGGCGATTGCCAGTCAAGCGATAGCGGTTTATCCGCGACTTGCTGTTTTGGCATCGTTTACATCACTTATTGTATCATGGATTGCGTCGATAATTGAATTGACTAACCCCTCAATCTGCGTGTCGCGCTTCTTTTGCTGCATCGACACCCACAGGCCGGTAATGTTCAATTGCTCGTCAAATTCCAGATGCGTAAAGATAGAGCCTTGGTCCGTCTTTACTTTGACGGTCTTGGTAAGGGACCGGGACATCTCAGTTTGCAAACTTTTCGTCAACTGCACGCTTTAAGAGCTTATCAACGACCTTCGGGCCAAAACTGTCGATAAGCTTGTCGCATTCACGATCCGTGCAGAAATCCATCGGGTAATACTTCATGTGCGTCTGACGCACGATAGCGCGTAAGCGTTGTAAATCGTTAAAGCTGATTGAGGTTAAAAAACTCACTCCTTTGGCTCCCATGACCGGGCTTCCAAAACGTAAAACATGGAATGCTGGCTTTCCGGGGTAATGCCTCTTTGGCGTGAAATTTTTTTCCGGCTAACCTTAATCCCGTAGCGTTGCTGCAATTTGTACATCGAGAAGTTTAACCAGCATTTGATTTCGTCGTAATCACGCCCGTCGTCTTTCTCTACAGCGTACCATTTACGCCAACGACCTTTAGGATAATCAGACCCCGTGTGGATCGGCATCAGCACCATGCTCATCGATAAAACGATAGGTAATCTGCTGTTCATTAAAGAACGAGAGCATGGTCTGACCATTCACACTTGGGTCCGGTAATTCACCGGCTCCCATAACGCCCTTATCAAGCATTACGTCCTGCAATGGCGTCACACGGTATTCCGTTTTCTCCCAACCCGGTGCCAGCACAGCCGTAACCTTGTACTGACCCATCAACTGACGGTACGGCTTTGTGCATACATAACACTCTGCCTCAACCGTCGTTTTCAGAAATAGCGCCAAATTAGTCGCCAGCGGATCAGGACCAACAACGAATATACGCTGCTCATCAACTGCTTCTGCGGTGTCTATATCCTGCATAAGTGCAGTATTTATATTTGGCTGAAAATGTCAACGGAAATGCTTTGAAATGACATTCCATGCGTGTTGAGGTCTATATAAACCAGACATTCGTGCCGTTTTCTAAACCCCGCCCCACATAGTGCAACGCATTGGGGCCCCTCGCTCTACATCATGACTCTCAGTCAATCCTGATGTTCACCTGCACTGGTGGTGCGCTGATTACTCCGTCTTCTCTGCCCAACCCGTAGCGATCGAGGAGATCTGTAGCTGCTTCCTTCCTTAGGTAAGCACTCTTGGCGTTAAGCAGATCACCCATCGTCGCAAGGGCTCTGAGGGCATGCCCACCCAACATCACATCAGCCATGTCTCTTGCGTACGCTCGAACGTGTTGCTTTTTCAATGTGCTAACGGCCCAAGTCCTGTTAGCACCGATGTCTTCAGCGGCCTTTGTGATAGTGCTGCCGGTCTGTAACAACGTATCAACCAGATCAGCCTGCCTGTCGGTGACTTTTTCGTGTTTTGCTCGGACTTCTTGTCCTTGCGCTGGGACTTCAATTAACTGCTGACTCATTGCGTGCGCCTACTCCGTTGGGTGCATTCTCATATAGGGGCATGCCAGAAATTGCGTGTCTATGCACAACTCTGTGATAGGCCGTTTGCTTGCCGTCGTCACGGCAGACGTAGCACGGCTACGATGCCGACAAGACTGGGCTTGTCGTCAATGCAAGACCGTCGAGGTCTCGCATGAGATCCGTTTTGCGACCAGCAATTAACAACAACGGTTTTTTATTAATTGTAGGCCCCCTGGGCCTTGGTTTGTTTAGTTGTTGATGAATTACTGCTCTCAATTGGTCGAGCGGCCCGCTGTCGCGACCCACTACGCCCAACCACTACAACTCTCTCTCTCATCGGGCTGTTTGTTTGCTTCGGCATCACCGCGCTCTGTGTGCCCTTGAGGTGCGCCGTACCATGGAACCTAGAACCTGTCTAGAACGCCACTTTTTCCATGTAGCTTGTGCCTGACAAACTCGATGTGCTCTCGCATGTAAACCGTTTCTTTACGGATATCCCGCTAGGGAAAAAGAGACGCCGCCGTAGGCGGTGCTACGCATTCCAGACAGAACCTAGAACCCATGATCCGAACACTGTTCTTGCAGCCCGATGAGAAGAGGGCGCGCACGTTACTTTCTTATCAACTTATCACTTTAGGAGGCAGACATGCCACGCAACACACGCACCGAAGACACATTCAGCTACATCGACAACCAACGCGCACAGGAGCTTTGCGAACTGCGCGAGTATGCAAACGACATTAACGACAGCGATCTGGACGAAGCAATTGCGGCAGAGCTTTACGCAATGCGGACTGTCTTCCCCGGCGCTGGCTACTAGGCCGAAACGGGGCGCGGTGCCACACATCGCGCCCCAAAACCGTTCTGCAACAGGAGATACGACATGCACTACAACAAACACTACTGCGGTACACGCAAACAGATGCGTTATTTTGAGCGTCTAATCGCCAAATATCACGACATTCCAACGCTTGCCAAAATCGCAGATTGCCACCCTGACGCGCTAGTCAAACTGCCGCGTCAGAAGGCAGAGCGCTTCAATCGTTACTGCCAATGCACTGACATTTTTATCTAAGGAGATACGACATGCACAAATTTCTTCACATTATCGAACTTACCGCACGGTACTACGACAATGGTATGTGGCATCTGATGACTGCCATTTGTCGCATCTTGAAGGTAATCGCCAGCTACACGGTTGGCATTATCCTCGCCATTCTTCTCGCCATTGTGTCAGTCGTCCTGGCACCGGCGATTTACATCTGGGCTCGGCGTTTTATCAACGAGCTACTTGCCAGTTGGAAGGATGCTGAAGCGTTTAAACAGGCAAAGCAAATCAACTAATCAGTCTTATCACCAAAGGAGTCACAGTATCATGTCTACACAAGCACAACGTTCTATTGACGATTACAACAACGACGCATTAGACGCCATCGCCGCAGCACTACGCGGTGATGTGCCGCCCATCGCACGTATCAGCGACGATTGCGCTGACGATATCAACGGACTTGTCACAGATATCCAGCGCTGGATGGACCAGTTCATCAGTTTTGTCGATTACGCGCCCGGTCTCAACTTTGTTACATGGGAGTTTGCACGCAGTCAGTGCCACGCCGCCTACTGGAACGGCACACGCACATCACAGCAACTCAGCAAAGAAGCTGCTGAGAACAAGCAATTGTGCGACAACCACGTTGGTACAGAGTTTGACGACAACGCTCTCGCCAAGAGCAACCAGAAACTCTCGGATTTGCGCGACCGTCTGCACTTCTGGCGCGCATACTTCCTGTGTGCAAAGCGCACGCTTAAGAAAGTCACATACGAGCTACACGATCAGGGCATGTACTGGCTTGACCCAGAATGGGAGCCAACACAGACCCAGAACGCTCGTAAGATCGAGCGCCAGATGACGGCGGCACGCGGCAACAGCGAGCAGCTACGCAAGGAAGCGTTAGAGACCATTAGGTAACATCAAACTGGGGGCGGCACTGCTGCCCCCTCCCCCTTTTTATGAGAGAGAGGCAACACACCATGCGCGTGATAGTATTTTTGGGAATTACGATAATAGCTACGCTGCTGATAACGTCGCTGTAGGTTGCGCGGCTTCGCCGCGCTGGCAGAGCAAGCCAGCACCGGGGTCGATAAGCCTCAACCCCATCACAAAAAGCGTTTATACTTGTTTAAAAGGTGGACTAATTGGAGCCTGTGCGCAAACGAGCCAATTTTAAGACATCCTCGCTTGTTGACCTGAAACACAAGACCACCCCTGTGTTTCTTATAAGAGGGAACGCCAACAAGATACGGTGATACGCCAAATTGATCCGTAGTGTTTGCCCTCGATGACGTTGTAAGGGCTTGTCTTGCAACGTCCCTTTTATCCCAAAAAGCGTTTGTTTTTTTCCTTTGAAACAAGGAGCAACAAATGCGTAGAAAACCGCCAAGTCGTCTTGCCTCAGACCTACTAACCTCCTGTGGTGAGCCCCCTCAAACCCAATCAGAAGCGTTATCTCTGGTTAACGCAATGTATCCATGCGCGGGTCCACGATTCGCGCGTGTCATTGCACGTAAAGTCATGGAATGGAGATAAGCATGGACAGACAATTCCAATCTATCCGCTACGTCTACAGCACCCCAAACAACGACCTTCTTCTTGCGACCGGCATAGCCCGTGTCGGCATTAACGAATACCTCAAATTCGCTGCCGACATCGAACTGTATTGGGCCATTTACAACAAGGACCGATACCTCGGTACGCTCGAAACAGCATACGCCTATGATGCTGACGCCCAACAATGGGATCAGATCATGCAGGAAGACGAGTATTTCGACCTGTTTGACGGTCGCACTCGCGATGACTGGATTCAGCACTTTGACGAACAGGAGTTAGCAGCATGATCGTCACAAACGGTATTGTTGGACACGTATCACCACCACCACGAACAGGAGTTTACAGCATGAACGACATATCTACAGAACAAGAAATGGAGTTTTCAAAAGTTCTTGATCTTCTCGCAGAAATGGTCGCAAAGCGTTTGGATCAAAAACCCATCACAGTAAATACAGACTTAATCGAAGAGATTGTTGCAGAAGTTACTTCAAACAGTGATTTTCAACGAGAAGTTGAAGAACACGCGTCTGATGCCGTTAGAGGTATGGATTTCAGCATTTCAGTAATTTAGGAGCGATTATGGAAATTCTGTTAGCAGGACTAATAAGCGTTCTTGCTATCTTATTCCTGCTTTTAAAAATAGATATTCGTAAGGTTCTCGCCTTCGATATCTGGGTCGACATTGGCGTTACCGCGCTGCTTGTCACCCTCTTCGCCGGCACATTCAGCGGCATGTTTGCTGCGTGTGTCTCCGGTGCTGTCTTCAGCATCATCCTTTATGTCCTCAAACAAACCATCGGTTATAAGCGTTTAACCTTTCATGGGTGGGAAACAGTTACCCCCAAATGGCAGGATAACTTGCGCTTGTAATCCTGCATTAATGCAGTATAAATATCTGACCAGTGAAGGAGCCTTAAAATGTTATCCCACAATCAACACACCGTTATTGGAAACCTCGGCAAAGACCCGGAAGTTCGTGCCACAAAAGGCGGTAACAAGGTTGCCAACTTTAGTGTCGCCACGACCTCCAAGGTCAAAGGCGAGAAAGTTACTGACTGGCACAATATTGTCGTATTCGGTGACGCACTTATCGACAACGTGATCGTGCCTTACGTCAAAAAAGGCGGTCAGGTCATGGTGTCCGGTCCAAGCAAAACACGCCCGTGGACAGACAAAAACGGCGATAAACGATACTCAACCGAAATCATTGTCTCCGGTCCCGGTAGCACGATCACTCTCGGTTCATCCTACCCAAGGTCACAACCCAGCAATAACAACGCTGCGGATGACGATTTTGGACAGGACGTCCCTTTTGACGATCCATTCGGATAGGCGCGTCTCCGTCCCTCTCACCTAGGCGCGTTTATATCTCCCCCAGCATTTTATCCCTTTCGGTGCTGGGGGAGACCAAGCGGGAGGTATCATGCAAACAATCCGTAAATGGTTTTTAACGGGATGGCCCTCAACCCCGGCGTTACGCGTGGGTTATTTCGTCATCACCCTTTTGACCCTCGAACTTATCATCGTCATCGGCCTCATTGCTGCCGGTGTTAACCCAACACTTGTCGTGAGCGTCATCGGCGCACCGATCTGGATTTGCACGATCTTGCTATCGCGCCGCTTTGTGCAATGGCTCATGAAAACAGGAATTTAACAATGTCTCTTGCAGCAGAAACTGAACGTGATCTTCGCCGCAATCTTGCCCAATTCACAGGAACAACCTGTTGGTATCAACTATCCCCACTGTACCGCCATGTTGGCACAGACGGCGTTGTCTTTCTTGCAGAAGAAGCAAACTGCTTTTGGCTTATAGACATGATTGCCAGCCATCTCATTACGATGGATGCGCTGATATACGAATCTCAGGCCTTTTTTAGCAAATTGCCAACAGGTTCAGGCGGTCGCTTTACCTTAGCAGGTTATAAAAACGACAGCACTGACGCGCTTGACGACAATCCAATCGTACTTGCCAGCCAGAACGTATCATTCACCGACTTCCCCCTCGATGAGATCGAGATACGCGTTTCCGCTTATGACCATGAAAACGAGCGTTACGTCTTTTTCCTGCCATCGGAGCGGTAATGTCCAACAAAGATCGAGGCCGCATTCTTGAGAAAGAAACAGAGAAGTTCTGGCAAGAACACGGCTTCGATTGCAAACGCGTGTTCGCCTCCGGGCAGTACAAAGACCAATTAGGCGATGAGTTTTCCGGGGATGTACGCCTCGAAAACTACAAGATCGAAGCAAAGCGCCGTAAAGGCGGTTTTAAGCTTCTCTACGATGCCTTTGAGCAAGACAAGGCAGACATCCTAGTCATCAGACAAGACCGTGCCAGACGCCTCTACGTGTTAGAGGAAAGCGTTCTTTTGGAGTTAATGAAAGAGAGGAAAAATGAAATATCAAGCGATAGCTAAGCACATGCTTTATGAGGAAAGCTTAAGTGCGTGGAACCTAACCATGGACGACCTAAAAGACCGTGGTTATGACCTGACAAACGCGCAGTTTTTGCGTCTTTCTCAAACAATCACACAAGAAATCAATCGAGAACGCGACCGGTTAATGGGCCGGGGCATCATCTTCTAATGAAAACGGGGAGAGGCATCCCCCTCCCCGCCGCTGCCCAAGGGCAGCCAACTTATCACCAAATAAGTCACCCCCAACCTAGTGAGCTTATAATGAACGATCAAGCGTTTGATGTTACAGAAATTGAAATCCCTCAATACCACACTGATGACTTGAAAGACCTGCGGGATCTAAGCGCGTTCGACATTCCCACTGAAATCGAACACCTCAACACACAATCCGGCCTTCAAATGCACAGCAAGTTTGGCCGTGCTGTTGTTCGCAAAGACATTAATCAGGTTATCGGGCGCATTGGGCCTCGGACCCGCCACGAGCCGTTAATCAACAACCAAAGGCGTGCTGTTGAATATATCGAAAATAGCGGCCTCGACCTGACCGGTTGCGTTGTGACCGATACAGTATTTGACGATGGCGCACGCGCTCGTCGTCAGGTTGAGTTCCCGCGTTACGTTGTCGAGCCCCAAGTCGGAGATATCACCCGCTTTATGCTTGATATCTACGACTCTCAGAACAATACCTGGGCGTTTCAGATAAAATTTACGGCTATGCGGCTGTGGTGCCTCAACGGCTGCACCTCGCCAGACTTCCAAATCCGTGTCTACAACAAACACGGACAAAGCAGAAACGACTTCAGCGATGGTGTTCGTGCTATTGCTAACGCTGTAGAAAACTTCGAAAAACGCGAAGACGAGTTTCGGCGTCTCATCAACCGGCAAACACGCCCGGACGATGCAGAAGAGGTCTACAAAAAGACCATTGCGTACAGCCGCAAAGAAAAGCCGTGGGCTCCGCAGTTCTCACAGCCCAAGCTTCAAGACCTGATCGATGCTTACAACACAGAAGCGTCATATGCGGGAAACAACGCATACGCCATATACAACGGCGCGACCCGCTGGGCGACACACTTCGAGACACGGGGCAACCGTGCCAATGCCATTGTTAACCGTCAGTCCAAGGTGGCTGACATGCTTAAATCCAAAGTATGGAAGGATCTAGTCGATGCGTAGTTTTAAATTTGAACGCGGTATTGAAATCCCGCCTATTATTCACAGCAAACGTAAAAAATTAACGGCTGCTCAAAAAGCTTACAACACTGTAGAAGAAATGAACGACGGCGATAGCGTTCTCTGCAAAAGCCAATATATGCGCGATTGCATGATGAAAGAAATAAACCGTCGCCCCTATTGCAAAGCTGTTAGCCGCAGAGACCCCGAAACAAAAGGCTATCGAGTCTGGCTTGTTCACCCATCGGACAATCTTGTACCAGTAAAGAGCTATAAAGTCGGCGGAATAACATACCCGCGTGAAGCGTAAACCCAATGTCGCTGTTGCTTAACGCGACTGAAGAAGAAGAGTATCCGCGTGTCGCCAGAGAGTTAGTGAACGCGGTTGCTCTTCGCCTTCACGACCGCCTCGGTCTTAGCAAAGAACTAAGCTCGATCTACGCCGATGAGATCTTGGATGAAGCACACAACATCGTCTGCGATCTCGTCAAGGAAGTCACCTCAATGAAATTAGAGTCCAATAGCCTCTAACCGTTCCACCGCTAATTCAAACCAACGCAAATCGCTTTTGCGCTGTTTTATTTCCCCTTCCACTGCCTGATAGAAATCTGCGGGTTTAGGCATTGTAGGGTACACGTGTTTTTTGAGGACTTCTTTTGCCGACTGCATGAGCAAATCGGCGGGTATATCTCGTAAGATTGAGTAATAAATCTCAGTCGCTGCCTCGGACGGAAGATCAACCTGTAGCGTTTCCGTGACCATATCAAGCATTCTGGCAATTTCTGGTACTTCAGATTTTGCCAGACTTGCCTCAAGAACCGATATGGCATCTTCCAAACGGTCATCGATTTCGATGTGATCGAGATCAAAGGGTGCCGTTGAGAGGATCATTTCCGCTCGCCGCCGAAGCAAGGCGCTGTCGGTTTTGCTGTCGCCGCTCGTCGGCAGTGATTTTGTGCGGTCGATTGGAACCACGTTGTTGTCTGTCATTTTTAAATTTCCTCGCATTTCGCATCCATGATCTAAACGCGGCGTTCCAGTTCACCTTCTTTGAAGTTTTTGAACCAGAAGCCCACCAATAGTCACAAAACGCTTTCAACTGATCTTGGAGATCGAACTCGATACCGTATTCGCTGGTAAGAGCATTCCACGTTTTCTCATCGCACTGAAAATCGTCTGGCAAACGATGCGGTGCCTTCTTCTTTTTGTTTAATTGTTCTTGGTATTGTTCCGTATCAGCGGGCTGATGGGTCGTATCAGTATGCTGATAGGTGTTATCAGTATGCTGATGGGTCAGATGGTATCGTGATGACGTACCACGCACTCTCTCAACACGAATGTAAGCGTTCTTTTCGAGTTGAGAGATGGCTGAACTAACCCATGCCTGAGACCGATTGAGGCACTGGCTAAGTTCAGCTTGCGACGGCCAACAGATCCCGTTTTTCGATGCGTAGGTTGTCAAACACGCATAAAGCGCAATCGCGTCAGGGGTAAGATCACCCTCAAACAGCGAAGCAGGAACGATGCCAAACCTCATGCTGCCAACCCGTCGCGCAGTTTGACGTACTGATTGTATTCCATCTCCGCAATGTACGAACAACGCGGACAGGCATCGATAATGCTGTAACGGCGATCCATGCCGGGGCGATAGTAGCCAAAGCGATTACGGGAAATCATGCCAGTGTCCTGGCACACTTCACATTTTGTCATCGAGTTTCTCACTTGGTGATAAGATCAACTTCTGATCGAGAGCTTCCGCCCAACAATACGCGTGGAAAAGCGTCGGCTTACGAAACGAGTTTTCCCATTTCGCTGTAAGACCATCGGCAATTCCGAGGCGATCATCGACCTGTTCCTGAGTTAGTCCGGAATTTTTCCGCGCAGTTCTAAACTGCTCTATCAGGTCCTCTGCGAACGCCATGTCTCTACGGCGCGTCTGTGCCATCAATGATCTCCTCGACTTTTCGAGCGACTGCCAAACGGATGTCTCCGTTTCGCTGTCTTGCGCGATAAAAAGTCGAGTCAGAAACACCCGCTGTCTTGAATGCCTCAAGCAGTTTAACGCCTTGAGACTCAGCGCGTTTTTCAAGTTGGTCGAGGTAACTCTCAATCATACCAAAATATACTGCATAAACGCAGGGTTGTCTAGTTCGTTTTCCGAATTACCTGCATTAATGCAAGTCAGGAGATTTAGATGAAAGAAGATGCAGAGTGGTTAAGAAACCAACTTAATCAAGCAATGCGAGAACAAGGATGGACTTGTGAACACTGGGCGCGTCAAGCTGGCGTAGCGCCAACAACGCTAACGCGTTTTATAAACAAGCAGACGCACCACGTACTATCTACCTCGACTCTTCTTAAACTGGAAAAAGCGATAGGTAAACCGCTGCTTGGCAGCGTTGTTGAAGAACACCATTGGGAACACCAAGAAGCTGTTCAAAATAATAGAAGGGTTGGCCTTTATGTTAAATCCTGCCGTGAAAAAGAGGGATATACGCAACGGCGGCTCGCAGTAGAATTAAATTTACAACATTATGGTATGATTTCTCAAATTGAGACCGGCAAAATACGCATGCCGTTCAAGTGGATACCAATATTAACACGTCTTATAAGTGCTGATGAAATTTACTTAACGCATTTGGTAATGTCGTCCTATTATCCCGACATATATAACATTGTTTCGCAAGGCAATCCGGACAGAATTGAGCCTCAAAAGGAGGTTGAAAATGAGATTCACGGATAGAGAAATTTCGGCCTATGTTATCGCAAATGCCGTTCGTGCCATTAGAGATAATGACAGAAGAAAATATTATTTTGAGTTTGGCACGACCGATGAAGACGAACACTGGATATTGCTTGTCATGTCAAAATATTCTTCGCCAACCGCCAGTAAACCTATTGGTGGATCTTTATATAAGGATCGCAATAAAATGTTTCACCGCATAAATTATTACAGCGATCTCGACACCTTTGGACAAACGATTGCAGACACGTTTCGCAATCAAAAACATGCGCCTACAGCGTTTTGGCCTCTTGTTGAAGAAGTTTTGGCTAATAACTCATTAAGAGTTAGTGATATCGCTCGACAAGCCAGACTGCATTATTACCTTGATATAACGGATGAACTTGAGCCTAACATAAAATTAATATCAGGTTCTATGTACCCTGTTATGGACCACTACCACAACAGCACCGTTCATCGTTCCCAAGAAAACGTTACCCCTTTAAGAATCGTAAGCGACACAAATTAAAAATTTTCTTTGCAATGCTGCATTAACGCAGGTAATATATACTGCACAAACGCAGGAGACATCATGTACACACTGCACGATTTCACTGACGAGGAATACTTCAATCATCCTGCAGTCAACCGCAGCACGCTGTGGAATATGCGAAAATCTGCGTTTCATACGCAAACCAAACAGCCGCGCACAGACGCCCTTGATGTTGGGACTGCAACACACTTGGTTGTGCTAGAAGGCGCAGATGACCGCGTAACCTTCTGGGACGGTCCAGATCGTCGCTCAAAAGCCGGAAAAGCGGCTTACGCAAAGTTTGAAGCCGATAACATCGAACACAATCGAATAATCCTCAAAAAGCAGGACTACTACGATGTCATGTATATGGCAGAGGCCGTTCGCGCCCACAGTGTTGTCAAAGAACTGTTTGAGGTTGATGGCAGAACCGAGGTTACAGCGACATGGAAACGTGAAGGCGTTGTTGAGCTAAAAGCCAAATACGATTTTCTCGCACTTGCCAGTAACTACGCTGTAGATCTTAAAACTACTGTAGATGCCAGCCCGGCAGGGTTTGCTCGCGCTGTATCAAATTACGGCTACTACTTCCAAGCTGCTTTCTATCTCGACGCAATACCCGAACTGGAACGGTTCTATTTCGTCTGCGTCGAAAAAAAGACAAATGCTGTTGCCGTCTATTACCTAGAACGCGACAGCGCCTACGTCCAATACGGGCGTAGCCAAATGCACAGTTGGCTCAAAGACTACGCTGTAAGCGATCTTAGTGGTCATTGGCCCGGTTACACAGACGACGAGCCCATGGAGCTTGTCGCCCCTTACTGGATGTCACAGGAGGCCGCAGAATGATCTGCCCGGTATGTCACGGCAACGGATACGTCCGTCGCCCAAGAGCAGCGATAATTAACCGTTTTTTAAAATACACAAATTTTCGTGTGCAAGAACACATGAATTGCCCAGCTTGCAATGCACAAGGAGAGGTTTATGCCCACAGAAAGGCCGTTAACCCAGAACGAAGCGATACTGAATTACTTACAGTCGGGCAGTAGCATTACCGCCCTTGAAAGCGTTCACGAGTTTAATTGCATGAGGCTCGCGGCTCGT
>VTLG01007624.1_pt1 | contig 38784 bp, 44 predicted proteins | sample 4694571 | NCBI WGS metagenome assembly VTLG01 (sample SAMN12604809, study PRJNA352737) | marine metagenome | biome: ENVO:00000447; feature: ENVO:00000209|ENVO:00000569|ENVO:01000036; material: ENVO:00002151; isolation source: viral sequences binned using virsorter ... | reverse complement strand
TTTCAGACGCATTTAATTTAGTCAAAGTTGTCGATTCGGGACAACCATTTATTGATGTTACAGCTACAATGATGACAGCAACTGCTAATAATATTACCGATAGATATACATTTGAGTCAGGTCAAAAAGATAATTTTTATGATCATGCAAGTATTAAGTTAAAGCCCGGCCAGCCCGGACCTGCCGGAAAAATTATGGTTGTAGTTGATTATTTTGATTGGGATGGTGGAGAAGGTTATCACTCTGTTGATTCTTATCCAACTACAGGTTCTTATAATAAAGTAGATGCTGGCAGTACTTTAACTTTTAGTTATTCAGTAATTCCTGATTTTACTTCTCCATCAACAGGAGAAACAGTCAACTTAAGAGATTGTATCGATTTACGCCCACGAAGAGAAAATGGAACAAACCTTATGTCGGCTACCCTAGCAATTGAGGGTATTCCAACTCCAGATCCAGATGGTACAATTACTTCAACTTTCAGTTATTATTTGTCAAGAGTAGATAAGTTAGCACTTACTAAAGATAGAAAATTCAAAGTGTTAAGGGGTGAATCAGAACTTGATCCAGTAGCACCGCCTGATGATGAAGACTCTATGACATTGTATACATTGCAAATTCCTGCATATACCTTTAATCTTACTGATATTACTACAAGATATATTGATAATAAACGATTTACTATGAGAGATATCGGTAAAATAGAAAAGAGAGTTGAGAGAATAGAATACTATACTGCATTGTCTATATTAGAAAAAGAAACATCTGCAAGATCATTTTCTACTGGCGCCGCCAAAGATTCATTATTCAATCCAACAGGAACAGCATTCAAGAGTGGAATCCTAGTTGATTCTTTTAATGGACACGCGGTGGGTGATGTAATGGCCGATGATTATAATATTTCGGTAGAATATGCCAAGAAAGAAATGAGGCCTGGATTCTATTATGACAATCACAGATTTACATATAGTTTGGCATATAGTAATAACGTAACAAAAACTGGGGATCTAGTTACTTTACCATATACTGATGTAGATTTTATCAAACAACCTTTTTCAAGTTTGAATGAATCTTTAAATCCATTTAATATTACAAATTGGATGGGTCATATAAAAACATATCCTGCTTCTGATACATGGTTTTCACAAGGAGCACGACCAGATGTTACAACTAACTTAGAAGGTCAGAATGATAATTGGTCATTAAGCCCCTCTACTGGTAGAAAAGGATTTGGTTCTCAATATAATGATTGGAGTACAAATTGGAGTGGAACACAAGTAACAGAACAACCACAAGCAGGTGTAGATAAAGTTGGTAAGACGGGTAAAGCAAATAGAAGTACTCAAGAAATGACCAATTCTAAATCTAGAATTGGTATTAGTGCTAATACCCCTCCTGAATCAGTACTCAAAACAGTAGGTAATAAAGTTATTGATACAACAGTTGTTCCTTATGTGAGAGGTCAAAAAGTATTCTTTACTGCTACCGGACTACAACCACTTACGAATGTTTATGTATTTTTTAGTGAAACTGATGTGTCCGCAAATATAAGACCAGCAAGTAAATTGGCTCTTATATCTGTTAATGGTACATTTTCTATAGGGGAAACACTTAAAGATGGTGCAAACAACTATGGAACAATAATGATTGCTTCTAATACAACTAACAATACCGCTACTGTCTTTATTTCAAATATAACTGGAAATGTAGCTTCTACAGATAGTTCACCTTATGGTTCAGCAAACTCTTTACCAGAAGGTAAACGAGAATCATTTGGAACGGGAACTATTGGAGATGCAACTCACGTATTTACTGTAGCAAATACAGTAGAAGGATTAGTAAGTACAGCAACAGCAAACGTTTCTACAAGAACACATTATGCAGTTGGTGTAGCTAATGGTATTATGCAAACAGATGATGCGGGACAAGTTGCAGGAGAATTTCACCTTCCAGATGCAACTTGGAGATCGGGAAATAAACTTCTTAGAGTTACAGATAATGTACTTAATAATGTTGATGCAACAGTTACAGCTTCAGAATCAACGTTTATAACAAAAGGTATTTTACAAAATCGTGAGCAATTGTTGATTTCAACAAGAGAAACTTTAAATCAAAGAGAACTTCCTAATGATACCGCAATTGTTAGAGATACTACATCGCGTGTAACAGAAAAGGCTAATTGGATTAATCCATTATGTCAAACATTTCATATAGATCCAAATGCATATCCAAAAGGATTATTCTTAAGAAATGTTACTTTAAATTTTTATTCAAAAGATATTAAAGTTCCAGTTAAGATTCAAATAAGACCCGTTATTAATGGTTTCCCAAGCTCATCTAAAGTACTTCCATTTAGTGAAGTGTTAAAAAATCCAGATAAAGTACAGGCCTCAACTACAGCAAATGCAGCAGTTGCAAATACAACTACAAGAACAACATTTACTTTTGATTCTCCTGTTTATTTGACTCCTGATGAGTACGCATTAGTCATTACATCAAATAGTACAGAATATAAATTACACATGGCGGAAGAAGGAGCAACATCTACTGGGTCTATTGCAAAAATATCTAAACCTTCATTTGTTGGTTCATTTTTTAAACCACAAAATGCGGGAGTATGGGAAGCTGATCCAAATAAGTATATTATGTTTCAGATGCAAAGAGCAGATTTTACTGTAGGAACAGGAGGAGATACCAACTTTGCTAAATTTATTACTTATGCAAATTCATCTACAGGTAATACAGCAAACGTATCCGCCGATTTAATTAAAATTGGAACTTCCGCGATAAACTTTAGTGATACTGAAATTCAATGGAAGTATGCGGCATCTAATGGTACATTTACATTAGCAGATGGTACTGAGGGTTCGGCGTCTTATGTAAAATTCAGTCCAGATCAAAACTATACATTAACAGATCGAAAAAGAGTACAAGCATATACTAATGGTTCTTTTAGAGTTAGAGCAGAAATGACATCTTCTAACTCTCATATTTCACCCGTTATTGATATTGATCGTTTGAATTTAATTTCTGTTGAAAATAATATTGATAATGCCGGACTTGCAGATTCAGATTTTTCAATAATAACCAAAGGATCTGGTTATGTGAATGTAATGTCATCTTCATATACTGCAACTATAACAAGTGGTGGAACTACTAATACCGCAACTGCAAATGTTCATGTTGAATTAACAATGAATGTCAATTCAAATTCTACCACAATATCAAGTGCAAATGGTGGATATACTGTTGGCTCAAGTGCACCTGGAGCATTCGTTGTTGGTGAAGCAGTGATGTGTAACGTAGCCTCAGATACAAATGCAAATAATAGTGGAGTATATGGAATTGTTTCGGCTGTTACTCACTTGGATGGTGATGTTACTAAGAACGTATCTTCTGTTACTATTAAAACGAATGCAAATAATAAGACTATTCCAACTTCAGGCGCTGGAGGATTTGTTAATGGTTGTCTAATATGGGCAAATCCTAATGCACAAACAAATGCAGTAACAGGAGCAGCAGGAAGTAATACTAAGATGACAGTCTTAGTTGCTAATGGATATGTTTCAAATGTTGTAGTAGTAGATACTGGATCAGGATATACAACTAATCCAACAGTTACACTTACAACAGTTAGTGGAGCAGGTACAATTAATGCAGCAGTACAATGTACTGGAGAAGAAAAGAATAGTGGTGGCCCAATTTCAGCGAAATATATATCAAGGAGGGTTACACTTAAAGATGGTTTCGATGCATCAGACTTAAAAGTTATATTAAATGCATATAAACCATTAGGTACAAATATTCATGTATATTACAAAGTTAAAAACTCAGATGACCCTGAAGATTTTGATGTTAAAACTTATACTTTAATGACACAAGAGACTTCTTCTGGAACAATTTCTAAAGGTAAAGAAGATATTCAAGAATTTATCTTTAAAACTCCAAATGAAACTACGGCTTACTCATCGAATAATATACGATATGAAACCTATAAAGTATTTGCAATTAAAATAGCATTGGTTGCAGATACAACTTATGATATGCCAAGAGTAAAGGATATGCGAGCAATCGCATTAGATTAATATGGGTAGTGTACAAACAGAAGATCCAAGATTCATAAGAGATGTACATTCTAAGGCATTATTGAATACAGATTACAATGCTTTACAACAACATAGAAGAGAAAAGTTGTATTTTCAGAAGCAACAAAATGATATAAATATACTAAGAAGTCAAGTGGAAGAACTTAGTACAATTAGAGTGGAAATGCTTGAGATTAAAACACTTCTTAAACAAATTATTTCGAAATAGGAGCTATAAACCATGACTGCCAATGTCGCCTTAACAGATACCTTTGACCAATGGAGAGTCAAGACTAATGAGGTTGTGGTAATGACACAAACTGATGGGATGTCTAATTTCATCAAGGTTTTGGACACCACAAATTCAACAAGTAACACTACTGGCTCGATTATCACCGCAGGAGGTATAGGTATCGCCAAATCGGCAGTGATAGGAGAACACCTACGAGTACACGGAAATGTTATTACTGATGGTGATACCACGATAAGTGGTAATCTAGTTTTTGGTGATGCCGCTACAGATCAAGTAACATTTTCCGCAGATATAAATTCAAGTATAATACCAAATGCAAACCTTACCTTTAATTTGGGTAACACTACAATGCTTTGGGCAAATACATTTACTGGTCACGCTACAATTACACAAAAAACTGATTCAGGAAAATCCGCACTTACCATAACTTCTCAAGATGTTGATGTAATTGCAGTAGATGTCACTGCAAGTCAAACATCCGCAGATGTTTTACAACTAACAGCAGATTCAGTAACTACAGCAAAAGTTATTGATATTTCTTCTGATGCACTTACTACTGGTTCAGCACTTTATATTGATTCTGATTCAGGAGATACTGGTACAAGAAGTATAGCAACAATTATTCAAAATCATACATCTGCTACTGGTGCAACTGCACTTACAGTACAAGCAGATGCAGGAAGAGGTGTATTTATTGATACTGACCTCGCCGCTGGTGGATATGCACTTCAAATAGATTCAGAACAAACCACAACAAATGCTGTAAATATCACATCAGCCGGAACTTCTGGAACAATGTTAGAAGTTGTTCACTCAGGAGTGTTGACAGGAAAAGTCTTTGACATTACTGCAGATTCGGCAACTACTGGTACTGGTATTAATATGTCAATGGACGGACTCACTACGGGTTCGGCTCTAGCAATCGATTCAGATTCTTCTGATACTGGGGTAAGAAGTATTGCAAGTGTAATTCAAAATCACGCATCAGCAACAGGCGCAACTGCACTTTATGTACAAAATGATAGTACTGGCGCAGGTGTAGAAATTAGAGGCGGTGTTCAAACAGGCGCAGATGCGGCAGGAGTTTTAAAATTAACTACTGCACATACTTCAATGGTAGATGCAGATCAATTAGGAAGAATAGATTTTCAGGCTCCATTAGACGCAGCTGGAACAGATGCAATATTGGTTGGCGCATCAATTTGGGCAGAAGCAGATGGAACATTTTCTTCATCAGTTAACGAAACTGAATTAGTATTTGCAACAGCTTCTTCAGAAGCCGCAGCTGAGAAAATGAGATTAGATAAAGCCGGTAATTTAGGTATCGGGACAGCAACACCAACTACAAAATTAGAAGTATCAGGAATTATTACTGAAACTTCTATGAGAGAAGCTAAAACCAATATTGAAAATATGGGAAGTATGTTACCAACAGTTTTGCAGATGCAAGGTGTTAAGTTTGATTGGAAAAATGATTCTTATGGTGGAAATGAAAACTTTGGATTTATCGCAGAAGACATGGCAGAGGTACTTCCTGAAGTAGTATCATTTACAGAAGATGGTAAAGCCAGAGGTATTCAATATACCAAATTGACAGCCGTTCTTGTAGAAGCACTTAAAGAACAACAAAAACAGATTGATGAATTAAAATCTAAAATAAATTAATGTCACAACTTTTCTTATGATATAAATAGTATAGATAACTATACTATTCACTATTAAGGAGATAATTGTGGCATTAACCCTCCAGAAACAAACTGTAAACATTGTACTAGATCAAGGTTGCACGTTTGAAAAAGTAATTACTGCACAGAATTCCGCAAGCCAGAATGTTACCATTTCTACTGGTACTTGCGCCGCTAAGATGCGTCAATCTTATTATTCATCTAATAATGTTACAACATTAACTACAGCAGTAGCGGGGTCTAATTGTACAATTTCTTTGACTGCAACTCAGACCGCAGCACTATCCCCAGGAAATTATGTTTATGATATTGAATATACACAATCAGGTGGAACAATAGTAGAAAGAGTAGCAGAAGGAATTATAACGATATATGGGGAGGCAACGAAATGACACAACCAACTACTAGAGCAACTTTTAAGGATTATTGTAAAAGGAAATTGGGGTGGCCAGTAGTAGAATTAAATATTGATGATGATCAAGTAGAAGATTGTATTGATGATTCACTTCAATTTTTTCAAGAGTATCATTACGATGCAACCGAAAATGCATTCTTAAAACATCAAATAACAGGATCTACTCTTAAATTAGCTAGTGCCCCCACAGGAACTTTTACTGATGGAGAGAAAATTACAGGAGGTACAAGTGGTGTACAAGCAATAGTTCATGAATATCATAGTGCTAATACCACATTAAGATATAAAGATCCAGAGGTAAAGTCTGGTGGAGATGGTAATACGTATTATGCAAATACTACTACTACTTTTTCTACTAATGAAACTATTACAGGGGCTTCTAGTTCAGCAACCGCAACAACTCATTCCTCGACAGCAACAGCAATAGGAGATTTCGATAACAAATATATAGCAATTGCTGAAGCAATTATTGGTGTTAGACGGATTATTCCTTTCTATGATAATTCTAGATCCAATTCTATGTTTTCTTCTAAGTATCAATTTGCATTAAATGAAATGCATAGATTGGGAACAGGTCTTGTAAATCATGAAATTGCACAAGAACATATAATGTTGATTAATGAAATGTTCACAGGTAATCCAATGTTCAGGTTTAATCGACACATGGATCGATTATTTCTTGATATTTCATGGGGTGCAGATGCGGATATCGATGATTGGATAATAGTCGAATGTGATAAAATTATTGATCCAGCTACATTTACTGATATCTGGAGTGATATGTTTCTTAAGAGATATAATACTGCATTAATGAAAAAGCAATGGGGTCAGAATCTTATTAAGTTTGAGGGAATGACATTGCCTGGTGGTGTAACATTAAATGGTAGACAAATGTATGATGATGCACAAACAGAATTAGATACCATCTCAGAACAAATGTCATTAAGATATGAATTACCAGTAGATCATTTAATAGGATAATAAATGTCAACAAATCCATATTTCAATCATCATGGAACGAATACTCCAGAACAAAGACTAGTTGAAAGTTTAACGATAGAATCCATAAAAACTTATGGAATTGATGTCTATTATCTTCCAAGAACGTTGAACGATGAAGATACTTTGATGGGTGAAGATAATACTGCATCTTATAATAGTGCTCATACAATTGAAATGTATATTAAGTCTATGGATGGTTTTGAGGGTGAGGGTGATTTTATTTCAAGATTTGGTCTACAAATAAAAGATCAAATTACTTTTACTGTTGCTAGACGCAGATTTAGAGAATTGGGAATGACTACTGATGGTAGAGCAGATGCACCACACGAAGGAGATTTGATTTACTTTCCAACAACATCCGCACTCTTTCAAATACTCTTTGTAGAAGATGAAGCAATATATTATCAGACAGGCGATATACAATCCTATGATATGTTGTGTGAAATGTTCACTTATTCAGATCAATCATTTAATACTGGTATTGATACTATAGATGCAATTGAAAGAACACATTCTTATTCGATTGATTTTACAATGAATACAGGTAGTGGTAATTATACTGTTGGTGAACAAGTATATCAAGGTGCATCACTCGCTGCCGCTACAGTTAAGGGGGAAGTTGCTAGTTGGAATGCAACTGACAAACTATTAAATCTCATAAACATGACTGGTAATTTTTCTGGAACTTCAAACATTATTGGAGATAGTTCTAGTGCATCTTATTCGATTACATCTTTTGATGCTCAATCATCAGCACAAAGTACTGCAGCATCTGCTACTAATAAAGAAATAGAAGAAGCGGCTGATGCTATTATTGATTTCACCGAAGGTAATCCATTCGGGAGTCTATAATGTTAGGGACAACATATTATCACGAAACCATTAGAAAATATGTAGCAGTTTTTGGAACTCTTTTCAATGATATAAACATTCAAAGAAGAAACTCTGCGGGTGTTATAACAGAACAGATCAAAGTTCCTATTGAGTACTCTGCGAAAGATAAAATGTTGTTACATATTCGAAGAATGTCAACTACAGATGCGAGTGTTCAAACGACATTACCACGAATGGGTTTTGTTTTGACAGGAATTACTTATGATGGAACAAGAAAATTAAATACATTAGGCCAAGTGTATGCGGCAAATACTGCCGCAGGTACAAGTACACTTATGAAACAATATAATCCCGTACCTTATAATTTTGATTTTGAACTTACCGCGGCGGTGGATAATGCAGAAGATGGTGCTCAAATCTTTGAACAAATTGTACCTTTCTTTACTCCAGAATTTACAGTTAGTGTGAGTTTAATTCCCTCAATGAATATTAAACCTGATATTTCTATAGTATTGAATTCAACAGCTACAGAAGATTCATTTGAAGGAGATTTTACCACAAGGAGAGAAATTATATGGACATTTGGTTTTCTGATGAAGGGATATATCTATCCAGATATTAAGTCTGGTTCAGTTACCAAATCGGTGATAGTGAACCTTAGAACTCCCGCCGAAGAAGCGGAAGTTGTGGAATATATTATTCTAGAAGATAGTACAGATTTTACAACAAATTACTTATTATTAGATGCAGATGCAGGATCACCAACCGCAACAGGTTTAATGAAATTTATAACAGAAACAAGTTCAACGGCAACAGGAGCTGCCGGAATTAAAACAAGATTAACAGTTACACCGGGCCCCGGCGATGTAACTGCAAATGATGATTTTGGTTATACTGAAACTTTTGAATATTTTGATGACAATATAGATGTTAACGTGACTACCGGATTGGATGTAACTCTTTAACATGTGGGTTCGGTGGTTCTTAATTTGTTGTTTCCTTTGTGTAGGAACTTTCGGCCATACAAATCCGCCGAATACTCAAGAAGTAATACACAAATTTCAAAATACTGATATGCATCATGAAAAACATGAAGCTTATAAAACTGAAGATATTTTGTTGTTATTTAAATCGTGTTATGAAACCATTTATTTTTTAGGTAATACAAAATACAAACGAAGTAAAAAAGAATTACAAGAGGAAGAAGTATCTAGACAATGTTTTTGTATATGTGATAAAATTAGATCCATGTATAAACCTAAAGACTTTTTGGATAGACCTCCTATAGACATACATAATATTATTAAACCATTGACTGCGGAATGTAATCTTGAATTTGTACATGATGAGGAAAAATGACACAAGACACTCGTATAGATGAAATATTAGAAATTACAAGTTTAGTTCCTACCTCTGAACTTAGACCTGAACCCCCTGCTAGAATTAAACCTAAGACTGAGGGTAAGGATGATGATATTGATTATAATTATGCCCGTGAAAATTACTACAATTTAATTGAACGAAATCAAGATGCAATAGAAGAGATGTTGGAGATTGCTAAACAATCTGAACATCCACGTGCTTTTGAAGTAGTAGGACAATTAATTAAATCCGGCTTGGATGCCAATAAAGAATTAATGGGGCTACATAAAACCAAAAAAGAACTAAGTATAGAAAAGGGTGGACACACTACTACTGTTAATAACGCAGTATTTGTGGGGTCTACCGCCGATCTACAAAAGTTACTGAAGGGAAAACGTGGCGAGTGAAACATATCTCGGCAATCCAAATTTAAAAAACGTAGGACAAAATGTAGAATGGACAGAGGAATCACTTCAAGAATATGTAAAGTGTAAAGATGATCCTGAACATTTCATACGTAATTATGTCAAAATCATTCATGTAGATAAGGGGTTAGTACCATTTGAAATGTATGATTATCAAAAAGATATGATACATAAATTCAATGATAATCGTTTTGTGATTTGTAAAATGCCTCGACAGACGGGTAAATCAACTACTATTATTTCATTTCTTCTTCATTATATTTTATTCAATGAAAGTACTAATGTTGCTATCCTTGCTAACAAAGGAGCGGTAGCAAGAGAACTTCTTTCAAGATTACAACTTGCCTATGAACATTTACCCAAATGGTTACAACAAGGAGTGCTTGTATGGAATAAAGGTAATATTGAAGTAGAAAATGGTAGTAAGGTTATTGCCGCAGCAACTTCCTCAAGTGCAGTTCGAGGTAGTTCTTTTAACATCATTTTTCTTGATGAGTTTGCTCACGTTCCCCAAAACATAGCAGAACAATTCTTCACTTCTGTATATCCTACTATTTCCTCAGGTGAATCTACAAAAGTATTAATCGTTTCAACTCCACTTGGATTGAATATGTTCTATAAGATGTGGATAGAAGCAGAAGAAGGAAGAAGTGATTATGTACCAATCGAAGTACATTGGTCAGAGATGCCTGGCAGAGATGGTAAATGGAAAGAAGAAACTATACGAAATACCTCTGAAGTACAGTTTACACAAGAGTTTGAATGTGAGTTTGTAGGATCAACTTATACATTGATTGCTCCATCAAAACTTAGAACAATGGTATTTAAGAATCCAATACATGAGAGTAATAATTTAACTGTATATGAACATCCAATAAAGAATCATACTTACGCATTAATAGCAGATACAGCACAAGGAAAAGGTGTAGATTATTCTGCTTTTTCAGTATTTGATGTTTCAGAAATGCCATATAGACAAGTAGCAGTGTATAGAGATAATCAAATCTCTCCTATGTTATATCCAAATATAATTTACAATGTTGGAAACAAGTATAATAGTGCTCATGTTCTAGTTGAAGTAAACGACATTGGATCTCAAGTTGCTGATACTCTACACTATGATTTAGAGTATGAGAATATCATGATTATTACTATGAGAGGTAGAGCAGGACAACAAATAGGTGGAGGATTCGCAAAGAACATTCAATTGGGATTGAGAACAAGTAAACAGATCAAAAGAATTGGATGCGCAACTTTGAAAGACTTGATAGAACAAGAACAGTTGATCATATCTGATTTTGAAACCATTAAAGAACTTACAACATTTGCACTACAGAATAATACTTATCAAGCAGAAGATGGTGCACATGATGATCTAGCAATGACTCTAGTAATATTTGGTTGGCTTGTTCAACAAAGATATTTTAAAGAAATGACAAATATGGATATACGAAAGAAAATGTGGGAAGAACAGATGGATACATTAGAACAAGATATGTTGCCATTTGGTATTATAGATGATGGCCAAGAAGCAGAATCATTTAAAGATGATAAGGGTACAGTATGGACAGTTGATGGTGAAACTACGAGAGTGTGGTACTAAAGGGGTCTATATCTTCAAAATTAACTTCAGTAGGTGGATTATTAATTTCGTTTATTAACTCTTCAATTTTATTAACTAAATCAGGTCTTTCCTTTTTTAATCTTACTAAGAAATTAATAGAACCAGATTCTAATTGAGCGGGATTGACTGAAATTCTTTTACCTAATTTTCTTTTGTCTGATAATTCAAGGTGTTCGGGATTAACACAAGAAGGATTAAAACAAGTTTGAGTTACTACTTCATGGGGTGTAACATCTCCATTATACATCATAAAAGAATATCTACTGGCGGGTATAGTTTTTCCCATAACAGAAAACATACCATGACCTGTTTTATTTTTAGACGCAAGCCAGATATGACACTTAGTATGTGCTTCTGATTGATCAACCTTTTTAAGAAATCGGTCTTTTACTTTTTTATTGTCGAATAATTTAAGCTTATCTTTGTAATCCATCTAAATCCTTGAATTATTTATGAGAACTCTTAATATTTATGATTTTAGAGAACTACAAAATAATAAATAACTGTACAATGGTAAAAAAACCCTTAAGAAACCAATCTTTCAACTCATTATAGGAGAGATAAGATGCCTTTTACAATTAGTCCGGGCGTTGTAACCAAAGAAATAGATTTAACGACTGTCGTTCCTGAAATTTCTATGACAGAGGGAGCAATCGCCGGTCCTTTTAGGTGGGGACCCTCATATTGGAGTACGACAATATCAAATGAATCTGAATTGTCAAGTACTTTTGGTAAGCCTGATGCTGCCACATATAAAACGTTTTTTACTGCCGCAAGTTATCTCGCATATTCGGGAAATCTTAAAGTAGTTCGTACACCTAATACCTCAGATGCAAAAAACGCGACAATGCTGACCTCAAATACAGTATATATCGCAAATGACGAAGCTTATGAAAATACTTATGACCCAGATATGGGTGGAACACAGAATGATGATTATGGTCCGTTTGTAGCAAAATATCCAGGTGATCTTGGAAACAGTTTAAGAGTTTCCATGTGTGCAGCTTCTAAAGCAAACACAAATACTGATGGAACACTTAATAGTAATACAGATACTGCTCTAACAGGAACAGCTGCTTGGACACAATCAAGTGGAGCACTTGCCGGTTCAGGAACAGCATTTACTACAGAATTAAGTGTCGGAGATACACTTACATTAGGTACTAAAGTATTAATAGTACAAACCATTACAAATGCAACAACAGTAGTTGCAAAGAGTGCCTACGGATCAGATCTTGGTTCAGGAGCAATGGTTAGACATAAGAGATCAGGATTCGGTGAACCCGCCGGTCAAATGATTGGAACAATAGCTGCAAGTGCTAATGGTGTTACTTGTACAGGAACTAATACATTTTTTGATCTTCAAGTAAATGTGGGAGATTTAATTAAACTTGTTGGTACTGCAGAAGAAAGAAAAGTTTCTTCAATTACAAGTAATACAGTATTGACAGTCTCAGAACCTTTTGTTTCCGCCGCCGCAGCTAACACTTATTCACGAAGATGGGAATATGCAGATTCATTCGATAGTGAGCCTGTCACTTCTTCTCATTGTGCAAGAAATGGCGGAGCACAGGATGAAATTCACGTTGTTGTCGTAGATGAGGATGGAGAATTTACTGGAGCAAATAATACTGTAGTGGAAACATATACAGGATCAGTTGCCGGTGGAGCCAAAGGTGAAGATGGTCAAAGTATTTACTACAAAGATTTGGTAAATAGAAAATCATCTTATGTTCGTTGGATGGATCATCATGCAGATGGTGATGTAGATGCCGCTCTTTCAACACTCGCATGGGGTGGAGCCGCAACAGGAACATTTAATGGTAAAGGAATTATCGTATCTGGAAGTCTAGCAGATGGAGCCTCAGGTTCAGCCTCAACCGCTGCCAATATTCAAACAGGATTAGATAAATTTAAAAATGCTGAAGAAATTGATGTAACACTTCTGATGACAGCTGATGCAGATGCTGCTACTCAGATTCATGCAATTAATAACATTGCAGAATATCGTAAAGATTGTGTAGCATTTATTTCACCACTTCAAGCAAACGTTGTAGATAACGCTGGAAGCGAAGTTACAGATGTAGTTAGTCATAGAAATTCTATGCCGAGTTCTTCTTATGCCGTTATGGACTCTGGGTGGAAGTATATGTACGATAAGTACAATGATGTCTATCGATATATTCCATTAAATGGTGATATCGCGGGATGTTGTGCATTTACTGATGAATCAAGAGATCCTTTCTGGTCACCGGCTGGATTAGATCGTGGTAATATTAGAAATGCAATCAAGCTTCCTTTTAATCCAAATAAAACACATAGGGATGAACTTTATAAAAATGGAGTTAACCCTGTTACAGCAATGCCGGGAAGTGGAATACTTCTTTTTGGAGATAAAACATTATTAGCGAAACCAAGTGCATTTGATAGAATCAATGTACGAAGATTGTTTATCCTTTTGGAAAAATCTATTGCTAATATGGCTAAATCCTTCTTGTTTGAATTCAACGATACGTTTACACGAAGTAGATTCGTAGCAACAGTTGAACCTTTCTTGAGAGATGTTCAAGGAAGAGGTGGAATTCAAGATTTTGCTGTTGTCTGTGATGACAGTAATAATACTGGAGACGTAGTAGATCGAAACGAATTTCGTGGAGATATTTACGTGAAACCATCACGTTCTATCAACTTTATTCAACTACAATTTGTTGCAGTACGTAGTGGAGTAGAATTTGAAGAAATTATCGGTGCAAGATAATCGATAATAAAGTCATATAAATATTACTATACAGATGGGGGAAGACGATGATTCCTGAAGAGGGCACTTATAAAAAAGACTTCCCCATCATCTTAATCTAATCATCGGAGAAAAATATGCCGAGTTTTAACATTGATGATTTCACCTCTAAGTTTACTAAAGGTGGAGCGTTAGCAAGTTTATTTGAATGTACTCTTACTGGTGGTCAAGGAACTTCAAATGCATCCGCCATTGGAGACTTTAAATTCTTATGTAAAGGGGTTAGTTTTCCCGCTTCAGCTATAACTGCAGCAACAGTTACATATATGGGAAGATCAATAAATATTCCTGGCAACAGAGATGCCGGTCAAATAACAACTTCAATTTATAATGATGAAATGATGGAAATTAGGAATTATCTTGAAAGTTGGATGGAAAGACTTAATTCTCATAAATCAAATAAAAGAGAAAGTGGTCTTGAGGGTATTAATAGCTATACTGGTACAATGCAAGTTAAACAAATATCAAAAGATTCTTCTGATTTTCCTAAAACATATGAATTTATGAATGTTTGGCCTTCAAGTACAGGAGAGATAGCATTATCATGGGACACCAATGATATTCAAGCGTTTGATGTAACGTGGGAATATAATTACTGGCGTTCACCAGATAGTGATGTAGGAATGTAGTTGATATATATTAATATGAAAGAAAATTTTTACATGGGGGTGATAATTCACTCCCATTTCACCTATTAGGAAAAATGTATGGCAGTTGAATTATTTGGATTTTCTATAGGAAGAGTTGACAAAGATCAAAAGAATAAACAATCTTTTGCACTTCCTGAACCGGAAGACGGAGCTCTTGAAGTTGGCCCATCTGGAGGAGCATACGGTACGTATGTTGATCTAGAAGGCTTTGCTAAAAATGAATTAGATTTAATTAGAAAATATAGGGAAATGGCAACATATCCCGAATGTGATCAAGCAATTGATGATGTTGTTAATGAAGCCGTTGTTACAAATAGGGAAGAATCTCCTGTTAGCCTAAGCCTAGAAAAATCTAATTTATCAGATACAATTAAAGAACAGATAAAGCACGAATTTTCAGAACTTGTTCGTTTGCTTGATTTCCGTAAAGTTGGTTATGAAATGTTTAGAAAGTGGTATGTTGATGGTAGATTATTTTTTCATGTTATCATTGATAATAAAAATCCCAAACGTGGTATATTAGAACTACGCCCAATAGATCCCCTAAAAATAAAGAAGGTTAGACAACCAAAAATTACTCAAGGCCGCAACGGCGCGGAACTTGATACTTCTGCATTTCAAGAATATTATGTGTTTAATGAAAAAGGAATTTCACAGACCGCAGGAGGTTCTACAGTTCAAATTTCTGCTGATTCTGTTTCTTATGTTCATTCTGGCGTATTAGATCCTGATAGAAAACTAGTTTTAAGTCACCTACATAAAGCAATCAAACCTCTTAATCAATTACGTATGATCGAAGATGCGGTGGTCATCTATCGTATCTCACGTGCTCCTGAACGTAGAATTTTCTACATTGATGTTGGTAATCTACCAAAGATCAAAGCAGAACAGTATCTACGTGACATTATGAACAAATATAAGAACAAATTGGTATATGATTCCAATTCTGGTGAGATTAAAGATGAACGTAAGCACATGAGTATGCTAGAGGATTACTGGCTTCCACGTAGAGAAGGTGGTAGAGGTACAGAAATTTCAACGTTGCCGGGAGGGGAGAATCTTGGTGAGTTAGCTGATGTTGAATACTTCAAGACAAAACTATACAAAGCACTTAATGTTCCCCCTTCTAGATTAGAACAAGATTCGGGTTTTATTCTTGGAAGAGCTGAAGAAATTTCTAGAGATGAAGTTAAATTTACACGTTTTATCGAAAGATTACGAGCAAGATTTAATCATTTATTCAATGATCTCATAGAGAAACAGTTGTTATTAAAGGGAATTGTTTCATCTACAGATTGGTTAATGATAAAAGATCAAATCATTTATCAATGGCAAACCGATTCACATTTCGCGGAATTACAAAATGCTACTATGATGAGAGAACGTTTGGGAATGTTAGTAAATGATATGGGTTATAGAGATGCAGTTGTAGGTAAATATTTCTCTGAAGACTATGTAAGGAAACACATTCTTAAATTGACTCAAGAAGAAATAGATGATATGAAAGAGCAAATTGAGAAAGAAAAAGCAGAAAAGGGTGGAGGTGATGAAGCCGAAGATCAACAATGGGAATTTGATCCTTCGGCAAATAAACCAGATTTAAAGGTTATATCTGGGTAAAATTTATAAATAGTATAAATATAATACACACATAGAGGAATTGTTTATGTCTAATGAAACTACAGTTGATGATATCATATCATTATCCATTAAAGGTGACGGCGGAGGAGTAAAATCAGCAATAAATGATACACTCCATCAAAAAGTGATGGTATCATTAGAAGGAAAAAAACAAGAAATCGCTAAAACTTTTTTAAACAAAACGCAGACAGACTCGAAAGAGCCGGAAAGTTCAGAGGAATAAAAGATGGCAGCAGAGACACAAGTATTACGAGATTGTGAAAAAAAATACATAGCAAAATTTTATTCAGACGCATCAGAATCAGATGTTAAGAAGGTAGATCTATCTACACTAGCTTGGGCAAAACATACAATGACCCTTTCTGGAGTAGCAAGCCCAAATTTTAAGATTGGTGAAGTAATAACAACAGCTACCGCAGAAACATTTCTTGTTACTGGTTTTACAGCCGGAGCAAGTACAGTAGAAGTTGTAGGATGGGATAATACAAATAAGAAAGCAACCGCAATTGATACAGGCATGTCTAATGGTGATGCAATTGTAGGTAGTATATCAGGAGCCAATACTAGAACAGTAGCAAATAGTGGTAACTTTACAGGTTTAGAATGGAATGTATTAGTTACTAAGATACTATGGATTACAAATGGACTACAAGTTAAAATTGAATGGGATGGATCTACTGCAGAAAAAGTTATTGCAGAAGTACAAGGTAATGGTAGTTGGTCTATGCCTGGAAATGAATGGCCGGGAATACCAATAAACGCAACTGGTGATGGTTCTGAAGTTTTGGGAGATATTCAATTTTCCACAACCGGACACGCATCTGGTGATTCTTATACAGTCATAATGGAATTAAAGAAACAAGCACCAGGCTTTGATATCCCAGCATACGAAGAAAATTCAGCGTTAGGGTATAGAGTAGACTACGCTAAAGGAAACTTCACATAATAGGAGAAAATTAATGAAACTTATTTGCGAACAATTAGAAGATGTAGAATTTATATGTGAAGATACCAAAAAAGGAAAGAATTATTTTATCGAAGGTGTTTTTATGCAAGCCAATGTGAAAAATCGCAATGGTCGATTATATCCTAAAGCTATTTTACAAAAAGAGGCCAAAAGATATGATCAAAATTACATAAAACAATCAAGAGCTTTTGGAGAATTAGGACATCCAGAAGGACCTACAGTAAATCTTGAAAGAGTTTCCCACATGATTACAGAGTTAAAAGAGGATGGAGACAATTTCGTAGGTCGAGCAAAGATTATGGACACACCTTATGGTAAAATTGTAAAGAACCTTATCGATGAGGGTGCCCGTTTGGGTGTCTCATCCAGAGGAATGGGTTCATTGAGACCCGTAGGACGTAATGTTAGTCATGTTCAAGATGATTTTTATCTTGCAACAGCTGCAGACATTGTGGCCGATCCTTCCGCTCCAGCGGCATTTGTCAATGGAATTATGGAAGGTAAAGAATGGATATGGGATAATGGTGTTTTAGATGAACGCCATGTTGCCCGAATCGAAAAACAAATGAAAATAACTAGTCAAAAGCAATTAGATGAAATTCAGATAAAAGCCTTTGATCAGTTTATGTCAAGTTTATAAGTTTACTAAATAATAACAATAGTAAAAACCTAAATTAACAAGTAGGAGATTTAAATGTCTGAAGAAATTTTGGAAGGACAAGAGTCTGAAGAACAGGAAATAACCGAAGAGTCTTCAGATAATTTTGAGCTAGCTCACACAGACCAAGAATGGTCTGAAATCCTTGATCAAGCTCTTGAAGAAGAAGTTGATATCACAGATGATGAAGAATTCGGAGAATGGTTAGATGAAAACTATGATCTTGAATACATCAGCGAAGAAGGTGATGAAGAAGATGAAGATGATGAAGAAGAAGATGAAGAAGGTGATGAAGAAGAAGGTGAAGAAGGTGATGAAGAAGAGCCTGTTGCCGAAAAGAAAATGTCAGCTAAAGCGAAAGCAGCAGCTAAAAAATATCGTAAATCTGCAGCTGGTAAAAAAGCATTAGCAAAATATAAGAAGAAGAGATCAAAGCCTGGTTATAAAGTTGATAAGAAACGTGCAAAAGCTATGAAAAAGGCAGCACAGAAACAAGAGTATGACCCAGAACTCGATGAAGATTTTGATGATCTTGATGAAAAGAAAATGACAGCTAAAGCAAAAGCGAAAGCAAAAAAATACAGAATGTCAGCAGCCGGTAAAAAGGCTATCGCAAAATCAAAGAAGAAGCGTTCAAAGCCTGGATATAAAGTTGACAAAAAACGTGCAGCTAAAATGAAGAAAGCACGAATGAAAAATTCCTATCAAGTTCCAGGAACTAAGAATCAAATGTTGAAAAACATCTATGATGAAGTTAATGGAATGTTGAAATCTGATTTAGCCGCTAAGTATGAATCAATCATGGGTGCAACCTCTTTTGAAGATATTGAAGAAGATATGCAAGAAGAAGTTCGTACTCAAGCCGCTGTTACTCCACAAGATATCGCACCAATTAATGTTGATGATGATATCGAAGCCTTGACAAAAGACGAACAAGGACTTACACCAGACTTCAAGAAAAAAGCCAAAACTATTTTCGAAGCTGCTGTTCATGCCAAAGTTGTTGACGAAGTTAATGAGCGAATGGAAGAACAGAATAAAGAAGTCGAAGCTTCTAAAGATGAATTTCAAAAAGAACTCGCAGAAAAAGTTGATGGTTATCTCACTTATGTCGTTGAAGAGTGGATGAAAGAAAATGAATTAGCAATCGAGAGAGGAATTCGTTCCGAATTGGTTGAAGATTTCATGTCCGGACTCAAAACTCTGTTCACAGAACATTACATCGACATTCCTGAAGAGAAAGTTGACATGGTTGACGACTTATTCACAAAAGTTGAAGACCTTGAAACCTCTTTGGATGAAGAGATTAATCGTGGAGTAGAACTCCAAAAAGAATTGGCCCAGTTCAAAAAGGATGATGCCGTTAAACAAACCACTAAAGATTTAGCCGATAGTGATTCGGAAAAAATCGCAAAGTTGGCTGAAGGTATCGAATTTGAGAATACGGAGCAATACATTGAAAAGTTAAGTGTACTCAAGGAAAGTTATTTTCCAAAATCAAAATCAGTAACCTCAACAATTACTGAAACTGATGATACAATCGAAGTTCAAGACCTCGATGAGAGCATGCAACATTATACATCAGCGATCCGTCGCTATAACTCTTAATTTTTATAACCCTATAGGAGAAAACTATGTACCTAGCTGAAGACCTTCAGAAAAAATGGGGTCCAGTATTGGAGCACGAAGATCTTCCTAAGATCAAAGACAACTATCGTAAGGCTGTAACAGCAGTTCTCTTGGAAAACCAAGAATCTGCAATGCGTGAACAGTCACAACAAAACAGCGGTGGTGTGTTTATGTCTGAGGCGGCTCATGCTAACAAAACTGGCGGTAACATTGATACCGTTGATCCCGTTCTGATTTCGTTGGTTCGTAGAGCTATGCCTAATCTTATCGCCTATGATGTTTGTGGTGTTCAACCAATGACTGGTCCTACAGGACTGATCTTTGCTATGAAATCACACGTTACATCTCAGGCCGGTGTAGAAGCAGCTGACTCTAAAGAAGCCGACACATCATTGTCTGGTAGTGGAACTCATTCCGCTAACAGTAACCCCGCAGATGCCAGCATGACTACTGGTACTGGAACAGCTACTGCTACACAAGAAGCAGATGTTACAGTCACAGAGATGGCATTCGCAATTGATAAAGTAACCGTAACTGCAAAGTCAAGAGCACTTAAGGCTGAGTACACAGTAGAACTCGCACAAGACCTTAAGGCCGTTCATGGTTTGGATGCAGAAACTGAGCTGTCAAATATTCTGTCAAACGAAATTTTGGCTGAAATTAACCGCGAAGTTATGAGAACAATCTACACCAACGCTAAAACTGGTGCAGCTCATAATACTACATCCGCAGGAACTTTTGATCTTGATACTGACTCTAATGGACGTTGGTCTGTTGAGAAGTTCAAAGGTCTGATGTTCCAGATTGAACGTGAAGCTAACGCAATTGCTAAAGACACTCGCCGAGGTAAAGGTAATGTCTTGATTACATCTTCTGATGTAGCATCCGCATTGGCAATGGCTGGTCAACTTTCCGGAGCACCTTCTGGAAACGATTTTGACCCAGATGACTCAGGTTCAACTATGGTTGGAACTCTTAATGGTCGATTTAAAGTCTATGTTGATCCATATGCACCATCCGCCGCAACTAACTATTTCACAGTTGGTTACAAAGGTTCAAGTGCTTATGACGCCGGACTTTTCTATTGTCCTTACGTTCCATTACAGATGGTTCGTGCAGTTGGTGAGAACTCATTTCAACCGAAAATTGGTTTCAAGACTCGTTATGGTCTGGTTTCCAATCCTTTCGCTAATGACACAAGTTCCGCAAATAACGGAGCCGGTGATGGTTCACTTACTGCTAACGCTAACCGCTATTACAGGCACGTTATCGTTGCAAACCTTATGTAATCCTTTATCTAAGGATGAACAGATTAAAGGGTGGGCTTATGTCCACCCTTTTTTTGTGCTTATTGACATTACTAAATATTAGTGTATAATAGAGGTAGTGAAATATATTATGAGTGAAAAAGTTTTTGTATTAGGGAATGGTCCCAGTAGAAAAAATATAGATCCATCGAAATTAGATGGAACAGTTATAGGATGTAATGCTTGTTATAGAGATTTTACTCCTGATGTAATTTGTGCACACGATGCTGGAATAATAAGTGATATTGTTAATTCAGGATTTGATGGAGATTGTTATTTCACACATAATTCATGGAATCTATTACCAGCAGAAGTGTATTCTACAGTACGTAATGGTTCAGAAATTGAAACTAAAAGAAAGGCAGGTGATAACAATTTTGTATATATTTCTGGACTTGATAAAAATGTAGAATTACCTCAAAGATATATTTTTTGGGTTTCAGAACAGATGGAACACAAAATTAAAAATATAGGTACTGAAGTCATGGGATGGTCTACAGGAACTTCAGCTTTACATATTGCGTGTCGAGATTTTACTTGTAATGATTATGAAAAGGTTTATCTATTGGGTTTTGATCATAATAAAGAACATTATGATAATATCTATATTGATACAGAACATTATTTCAGTAAAGATAGAAAAATGGGGGATGAATATAATAAATGGGATGAACAAATTCTTAAAGTGGTTAAAGAACATCCAGCTCTGCAGTTTATTTGGGTGAATTATCTGGGAGATAATTTTCCAAATCTACCAAATTTATTTTCAAAAGATGAAAAGGTAATATGACAAGTTTAACAGATCAACCTAATAATATTAATCCTCTGGCAGATGTTCAGTTTAGATTTGACGTTGCGGCCTTACCAAATACTTCCTTTTTTATTCAAACTGTTAATTTACCAGGCATAACACTAGAAGGTGCGGTTATTGCCTCCCCCCAACTTACAAATTTATCTCGCCATACCGGTATTATAACTTATGAAACACTTAATGTTGCTTTTTTAATCGATGAATATTTAAAAAATTGGCAAGAAGTTTTTGAATGGATGGTTGGTGATGAAAACAAATATACAACAGCTGTATTAACCATTTTAAGTAGTTCCATGAATCCCTCAATGGAAATACATTTTAAAGATATTTTTCCTACTTCATTATCAGAAATATCTTTTGACAGTACTACGACAGATCCAGTATATCAACAAGCAACAGTATCATTTAACTATACAGAATATATTATTAAGAATCTATTGAATAATTAAAATGAAAGAAATCACTGCTGAAGAGATTTTAACAGCGTGGAGTAATACCAAGTTAAAAACAGGGGTATATATTCACAGCCCTTTTTGTAAAGAACAATGTAGTTATTGTACCTTTAAGGGTACGATGTTTGAAAAGAACGCCTTCCATCGTTACTATTCAGAATATCTTCCAAACCAAATAAAATTTTATGAACCTGTATTAAGTTCGGATCTCATTCGTAACTTTTTTTGGGGTGGTGGAACTCCAACATTAATGTCTCCAAAAATAATGCGGAACATATTTAACCTTATTCCCAATTTTAAAGATTGTCCAAAAAAATTAATGGAATTCCACATGGCTGATTGGACTAAAGAACAATTAGATGTGGTGAGTGAATACAACTTTAATACCGTAATAGCTTGTGTACAGAGTTTTGATAGAGAAGTAGTAAAACAACAAAAACGAAGAGCTCCAAAAAATGATGATGTCATTTATAATTTTTTAGACTATGCAAATAATAAGGGATTATTTACAATGTCAGATGTTATCTTTTTTGATACTGGTGATTTTCAAAAAGATTTAGATAGACTTTCTTCAGATATACAAAAATTAATAGATCATGATATATCAGAAATAAGTGTTCAAACAATTTTTGATGAATTGGGAAAATATGATACTATAGTTTCAGAGTTAGTTAATAAATTTCTGAATGATAATAGTCAATATCATATAGGAGGATGTGAGAATGAGGAACAACTAAGCGATTATTTTTGTGATCAAACAGGAAGAAAGTGTAGAAAAGAATTGAAGATGTATAAAAAAGAAATAGATTGGGATGAAATGTCCTCTCAAGATATACATCTTGACGGCTTGATGACTAATCCCGAAATGTTATTAGCGACAAATTATAATGTATTAGGAATCGGATCTTATAAAAATCATAAATTTACATTTTCTAGAATAGAAGATAAGTTAGAATATGTTGAAGACGGAGATACCATTACACCTAAATGGTATTGTACTTATGATAAAAAAGATTGGCCTATGAAAAAATTAGTGGCAGATTTTTATACTATGTTGGAAAATACTATAGGAGATCCCCCAGATGGTATAATTTTTGATTTTTCTTCAGAAGTTGTACAGCAAGATGAAGATGATAGCAAAAAGAAAAAGGTTATAAGGAGGTTGATACCTACTTATAAGTGGTTAATTGATAAAGATGTACCTTTTATTACTATAGAAAAATATATAGCTAAATTAAAAAATATATTATGAACAATGATTTTGTAGAATTGTTATGGTTATTTGATTCTCCACCAAATGAAATTCATTATGGAGATGGCTACCTTAGACAAACAAGAAATATTATTAGACTAGATTTAGATGAGGCAGGATTACTGTACAAATATGCTAAACAACAATGGAAAACTTTACCTCAAGATGAAGTAGGTAATGTAATATTGGAAATTGGTAGGTATTGGGCAGGATCACTTATACTGCTTGCTGTAGCAACACATAATTCAGATATAAAAATAGTTTCAGTTGATCTTGTCGATGGATGTCATGATCCTGATGCTGATGATTGGTTAAATGAATATGAAGAAAAAGAAAGACTTGATATTAGAGTAGACAATTCTTGGGCAATGGAAAATTTACCATTATCCATGTTATTTGTAGATGGTGATCATTCGTATGAAGGCGTTAAAAAAGATTTCAAACATCATTGGAATTATTTAAAAGGTCCGTGTTTAGCACATGATTATGGTGATCCAAGCACTAAAGGAGTAACTAAATTTATAGATGAATGGATTGAAGAAGGTTATGCAGAACCTATTGAACAAGTTGGTACTATGATTGCTCTTAAAAAATTAAAAGATTATGAGATTAACAAGTGACAAAAGAATATTTGTTCCTGATTGTGATGATTGGTATAAGTGGGGTGCAGATTATGAACAAAAAGAATATGATGAAGTAATTCAATGTATATCCAAATTTGATGTAGCACTTGACATAGGAGCACATGTAGGTATTTGGTCTAGGAGATTAGCAGAAAAATTTAAAACTGTTGTTGCATTTGAACCTGTTCCTTCACATATAGAATGTTGGAAAAAGAACATGGAGAATTTCATTAAAGAAAATTCTGATTGGGGAAATTATACTACATTACATAAAATAGCATTAGGTCATGAGAATGGAACTTCCACAATGAGAGTTCCAAATACTACCAATACTGGAATGGCATCACTTGTTTATGAGGGTGATTTTGGTAAAGCACAAAGATGGGTACAACCTAATTGGGATAAATTTCCAAATATAGAAATTGAAATTAAAACATTAGATAGTTATGAATTCGAAAAATTAGATTTTATAAAAATGGATGTTGAATGGTTTGAACGTAGAGTTTTACAAGGCGCCGAACAAACTATAAAAAAACATAGACCTATTATGTATATAGAAATGCATGATGCACAAGCCTTTAAGTTGATGAATGATTGGGGATATAAAATTATTTGTTCACATAGTATGAATCGTTTATATAAAAGTATAAAATGAAATTTGAAGAAATACAGAAATTATGGTCAGGTGATTGTCATATTGATGAAACAGAATTATCACAAGAATCAGTAAAAATCCCACAGTTACACAACAAATATTTAATTCTTTTTCATGATGAAAAATTAAGACTCCGTACTATGAAGTTTGACCATAGTAAACTCTTGAAAGTTAAAAGGGAGTATTTTTCTGGAAGAATGGATGAAACTGAATTAGAGGCATACGATTGGGAGCCATTTCAATATAAATTACTCAAGGCCGATGTACAAGAATACATAGATGCAGATGATGACATAATAGAGGGTAAGAAAAAAATATCACTACAAGAAGAAAAAGTAGAATATCTTGAATCGGTAGTAAAGAGTTTATCAACTAGAGGTTATTTAATTAAAAATGCAATCGATTGGAAACGTTTCACAGAAGGTCATTGACACGATAGAAGTATCTAAGAAGGATGAAGTCTTTCTTAAGATTGCCTGTGAAGCTAGCGTAGCACAAGAATTGTGTGATTATTTTACATTTATTGTACCGGGCCATACATTCATGCCAGCGTTCCGAATGAAAATTTGGGATGGTAAGATTAGATTATTCAATATTCATAATAGATTATTGTATAGTGGTCTACTTGAATATGTTTTTATATTTGCTGAAAAAAGAAATTATGAAGTAAAACCTGATGGTGATTGGTGGAAACCACTTAAGATAGAAAAAAATGAAGAGTTCCTTAAAAATCTAAAGTTACCTTTTGAACCAAGAGACTATCAGTTAGATGGATTTCATCACGCCTTATCATACAAGAAAAGTTTATTAGTATCACCTACCGCAAGTGGAAAATCTTTAATAATATATCTCATAGTACGAGCACTCAATGTTAAAACATTAATAATCGTTCCTACCACTTCACTTGTTTCACAATTATATTCAGATTTTCAAGAGTATGGATGGGATTCTGTCAAATACTGTCATCAAGTTTATGCTGGACAAGATAAGGTTTCTGATAAACAAGTAATTATTTCAACGTGGCAATCTATTTACAAACTTAACAAGAAAACATTTGAACCATATAGGTTAGTGATTGGTGATGAGGCTCATGGATTTAAATCTAAATCCCTTACAACTCTTATGACCAAATGTGTGAACGCCGAATATAGAATTGGAACTACAGGAACATTAGATGGAACTCAAACTCATAAATTAGTACTTGAAGGTCTATTTGGTAAGGTTTATAAAGTTACAACAACCAAAAAGTTGATGGATCGAAAAGAATTATCTTCTTTACATGTAGAAATTATATTGTTAAAGTATCCTGATGTGATATGTGAACAGTTTAAACAGATTAAATACGCAGATGAGATAGAATTTTTGGTAGGACATGAGAAAAGAAATAAATATATAAGAAACCTAGTATTGTCTTTGGAAGGTAATACTTTGTTACTCTTTAGATTAGTGAAAAAACATGGACGTATTTTATACGATATGATCAAGGAGAAAACAGATGATGATAGAAAAATATTTTTCGTATTTGGTGGAACAGAAACAGAAGTCAGAGAACAAATCAGAGCAATTGCAGAAACAGAAAGGGATGCCATCATCGTGGCAAGTTATGGGGTATTCAGTACCGGCATCAACATTAGGAATCTGCATAACATTGTTTTCTCTTCTCCTTCTAAGTCTCGCATCAGAAATCTACAATCGATAGGTCGAGGTTTAAGATTATCTGATACAACAGATAAAACTACTTTATACGATATAGCAGATGATTTGAGATGGAAAAATAGAAAGAATTATGCTTATCGCCACCATGAAGATAGAATAAAAATATATGATGAGGAAAAATTTCCATATAAGATTCATAATATTTCATTAAAGGTATAAATGGCAGAATTGGATAAAGATAATTTAAAAGTAATTAGATTGGATAATGGTGAAATAATTTTTTCAAAAGTTATAATAAATGATAGAAGTAAAGATAATGGTTATTTGGAATTACATTGGCCAATGAAAGTAATGATGAAACATAATGAAGAAGAAAAAAATACTCAACTTGCTTTACTTAAATGGCTACCCTTTACAGATACTACATTCGTACCTTTAGCGGCTAGATGTATTATGTCTGTTTCGGAATTAGGAGAAGAATATCAAGAATTTTATATAAATTCTGTAAGGGAAGATCTAGGACATAATAAAAATCAAGAGTTAAATAAAATGACAAAAATATTAGAAGATTTTGAACCTGAGGGGTTAATGAACTAAACTTGACATCTATCAAATTTGTGATATAATAATACTACGACATTAATTGAAATAAAGAATATTATGGCTAAACGAAAATCAAGTAAGAATAAATTACATTATGTAGATAATGCCAAATTTTTAGAGGCGATGATTGAATATAAAGCAGAATATGATAATGCAATTAAAAAGAATAAAGAACTTCCTGAGATTTCAGAATATCTAGGTTCAGTATTTTTAAAGATCGCTCAAAGATTATCATTCAGACCAAACTTTATAAATTATGCATTTAAAAATGATATGATTTCTGATGGAATAGAAAACTGTTTACATTATATCCACAATTTCAATCCAGAAAAATCCAACAATCCCTTTGCTTACTTTACTCAAATAATTTATTACGCTTTTATTCGAAGAATCCAAAAAGAGAAAAAACAGTTATACATAAAGTATAAGAGTATGCAAAACTATGAAACGAATCCTAATTATATGGATATTGATCATAGTACTGAAAATGCAGAATATGATAGTACTAATGATTATAAAAATTCTGATTTCAAAGTAATAGTTGATGAATTTGTAGATACTTTTGAAAAGAGTAAGAAAAAGAAAGTTACCAAGAAACAAGACACTGCTTTAGAACTTTTTATGAGTGCAGCATGAAGATAGCTTTAATCACAGATACACATTGGGGCGCACGCGGCGATAGTCTCACCTTCCTAAATTACTTCCGAAAATTTTATGATAATGTATTTTTTCCATACTTGGAAGAACATAATATCAAAACGTGCATTCATCTAGGAGATGTAGTAGATCGTAGAAAATTTATTAACTTCAAGATATTAAATGATCTACGAACAAATTTCATTGAACGCCTATGGAAGATGGGTGTAGATACACATATCATTATTGGAAATCATGATACCTTTCACAAAAATACTAATGAATTAAATTCCCTTCAAGAAATATTTACAACTCACGATGGAAAAGTTGAGCCGTGGATGTATTCTTCTCCAAAAGAAGTTGATTTTGATGGATTGGGAATTCTTATGATGCCGTGGATATGTGAAGATAACTATGGTGAATGTATGAAAGCAATTAAAAATACACAATGTCAAATTCTTATGGGTCATCTTGAAGTAAAAGGATTTGAACAACATATTGGTTCATGGAGTCATGAAGGTGTAGAAGCAAATGTCTTTGAAAAGTTTGATATGGCTATGAGTGGACACTTTCACCATAAATCAGACAATGGAACAGTTTATTATTTAGGAAATCCGTATGAAATAACATGGAGTGATTATAAAGATCCCAGAGGTTTTCATATCTTTAATACTGAAACAAGAGAGTTAGAGTATATACAAAACCCCTATAGAATGTTTAGAAAGTTATATTATGATGACAGCGAAGAAACTTTTGAATCATTAACTGAAAAAGACTATAGTGAATACGAAAACACCTATGTAAAAGTAGTAATACAAAAGAAAACAAATCCCTTTTGGTTTGATACTGTACTAGATAAGTTATACACAGCAAACGTTGCTAATCTAGTGGTAGTTGAAAATTTTTCAGATTTGGAGTTTATGGAAGATGATGAGCTAATTGATGAGGCTCAAGATACTTTAACAATTTTAAGCAAATATGTTGATACATTAAATGTAGAAAATAAAACAGAATTAAATTCATTAATGACAGATTTATATAATGAAGCACTAACCGTGGAGACAGTATGATGGAAACTTATGCAGATCTCCTTAAACGTGAAAAAAAGAAAGTAGAAAAGAAAATGACTAATTATAATTACGATGAAATGGCAAAACAAGAAGTAAGAGCAGATTATGATGGTGCGTTAGGTCAAACTGATGCCGTTTCTCCTGAATGGAATGCGAGAAGGAGTGATGAAGACATGATAGAAAAAAGAGCACAATTTGCTCAAGACTTAATCGATACTGAAAAAGATCAAACAGTAACGTTAGACCTTGACATAGCAGACAAAGATTTTGTACATTTAGCCAAAGCAGCACATGAAAGAAATATAACTCTAAACCAATTATGCGTTGATGTTCTTACAAGTTCTTTTAATGATCTTGATTATCGATTTGAACATTCCTCTAAACCTGTTGTACTCTCAGAATACTAAACCTTGATATATTTTAAAAATATTAGGTGGAAAAATTTGCTGAGTACCGGCAATCAATTTACAGAAATTCAATTAAATAAAATTTCCACCACACTAATTGTCGGAGAAAATGGATCAGGCAAATCTACTGTATTAGATGCGTTGTGCTTTGGTCTATTCAGTAAACCATTTAGAAGAATTAATAGACCTCAACTAATAAATTCTATTAATGATGGTGGACTGTTAGTAGAAATAGAGTTTGAAGTTGGTAGCAGATCCTATATGGTTCGTAGAGGAATCAAGAAAAACATCTTTGAAATTTTTGTTGATGGTCAAAGATTAAATCAAGATGCTAAAACTCAAGATCAACAAGAGTATCTTGAAAATACAATACTCAAATTGAACTACAAATCATTTACACAAATTGTTTTATTGGGAGCAAACCACTACATCCCATTTATGCAATTAAAATCACAAGATCGTAAAAGTATTGTTGAAGACTTACTTGATATTCAGATTTTTTCTGTAATGAATCATTTATTGAGATATAAGATATCAGAAAATAAAGAGGAACAACAAAACGTTGAAGTCAATAGAAAATTGGCAGCCGGAAATATTGACACTACTGAAGGTGTAATTAATGATTTAAAAAAGACTAAGAAGAATCAAATTCAACAAAATGAACGTGATATTAGTAACAATGAAGAAGAAATTGGGTCATTAAATACAAAAATACAAGAGTTGATGGATTCAATATCAAATGATAAGACGGCACAAACTCTTAGGGAGTTAGAAGGATATCAAGAAGGCATTGAACGAAAGATGTTAGCAGCCGAAAAGGAAATAGAATTCTATGAACAAAACGATACGTGTTCTACTTGTAGTCAAGAATTAAGTGAAAAGCATAAAACCAAGATGATATCGGCACATCATGGAATAATGCATACGAGTAAAGGTGGGTTATGGGAACTCGGCAATAAAATCGAAGATTTAAAGAAACGATTGGAAGAAGTAACGAACATTCAAACAGCTATTACTACACATCAAAATCAAGTTCAAGCAATTAATGGTTATATTACAAAACTAAAAGATCAGATTAAAGAAATAGAAGGTAGAGAAGATGATATAGATGAGAGAATAAAAAAATTAAAGGAGTTAAAGGGGGAATTGAAATCATGTATAGAACAGTTAGAAAAATTATCAGAACATAAACAGTTATATGAAATCGCAATGGTTTTATTGAAAGATACAGGAATAAAAACACGTATCATCAAACAATATCTTCCAATAATGAATACATTAATTAATAAATATCTCGCATCGATGGATTTCTTTGTATCTTTTAATTTGGATGAAAAATTTGAAGAAAGTATTAAGTCAAGACATAGAGATGAATTCACTTATGATTCATTTAGTGAAGGTGAAAAGATGAGAATAGACTTGGCACTTCTTTTCACTTGGCGAACTATTGCTAAGATGAAGAATAGTGTAAATACAAATTTACTGATTTTAGATGAAGTATTTGATTCCTCTTTAGATGCAAATGGTACAGATGAATTTTTAAAGATACTTAATCATTTAACAGGAAAACAAAATGTTTTTATTATTAGTCATAAGGGAGATGTACTCTTTGACAAATTTAAAGATGTTATAAGATTTGAAAAACATAAAAACTTTTCAAGGATAGTATGAGAGAGTTAGTATTAGAAGATGATCCTATTTTAAAGAAACGAGCAGTTCCTTTTGATTTTGATAATCCACAAGAAGACCCCGAAAAACTAACAGAAGAATTGATGGATGCAATGGAAAAATATGAAGGAATAGGTTTATCTGCTTGTCAAATAGGAGTTGACTTAAAAGTATTCGTGATGAGATACAATGGTGGTGGAATAGTGTGTTTTAATCCAAGAATAGTTGAATATTCTCCACAAACCACATGGATAAGAGAGGGGTGTCTATCTTTTCCAGGTTTATTCTTTCCCGTAGAAAGAGCGTATGGAGTTTCAACAGAATATTACCGAAAAGATGGAGTTAAGATGAGTGGTACATTTGTTGACATAACCGCAAAATGTTTTCAACATGAATATGATCACATGCTAGGTAAATTGTATACAGATGGAGTTAGTAATTTAAAACTTAAACAAGCCAGAAAAAAACAAGCACTTTGGAAAAGGAAAAATGGAAGAGTTCAAAGTTAAAAAGAATAAGAAAATCAGTAGGAAGAAAAGACGCCAAAATAATGATTATAAAAATTGGTCTGTAGATGATGTAGAAGACTTAGAAGAGGAGGAAGAAAAAGAGATAAATATTAGATAGAAAGAACTTTTAAGGAGAATAAATGAAAATAGGAACAAAACTTTTAAAATGGTGGTTAATTTTTTGCTTGATACTTATAGGTTTCGGAACATCATTTCATTTTAACTTGCATTCACAATTATATTCTGCAGATGTTACTAAACTTAGTTTCCTGATTATTATTATTTTCGTATTTACCTCAGTTTGGATTGGAAGAAAAACTTATGATTTAGAAGCCAACTCTGTCATTGATGACAAAATCGATGTTGGGTGGTTTATTGCTGAAACTTGTCTTGCATTAGGAATGGTCGGAACAGTAACCGGCTTTTTATATATGTTAGGAACAGCATTTGAAAATATAGATGTTTCCAATACACAAACATTACAAGACGCCCTTGCTTCAATGGCAAAAGGGATGTCTACTGCACTATATACAACCCTAACGGGTTTAATTGCTTCGATAATAATTAAAGTACAATTGGTGAATTATGAAGTGGGCGAAGAAACTAATGAATTACTTCAAGGTTAGCCCATGTTCGATAAAAACAAATATAAGTCAACTATCGGGTTTACCGATATGTTGTTTAACGTATTGGTCGGTTTTGCCTTTCTTTTCATTGTTGCATTTTTACTCATAAAACCAGAACAAAAAAAAGAAGACTTTGAAAGAAAAGCCGAATTTGTTATTGTTATGGAATGGGATCATGATCAGCCCGATGATATAGATCTTTATGTACAAGATCCAACACAAAGTAAAGTTCATTTTAGATTACCTATAACTAATTTTATGTACTTAGATAAAGATGATTTGGGTTTTGCAAATGATATCGTAAAATATGAAGATGGTACTGTAACGAAAGTAAACATCAATAGAGAGGTGGTTACTATTCGTGGTATTATTGCTGGAGAATATATTGTTAATGCTCATTATTATTCTTCAAGAGAGTGGACACGGCTTGGACAAGTCGCGACAGACGGCTATACTGACATAAAAACTATGAAAGTTAAGGATAAGGATAAACCATTAACTGTAAAAATTGAATTACATAGAGTTGATCCTTATAAAATTATGTGGGTAGGAGAAAAGAAATTTTTCCGTAAAGGCCAAGAAGAAACTTTTGTGAGATTTACTATAGATAAGCTTGGAGAACAAATTGGAGACTTTACTTATGAAGAAAAGAAGTTTGTAACTCCATTTAATAATAATAGAATAGGGGCTCCTGACATAATAGAAGATGAACCAGCCGGAGCAGCTCCAGTTGGATCAGGAACAGGTGCTACACCCTCTGAACCGGGCGATGGAATGAGGGGGTTTTAGATATGATAGGAATTTTAGTTTTTGGATTAGTAGTTCTTTCCGCAGTATGTCTTTGGTTATTAATTGAACAAAGAAAAAGTTGGAAATTTTTGATTTGGTTTATACCTATTCTTTTATTATTAGTAACATCAACTTATGTTACTTATACTTCAATATTAGGTTATCCAAAAGTTTCTACACCAAAAAAAGGAATGTATTTAAAACACTTTGTAGATGAGCCAAGATGGATTTATCTATGGGTTTTAGGTAAAGATAAAGTACCAATGTCATATCAAATAGTTTATTCTAGAGAAACACATAATTCATTAGAAGGTGTTAAAGGTAAAGTAGAAGAAGGCGCATTTATGGTTTTGGGTGAGATGGATGATGAAATGGGTATAAATGGAGAAGATGAAGCGAAAGGAAAAAATGCACAAGGTGGTTACACGATTGGTGGTGATATGGGATTTTATGAATGGAATTTTGAATCTAGTATTACACCAAAAGACACACAACAATAATAAAGGAATAAATGCAAACAAAGCTATTATTAGTTTTTATAATGATGGCGACATGGATGGTTGTAAGTTGTACACCAACAGGAACCGGATGTTATGGTTACTGGGAGAAAAAGCGAGATGGATTACAAAGGGGCACTAGAGCAGGATGGAATACTGATTATAAACATCCTTATCGACAATGTGTAGATCAAGATAATATTATATTAAATAAGGAAAAAAGACCTTACGGATGATATGAATTATAAAGTGATTGATAATTTTTTGGATGAAGAATATTTTGACAGTTTGGTAACTCTTTTTACTGTGCCGGTATGGCCTCCTGTTATAACATGGAGCTTAGTGAATCAGGACGAGACAAAAAAAGGTTTAGAAGTCTATACGGACAATAAAAATAAAGATCAATGGGAAGTCAAAGACGAAAAAATATTTTATATGATTCATGTGATTTATGATCATAATATGCCAACAAGCCCCCATTATGATTTATTAATTCCTTTATTGGAGAAAATGGGCACTAGATGTTTGATACGATTGAAGGTCAATCTTTATCCAAATACAGAAATAATTCATGAACATCCATATCATACAGATAATTCTTTTTCCCATACGGGTGCTATATTATCATTGAATACATGTGATGGATATACTAAAATGGCAGATGGAACAAAGATTGATAGTATTGCAAATCGACTATTACTTTTTGATGCAAGCGAAAACCATGCCGCAACAACTACAACAAATGTTTTCGCAAGAATAAATATTAACATGAATTTTCTTTCGTGTAATTTAAATGAAATGGAACACAAGTTCAATTGGAACTAAATTAAGGTTATTATGTTTAGATTTTTTTTAAATAAGAAATGGTGGTTATGGTCTTGGCTCGGCTCAATAATTATTTTAGGATCACTTTGGGTTCAAGTAAAGATTGATGTAAAAATAAACGAATGGTTTGGTGTCTTTTATGACATGATTCAAAAAGCACTTGCTACACCAAATGCAGTTACAATAGGAGAATATTTTGACAGTTTATTTTCTTTTATTACACTAGCAGGAATATATGTTGGACTTTATGTTGTAATAAGTTATTTTACAGCCCACTATTTGTTTAGATGGCGTACAGCAATGGTTGAATGGTATCATAGTGTATATGAGAAAGCTAGAACAATAGAAGGTGCATCACAAAGGGTTCAAGAAGATACAATTAAATTTACCCGTATAATGGAAAGTTTAGGAACATCTTTAATTGAATCGATTATGGTTTTAGTTCAGTTTATTCCTATATTATTTGGATTGTCAATGGGCATTCCAATATTCTTTTTTGGTGATTGGGAATATGGATTGATTACAGGTGCGTTACTTTGGACATTGGGTGGTACTGCATTTTTAATTGGATTGGGGTGGATATTACGTCTAGTTGGTATAGAATATGATATACAAGCAAAAGAAGCGGCATATAGAAAAATACTTGTCATCGCCGAAGATGATGGAACAGTTAGACCAAAGAAAATTGAGGAGTTTTTTGATGATGTTCGTAAGATTCATTTTTTAAGTTACTTACGTTATCTATATTTTAATATTGGTCGAATGGCATACTTACAAGCAAATGTATTATCAGCTTATGTATTCCTAGCACCAGCAATAGTTGCAGGAGTGATGACTCTAGGTGTAATGCAACAAATAATAAGAGCATTTGGTCGAGTAGAAGGATCAATGCAATATCTATTAAAGGCGTGGCCTACCATTATTGAATTAATGAGTGTTTTTAGGCGTTTACGTGAATTTGAAACTAAATTGAAAGGATAACATGGAAAGTTACGATATGTGTACTCAAATAATATATGAAATGTCAGATAGAAATATGTGGATGGGTTACGTTATGTTCGGTCTTGGAATTTTATTAGGAATTTATTATGCGAAAGGTGAAAATGGGGAGACAGATACAACAACCCCCTAGAAAGAAAGAATTGTATAAACCATTACCTTATTATCTTACGATAAGAGAATCAGATATTGAAGGTCTTGGAATTTTTACAACAAGACCTATCAATAAGGGTGAATTAATTGGAATTACTCATCATGCAAATGAACGAGCTGAAGATGGTTGGATTAGAACTCCTCTAGGTGGATTTGGTAATCATTCTGATGATCCTAATTGTTTTAAACTTTTAATGGATCCTGTAACTTTTTGGATCGGAGCCTTAAAAAATATTAAGGCGTGGGAAGAACTTACTTGGACATATACACTATATAATATACCAAGAAAAAAACGCAATGCCAATATACGAATATAAATGTAATAAATGTAATTGTTTATGGGAAGAAATTCAAAAATTTTCTGATCCCGTATTAACCTTATGCAAGGGTTGTGAGACTGAAGGAGGTGTAAATAGACTCATACCCGGCCAAATGAATTTTATATTAAAAGGTGATGGATGGTTCAAGGATGGATATTCCACACCACGCAAAGAAAATGAGGGTGTTGATTCTGGGGCGGCGCAGGTGACTACTGACCAGTAACCAAATCGGCGGGTTTCGTCATCCGTCAGCAGTAGAGTCGATAAAACGAGGACTCTTTGACTGTAGCACTCTCATCTTTTATAAATAATTTGTTATGGAAAAAAAAGATAGAAAACTTTATGATACTTGGAAATACAAAAAGGGTGGTTTCATGGAATTTAATAATCCCATTTTTCAAACCCTTTTGGGTTTGGTAATATTTTACATTGGCTTAAAGATGTTCTCAGGTGGTATGAAGTCAATGGGAAAACTAGAACATCTTGAATATTTTATACACAATCCCTATTGGATGTTTTTTGGTGCAATAGGGTGTACTCTCCTCTGGCAATCCTCATCACTTTCAACAACCGCAATAATTGGATTAGTCGCTTCAGGTGCACTACCACTTCCTTCTGCGATTGCTGCAGTATTGGGAGCAAACATAGGCACTACGGGCACTATTTGGTTGGCCGGTATTATGGTTTCTGATGGAATGCCTCAAGGAATAACAAAACAAATTGCAATAGTACATACGGGAGTTAATACAATGATGGCAATTGCTTTACTTCCATTTTGTCAAGTTATTGCGAGGTTTGTGTCAAGATTTTGATTTGATAAATAGAGATAAGAGATGGAAGGTTTCTTATCCACACACTTTTAATTATTAATGTCGGAAGGACGTAATGCGAATTATTGATGATACTAAATTGGATTTTAGTGATGTTTTAATTACCCCCAAAAGATCTCAACTTACCTCACGCAAAGAAGCAGAACTCTCCAGACATTTTACCTTCAAACATTCAAATCACACTTGGACAGGAATTCCTATAATTGCGGCCAATATGGATCATACAGGAACAATTGCTATGGCACATGTTCTTATGGAATATCCTATGCTTACAGCACTATGTAAGTTTGTTGAATCTTCTGAGTGGGGATGGAACAAAAATATAATAAGAACAGTCGGATTAGATCAAAATTTGGATGAACTACCTTATATGTCTGACTCGGCGCCATGGATTTGTCTTGATGTGGCGAATGGATATACAGAACGATTTAATGATTATGTTGCATTAATGAGAGAACACGAAGCAACCAAAGGAAAAATAATCATAGCAGGAAATGTATGTACACCAGAAGCAACTGAACAAATAATTTTAGCAGGAGCAGATATTGTAAAGATAGGAATAGGTCCGGGCTCTGTTTGTACTACTCGTAAAATGACAGGGATAGGATATCCACAATTATCTGCAATAATAGAATGTGCAGACGCGGCACATGGATTAGGTGGTCACATTGTTGCAGATGGTGGATGTACAGTAGTAGGAGATATAGCAAAGGCTTTTGGTGGTGGAGCAGATTTTGTAATGTTAGGTGGTATGTTAGCAGGACACAAAGAATGTGAAGGCGAAGTTGAAGATGATACAATGACATTTTATGGTATGTCTTCAGAAGAGGCACAACTCAAGTATTATGGTGAAAAGAAAACACATAGAGCATCAGAAGGAAAGAAAGTTCAAGTTCCATACAAAGGAAATGTTGCAGATACAATAGAAGAAATTTTAGGAGGATTACGAAGTTCTTGTACTTATGCCGGAGCACGAACATTAAAAGCATTACCAAAATGTTGTACATTTGTAAAAGTTAATAGACAATTAAATGAGGTATTTTCATGAGTGTAGATTTATGGTATGGATGGAGAGAAATGCGAAGAGATGTAAATACTCTTTGTAGAGAAATAACATTAGATAAATTTAATCCTGAAGTTGTAGTAGGAATTTCAAGAGGTGGACTATTACCAGGCGTTATGATGTCACATTGGATGGAAAAACCATTTAAACCAATTAAAGCGGCACTTAGAGATCATCCCGAATGGGAAGATTATTTACCAAGAAAAACAGATAAGCGTGTTTTAATTGTAGATGATGTATGTGATTCTGGTGAAACTTTTCATAAAATGAGAAACCACATTACAGAAAGAGCCAATGGAGTAGATGTTAGATTTGCTACTCTTTGGTGGAATAATGAGTGTAATTTTGAACCTCATTATTATGCACAGCAATGTGCAAAGGATTCAGAAAATATCTGGATTCATTTCCCGTGGGAGAATTGGTGGAATTCTCCTAATTAACATTAAAACTCGGAAGGAGTAATAAATGAAGAAAATAATTGCCCTAGTGGCGGTAGTTGCAATGTTTGCAGCTTTTAGTATTAGTACCGTTGGTAAGAAATTACCTTCTGTTGGTTATGTTCTAGTGGGACCAAAAAACGATGGTGGTTGGTCAATGAGACATTATGATGGTTTCATGTCCTTAAAAAAACATGGTTATAATGTATCCGGTGTTGAAATGGTGCCAGAAGCAGAGTCAACAAAAATATTTCGTAAACTGGCTAGAAAACATGATATTGTTTTTGCAACATCATTCGGTTATATGGATCACATGGTGAAAGCTGCAAAGAAAGATTCTAGTACAGTTTTTATGCACGCCACAGGATATAAGGGTAACGATACAAATATGGACAACTACGTTTGTCATTCATTCCAAGCACGATACCTCACAGGAATTGCAGCTGGAATGTTGACAAAAACAAATAAGATTGGTGTAGTTGGTTCACACCCAATTCCTGAAATTATTCGTAACATTAATGCTCTAACTATTGGAGCCCAAACAGTAAATCCAGACATTGAAGTGAATA
>VTLG01004096.1_pt1 | contig 38790 bp, 66 predicted proteins | sample 4694571 | NCBI WGS metagenome assembly VTLG01 (sample SAMN12604809, study PRJNA352737) | marine metagenome | biome: ENVO:00000447; feature: ENVO:00000209|ENVO:00000569|ENVO:01000036; material: ENVO:00002151; isolation source: viral sequences binned using virsorter ... | reverse complement strand
GAACGGTCAATCATGTTCCCAAGCATTGATCCATTTTCTTCCAACATAAAACAAATTACAGATGAGGACATACAGATGGTTGTAAGACTTTATGGTGAAGATGGTTTTGGTTATCCTAATCCTGCATGGAATCCCAAGTCATGTGATTTTTTAGATGGTAAATTGGACAAATGTAGATGAGTTATTGGAATAATTTTTGGATTTGGTATGACAAGCATACAACAAAATCATTATTGATAACAGCAATCATAATTTACATTCAGATACCACACATGATATGGAACGCAGACTTGTATTTGCAAATGGGAATGATTAGCCACATCAATCCTGTGCTAGATTTTTTCCTCTATGGTGTTGACCTGATTGAAGTAATACCAATGATAAACATAGCCATGATGATTTATGCTAAAATTAGGCGTAAATGATGTGAATACACATGAATACCTTTATTAATACTACATGATGGTGTAGTCAAATATATTTTGAGTTTTGACACATTCAAAAGCAAGGCATATGGCATAGACACATTCATCAATGTAGAACTTACTAACGGTGAAACAGGTTATGTAGAACGTATATTCAAATACTAACCCACCTTTTTTTATTTTATTAGTTCCTTTTTGATACAAAAAGTATCATTTTGTGAGTAGAAAATGGCACTAAATGATACTGAAATTTTAGTAATGCAAACTATGGTGATGAGGTTAAACGAAGTAGATTCACTAGCATGGATTCATGCACATCAAGAGAATGTCAAGAAGAAGATGGACAGGCAGAGATTCTACCGTATCAAGGGCAAACTAAAAGCAACAACTGAAAAACGTAAATTTGAATTACAAAAGCAAGGACTATGGGAACAACACTTAGAAAGAATAGACCAACTAGAAACAGCAATAAAATTCTCATGGGAAAATTATCACAGGGAACAAAACCCTACTAGACGACAGAAAATACTAGACAGTATAGTAGCAATACAACCATTGTTATCCACATATTATGCAGCAAGTCAAGAGGTAATAGAACATGACACAGAAAAAGGAATACAAAATACAGGACATTTATCCAAGCTTCCAAACTGAACATGACGCAGTTGAGGAAGATACTTCTGCACAGATTAAGAAATTAAAATTCTTCTGTGGCAAGATAAACGAAAAAAAGAACTGTTGCTTTAGCCATAGAGTAGGATTACCACAACACCCTGCAACATTATCACCAATGAAGTTTATGCCACACCAAGATGATTTGGTCAAACAGGCGTTAGCAACAAAGCATTTGAAATTCCATGTGAACAAATCACGACAGATTGGGCTTACAGAAATCTGTTTAAGGATAATACAATACCAAAGTTTCCACAAATATGAGGGGGGTAGAGTGATGATCATAGCAGGAACAAGGGAAAAAACCACAAAAAAAGTAATGTCTAGGCTTAGGCAGTTATACAAACCCATAGATGGAACAGTGGAAAATTCATCAAATGACCTACTAATCAAGTTAAAGAATGGCACAGAGATAGAGGGTTTGCCAAGTAATTCAGAAGCCATACGAGGTGATACAAAGATTAAGGCAATACTAATTGACGAAGCAGCACACTTTGGTTTGGTAGATGACAGCGTGGTATTGGACGCAATAGAACCGATAGTAATGACCAACAAGTCAGACCTGTTCCTAGTGTCCACACCAAGATCACAGAGGGGATTTTTTTATGAGATAAGCATTAGCGAAAATGATTACAAGAAATTACATTATGATTACACCAATGCCATAGGTTGGATTTACACCAAGCAAGAAATGGACGAAGAGCTTAAACGCACAGATATTGACGTTGACCAAGAATACAGATGTCAGTTTACGAGTGCAAGGAATAGTATCTTTGGTGTTATAACTGACGAAAGTTCAGAAGATTACGAGGTAGAAGAATATTGAGTGAAGAAAAAGATTTGCCAACATTGTTCCAACTTACTATTGCATTGGAAAGCAATTCCAATCAACTTGAATCATTACATGAATTATTTCAAAGACAGCAGATAGAGATTGATCTCATAAAGGAAACATTACAAATACAGCATGAGATATTGGACATGATTGTTACAAGGGATATTACAAGGGATAAAAAATGAGAATAGCAGGAATAGACAGTGGAAAAATGCGTGACAGTTTTGCATTTGTGGGCATTGAGGTTAAGAACAATAACATCTATGTTCTAGGTGTCAAGACATGGCTAGGCAGAAAATACATTGAGGTGGAAAACCTGATTGCAAAAATCCACAACAATAAACCATTCAACTACTATGTGGTAGAAATTAACAATACAGGCGAACACGTTTTTGAGGAATTAAAGTATAGGCATAGAATCCCCAATGTAATTCCAACATTTACTGCAAGGGAAACCAAAGACCAATCCAAGATCAATACAGGTCGTGTCATGCCAAAGAATCAGATGGTATTGTGGTTGGCTAGAATGTTCCAACAGAACAGAATAAAGTTCCCTGCAAAGTCAAACAAAGACATAGAGGAATTGAAAAGACAGATTTCAATATTTAGTGAACATATCACAGAAGCAGGAAATGTAAGTTACAGGGCAGAGGGAACAGAACATGATGATACTGTCATGGCACTAATGTTGGCAGCATTTATTGGAAGATCATTCATCAAAGACCAAGACGGATTTGCACAACAGCAGACAATCAAGAGCAAGAAATTCACAATGGAAGAAGAAGATGTCTATGGTTCAGGTGTGCCACTTTATTCAACACCGTTAAGCAGAGAGGTATATACACCATGAGCATGGAATTAAATCTGTCAATACATGACTACAAAAGATTGATGGGTTGGTTCGAATTGGCATTTGCAAAAAGACAAAATGCAATTTCAGAGGAAGATAATAATACGTTTAGAAAAATTAGTGTAATGTGTTTGTGTGCATTAGAGGAAGCAGAGAAAGACAAACATCATGATCACTGACGCACAGAATAGATTCGACAGATTGGTAGGGGAACTTGCCAAACTAGACAAGAAGCGAGAAAGGAAAATGCGTCAGATAATGGCACAGAAAGAAAAGATAGATAAGCTAGACAAGAAGAATAAACCACATGAAACTGCCAAAGTGGATTAGATGGTCAAAGGCACAAGGTAAATACATAATCATAAAAAAGAAAAGATAGAGAAAGTTACCAATCTTTCTCAATTTTCTGCTTCTTGTGTTTTGCAAGATTCACAATTCTTACGATTGTGCTTTTTACAAGTGGCGTTGATGAATTGGATTGCCTGTATATTGGCATTTAACGATTTAATGACGTCTAATGCCAACTTCCATTCATCAGGTTCAGAAAATATTTGGTATCTTCTGTTTTTCATTTGAGGAACTACTATTGTAATTCTCAATGTTTTACCTGCGATACAGTTAGCGAGATTTACGTTGTCGCCCCAAAACTTTTCTTGAACTATGCCAAGTGCTGCTTTTTCAAGTTTTTGATTTGTCATTGAATATACACAAATACTATTCCTATATGAACATTAGGGTAATCATAAAAAAGAAAAAAGAAAGTTGATTATTCCTCATCAACTATGATGTGACCACCCAAGCCACCCTCACTTACAGGTGCAGAGATAAAGTCACTGAATCCTTTTACTGCTTGTCTTACCACTGATTTCTCAAGAGGTAGTAATGCCTTGTCCAAGTCGATAGGGTTGTCAGGATTGATAGCCAATGTGACTTCAATACGATAGCCCTTTGCAAATGGCGAAGCCTTCATTTTCAAGGTTTCGTTATTCTTGACAATGGTAGTTTTCTCAACAAGCATATTCTGTTGTTCAGACATGGCATTATCAGAATACGATTGTATTTATAGGTAATCATTATATATTGCAGATTTCCCTCATACAATATGTCAGAACGACACCAAGTAAATCTAAATGATGAGCAGTATATGTTGCTAGAGAAAGTTCGCAAGAAACATTCTGATAACATCAATGGACTACCAAAGCGTGGCAACACTATTGCTTTCATGTGTAAAAACGAATTAAAGAGTACAAGTTAGTTCTCTTTATCCAATCTTTTTATTTTTAGTTGTATGGCAGTTAGAAAGTCCACATCTAGGAAATCTTCTAAAAAATCTACAATCAAAAGCACACCACACAGAAAGATTGTAGAAGTAAGTCCTGAAATAGTTCCAACAAATTATGCTAGTGCTTCAAAGTCATTGAACGCACATAATATGCTCAATATGTATGCCAACCCACCATATACAGATCAAGAGTTAGAATATTTTGAGGACGCATGGGGAAGTTCGGTATGTGGTGCAACCATTGACAAACTAATTGAATATGTTTTTGGTGGTGGCATAAAGCCAACATTTGAATTAATTAATGATCATGGGTTAGATGATGAACAGAAGAAAAAAGAATTAAAAAAATATGAGGACGAGTTGGACGAATTAGTTCACTATGACAGAAAAATTAACTTTGATAAAAAACTTCGTGACGCAATCACAATGACCATAGTATTTGGCAGATGTGTCATAGCATTTGAAAATGATACAGGATTACCAACAGCATTAAAGATTATCCACCCAAGAGATTTGGGCAGAGTATTTCTTGATCAGGAAACATGGGGACTTGAGAAAGTCATAACAACATTTCCATCAGACGAATTAAAATCAGGTGAAATGATTTATTGTGTAAACAGACCTGATAGTCCAAGACGCAGAACAATGTGGTATGGATATTCAGAGTGTCAAAGAATTGTAGGTGCAGCAAGAGCATGGCGAAGAATTGTAGAATACGATATGCCCGAAGTTACAACATCTGCATGGGCAGGATATGGAATGTTTATCTTAAAACGTATGGGAAGATCAAAAGCTGACGCAGAGAATGACGCTAACACATTACTTCAATCATTAAACGCAGGTGCTTTCAATGCTGTAACCGTTGACGCAAATGACGAGATAGAGTTCAAATCATTAGACTTAGAACCAAAGATCAGAGAAATGGTTGACCTAGCAAGTTTCTATGAAAGAATTATCATTGGTAACTTTGCAGTTCCATCAGCATTACTTGGCAGAGAGGAAGATCAAAACAGGGCAACACTAATCGGTAAGATTCAGTTCTTCTTGCAGGGTGTAGTAAAGGCAAGACGAGATTGGGTTTCAGATTTAGTTTCACAACAGTGGTATGAACGCAACTTGAAGATGATGGGATTTGGTGACATATTAGAAAAGGTCAGAGTTAAGGCAGAGTTTGAACCAATCATAGTTGAATCATGGTTCGACCTAGTGGACGCAGTATTAAGAATCAAGGGCATATTCCCAAATATGCAAGATGATCAATTATTAGAATTGTTAAACTTGGAAGAATTTAAAACGGAATTAGCACAAGCACCAACACAGGTTGATCCAAACCAAGCCAATGTCCCTGTGAACACACCACAAGATTTGGTCAATAAAGAGATCAACAAAACAATAACTCAAAGTCCAATGAGTGCTAAAACCATAGACAACGAAATTATTAAATCAGCACTAGACGCAAAGAAATTAGAAATACTAAAAGGCTTAGATAAAATGATTAAAAATGCTGACACAGAAGAAACTACTAGCAATAAAAAACGCAGTTAGTGTCTTTGATCTACTTGATCAAGAGAAGCAGCCAAAAGTTGTTTTCACTACTCAACGAGATAATAGAGTGGACGATAAGATATGTTTGCAGTTGGCAGGTATTGCCTTTAAAATAGATGATCCACTTAGACCTATAATCCCAGACGATACACACCCTAATTGCAGATGTTATTACGTTGACCAACAAACAGGTCAGGTTGTAACGGACATATCAAGCAAGAGGGACGTAAAGAAAAGAGATCAGTTAACCGATAGGCAAAGAAAGAATTGGAACAAAAAGGACAAGCGAAAACTTACACAAAAGAAAATGGACTTGATTGTTGAAGTCATGGAACAAAACGAAGAATGGCAAAGCAAGTCAAAGAACTTTGAACCGTCAGATGATACAGGCATTAGACCATTAGATTACGGATTAGATGATGAGGAAAAAAAATATGAATGGATTAAGAAATTCACAAAACAAAAGAACAAGAAGGCAAGTCTTGAATTAGTCAGAAAATGGCTTAATCAGTTATGATAGTTCTCATTATAGGTGTCAAAGAAAATTATTCATGGCACTCATAGAGTTTGAGAATGACGACAAGTATTTCATTAAATTTTTCCTATTAGACGCAACACTAAATCTTAACAGATGGGGTGTAACGGAAAAGGCATTAAGGACACATCTTAATTCCTTTATAGGAAAACCATTTGTTTTGACACCTGACTTTGATCACCCAAAAGCAGCAAATGGTGATGACCTTCTAGTCCAACAAGAGAAATACAGAGTTGGTGATATTATCCAAGTTGGCATAGAACGAAGATCAGGCAAGGCATGGGGACTAGCAGAGATTAAGGACAAGAAAGCAGCAGAGATTTTGAAACGTGGTGATGTTAATTTTGTTTCACCAAGTATTGTATTTGATAACATTAACGAGGAATACCAAGACGGTAATTCCATTATTACTTCCTTTAATGCAGCACATGTTGCAGGTGTAAAAGAACCTGCATACGGTGTGGACAAGGCAGAGATCAAAGGCAAATGTGCAGGTGGTTCAGAAACTTGCTTATCACAATTAAGCAGAGTTCAGGCAAGTAGATCAAAGTGTGGACGATTTACAACAATTAAGGTAGGCAAAAAGGAAATTGTCATAGCAGCAAACGAATGTGTTGAAAGATGTATTAAGAAAAAAGTTGAATCAGGGAAGGATATTGATGAACAGGCATTGGCAATTTGTCATTCAGAGTGTGGTGAATCAGACAAAATCAAGGACGAAAACCCACCACCTGACACTGAAACAGGCAATATAACACAAGAATCACTAGATAATATTACAGAAAAAAAGCTTATGAAGAAAAAGAATATTGGTGTAACCGAAGATGAATACAATGAAGATACTTCTCATAAGCCTAAAAAAATCACAAAAGGTAACGACATGAAACGAAATCTTTTCGCAGAAGAAAAAGACGAGAAAGAGGAAGCAGACGATCCTAACAAGCTAGACTTGACAGACGAGCAAGAAGAATACTTGCGTGAAAAAAAGGAAGATTCTAAGAGAAAAGCTAAGAAATCAAGACGAGCAGAAGAGGACGAAGAAAAACGACATGAACGTGAAATGTCTAAAGCAGAAGACGAAGACGAGGAAAAAGAGGACGCAGAAGATGATGAGGACGAAGATAAGAAAGAAGCTTCACTAAGAAGCCAAGTAAGATCATTGAAATCAGAATTGAAAGCACTCAAAGCCAAAGTCAAGTCAGCAGAAGTTGATCCATTAATCGATCAGATTCTAGAAGCAAAATCACAACTTGGAAAAATTGACGAGAGAGTAGAATATGCAAAACTATCAAAATTAGACATATCTACACTACACGACCTAGCAGACAATTATAGTGGAATTGTTCAAGCACGAACATCACCACGATTTACTGTCAGACAGGCTAGTGTGGACAGTTCTCTTAAAGGCGATTCTATTTTCAAGAAGATAAGCGAGGGATATGATTAAAAATGGCAGCAGCAATCGGACAGTTAGCTAGATCGACAGGAATCGAAGTAGCTTCATTCAACGTTGCAGCTTCAACATCACTTACAGTAGGAAAACTAGTAGGATTAAATGCTAGTGGACACGCAGTAGCAGCAACAAGTTCAGTAGGAACAATAGCAAGAGGTATCTTTGTTGCCCTTGAATCAGTTGATAATTCAAGTGGTTCAGCAGGTGACTTAGAAATCAGATGTGCTATTGGAAATACTTGGTGTTATGTAGAAGCAGGTGGTGCAATCAAAGTTGGGGAAACCGTAAAGGCAGACAACAACTCTGACGCAGTAGTAGCAACAGCAATATTCGGTGCAGAAACCCATTTGGGTAGATACATGGGACATGAGAATGAAGAAGCCGATCCAACAGACGCAGCAGACGGTGACGTAATCATAGTGAGGTTGGGATTGTAGATGGCTAGAGATAATGTAGCAATCACTTATTCCCCATACAACCACAAATTCTATCAGGGTTCACACGATAGGGACGGTGTTGATTTCAGTAGAGATCAAAACATGACACCAATCGCAAAACTCAATCCTGAATTGAAAATGGGCGAGGGAAGAATTGAACCAATTCACTACGAAACATTTAGACAGGCAGAACGTGATTATCGACAGGGTAACATAACAGCAACTTCATTGTCAAACATAACTGTAATCCAATTATTGGACGAAGTTATCAGACGACAATGGCGAGATTATGCAGCAATTAATGCAGTTCGCAGAGTTCCTGTTCCAAAACTACAACTGAACATTCCTATCACAGACAAATTCTCTGCTAGTAAGAAAGTTCCTGAACTACAAGAAGCAGATCAGAAATCAAACAACTTCACTCAAGCCCAATTAAGGCTTTGGAAGAACGTTGTTAGCATTTACGAATCTGATGAAAGTAGATTAAAGGCAACCATAGAACCATTGAGCTTTGAAATTGATCAAGCAAGTGGTGCATTGGCAAAAGCAGCTAACGAGCAAATCGTTACTGAAATTGAAACTTTCACAGCAGCAGCAAAAGGTGATTGGGGTGCTATGAACAGTGATGGTGACTTTTCAGCAAGAAACCCATTGGACGACATAGTTGACGTAATCTCAACAATTACAGACAACCATTTCAGACCAAATGTATTGTGTGTTCACCCAAGAGTAATTTCTGACTATCTTTCAAACACATTCATTCATGCAGCAACACGACCTGACGACTTACAGATGTCAGGAAACGTTTACGACCTACCAAAAGTTCCAACTGTAAAAACAGTTGTTGACGTTGGTTTCACAAATACCGTTGCAACACTCTTTGACCAAAGTACAGTATTACTTGGTGAAGGTGCAACAGTAGCAGAAGCATTTAGAGATCCTTACAGAGGTGCAGACGGATATGTCATAAGACAATTCTTGCAACCACTAAAGACCACTAATGACGCAGGACGTAAAATGACAGGTGTTTCAGCATAGACGAATTAAACTTGGACTAAAAATCCATTTCTCTTTTTTTATTTTTTTAGAATACTTCCTTTAATCCTATTAACCAATTTTTATCATGGGCGAATTTATGGAAAAGAATCTTACAGGAAACAGATTTGCATTATTCAAATTATTACATCAAGGTGTTTGGCAGGGTGGTGGCAATACTGCTGTGATTAATACAGAAACATTGAGAGAGTTAACACAAAAAGAAGTAGAAGAAGCAGAAGCAGAAGCAGGTGACTAATGGCTTTCACATACTTTGTATTGCAAGACACAAAAGATTTGCTCAATGTCCCACTTAATGTTGAAAGTGAAGATTCAATCTTAGAACAACTTGGAAATAAAGTCGATCAATATTTTAGTAATCAGATGACAGCGTATGCAGAATTATTACCATTGGCAGGTGGAAACTTGACATCAGCACAACAGGCAGTTAACCAATATGTCTGCTCATTGTATTCTGCAAGGAAACAAAACTTTGAAGCAGCAAAATTTTGGGACGAGAAATACAAGGAAACATTCAACACACTTGTGGCAATACTAACTGCTGATCCAACCAACAGAACAAGGCGTGTAGCATTACAACGACCATACAAGACAGAACCAATGAAAAGTGATCCACTACTTGAATAGTTCTCATATTCTATCAGCATTTAAAAAACCTATGACAGATAATTTAGCAGGCACTTTCAAATGTTTTAATCATAATTTTTCAACATCAGAACCTAGTGAATGGCAGAAGCATATTGCAGACAAGGAACATACCTACACAGGCGAGGCAGAATGTGTTACTTGTGGCGATAGAGTTAAACTGAATTGGACAGGCAAATTACATAACAGAACAACACCAAATGTATTATGTGAGGATTGTAAAGCACAATGAGTTTTATAGAAAATACAAACAACGGTGAAGCCTTTGATTATACAGTTGGTCATGGTTCTAACTTAGCCAATAATGATATTATTCATGGCTATGTAACAATTATTAAAAATGCAGGCAAAGACAATGAAGAAGTTATTGTTAAGAATAAACATAATTTATTGACAAACGGTGGCAGAGATTATTTCATAGCACAATGTTATACCAATACATCAGCAGGTGGTGTTGGTGCAAACTTTATTGCATTAAGTGAAAATTCTAGTGGTGCAGCAACAGGACATACAGCAGTAGCAGGTGAAATTACAACTAATGGTTTAGCAAGAGCAATATCATCACCAACTCATTCTTCGGGAACAAATTCAACAACTTTAGTTAAAACATTTACAGCGTCAGGCAGTTTTAGTGCAGTTCAGTTATCAGGCACATTTAACCAATTAGCAGTAGGTGGAACTCTAGGACATGAAGCAACTTTTGCAAGTGTAGCATTGGTTAGTGGCGACACACTTCAAGTGACTTGGACGTTAACTTTAGGATAATATCAACATGGCTAGAACAGGCTATGGTGTTACAACTCATTCAGTAACAGCAACAGGCAGTAATGACGGATCAAAACAAGTATCTCTAGACGCATGGAACGCAAATCATGTAAAATCAGAAGCAGGTATGCTTGGATTTACAGCAGAAACTATTGCTAGTGCTTCAAGTATAACACCATCAAGTACAACAATTATTTTATCAGGTTCAACATCTATTGATACAATCGCAGTAACAAATACAAATGACAAAGATGTTCTTTATGTTTTTACAAGTGGCACAGTTACATTAAACAATACATCAAGTCCATCATCATCAGGCGATATTCGATTATTAGCAGATGACCCCAAAGACTTGTCTGCAACCGTCCCAACAATGCTAATGAGAGTTGGAACATATTGGTATGAGTTTGGTGGAACAGTTACAAGTTCAGTTTCTGCAAATGATTTAACAGGCACAACTTTAGCAAGTGGTGTAGTAACATCATCATTAACTCAAGTAGGAACAATCGCAACAGGCACATGGCAAGGCACAGCAGTAGCAGATTCCTATGTAGCAAGTGCAGCAACATGGAACGCAAAACAAAGTGCATTAACATTTGGAATAGCAGATGGTAACGCAGTTGATATTGACGGAAGTGGAACAGCAACAGGTGAATATGCTAAATTTACAGCAAATGGAATTATAGGTGAGGAAGTAGCAGATGTCAAAACTGATTTAAGTTTAAACAATGTTGAGAATACAGCAATATCTACATGGGCAGGAACGACAAATGTCACGACACTTGGAACAATCGGAACAGGCACATGGGCAGCAACAGATGTAGCAGTAGCACATGGTGGAACAGGTTCATCAACAGCAAGTGCAGCAAGAACAGCATTGGGTGTAGCGATAGGAAGTGATGTTCAGATTTATAATGCAAATACAGCATTAACAACTAACAAGATAAGCGATTTTGCTTCATCAACATCAGCAGAATTAGCAGGTAAAATTTCAGATGAAACAGGCAGTGGTCTTTTGGTATTTGGAACAAGTCCGACAATATCTGATCCAACTCTTACTTATTCAATAAATGCACAAACTGGAACAACATATACACCTGTATTAACTGACGCAGGTAAAATTATCACAACAAGTAATGGATCAGCAATAACATTAACAATACCACCAAACTCATCTGTTGCATACGCAGTAGGAAGTAGTATTACAATAATATCAATAGGTGCAGGTTTGACAACAATTGCTCAAGGTTCAGGTGTAACCATAGCAAGTGTGGGTGCAACTGCAACAGCACCAGTTTTAAGAGCTCAACATTCATCTGCAACTGCAATTAAAATTGCTACCGATACATGGCAAGTTGTAGGTGACATAGCATGATAAGAGATAATTTATTTAAAAATAGAGAATTACATTCACCTCATTCCTTATTTGGTGTAATAAGTTCAGGGTATGCAGCAGAAGCAGAATTTGATTCAATGTATGAATCATTCAATGATCTCACTACTGTTAACAATCAACATTTTGTAGAATGGTTTACAGGTAATGCTTTGAATACTGACATATGGGGTATTGGTTATCAAGATAGTGAAACAGGTAATACATGGAATATGGCAGATGAAACTGATGGTGGAATTAAATTACAATGTGGAACGGCAGTAGCAGGTCAGTCAGTGTATATGTCATTCATGTCAGGCACTTCTAACGGAACGGTCACAACAATTCCAACAAAACCATTTGCTCACAATGGAAGTGTTATGATTGCTGTTTGGAAACTAGGTTCAATTACAAGTGCAGGTTGGGCAGGTGGTGGACTTGCACAAGATGGTAGAGGTGATGTAGCAGGTGCCAATATGGCTTATGCTTATGGTGGATCATATGAATCAAAATTTGAATTAAGAACATCAAATAATTCTTCATCACAAACTGATACGGCTTCCACAGTTAATGATGATACTGATTGGCATACTCATAAAATAGAATGTAAATCATCAACAGTTGATTATGTCATAGATGGTTTGACAGCAGTTACATCTTCAACCAATTTACCAACAGCAAAGATGGCACCAATATTCAACGCACATAAATCAGGTTCAAGTACGCAAATAAGATACGTGGAGTGTTATAACACATGATTATAGAAAAGAAGATTGGTATATTATTTTGGGCTTTGATAACAGCAGTAGCCATGATAATGTTTAGTGCAATTTTAAACCCTGCCAATGCAGAATATGAAAATGAATTAGGTCATACTTGCTATACAGCACTAACGCCTGATTATGAAATCTATTACATTTGTTATCCTAGTTTAGATGATAGACTACTTGGTGCAACAAGTTATAGTTCATTGGACATACCTGAATTAGAATTTGGTGAAGTTGTCTTAAACGAGGGAAATACAATTACAGGTGGATTAGAATAATGCCAACTCAACAAGATTCATTATATGAACAATTACAAGCACTTACAAGTGTTCAAAAACAACACTTTGTAGAGAATTTCACAGATGGCATTTCACCTAATACTTTCAGATGGGGATTTGGAACATGGGTAATAGCAGATGGTGCAGGCAATTCAGCAGTAATGGAAGACGCAGTAAATGGTGGTATAAAACTTGAATCAAGTGGTGCAGGCACTAATGCAGGGATAACAATGTCATTTTTAGATGGAACAGCAACAAATGGAAGTGATAACAACGGTGTGACCACAATACCATTCAGACCATACTTGAGTGGATTAGCAAATATAATTTTTACAATGAAATTCAATGCAACATCTGGATTTCGTGAAAGTGGTGGTGGATTTATGACAGAAAGTAGGGCAGACATGGCAGGGATTAACATGGCTATGTATTGTCTAAAAGCAAAATTTTCACTAAGAACATCAAACGGTGGTGGAACACAAGGTGAAACAGCAAGTAGTATTGATTCAGACACAGATTGGCATTGTGTCAAAATATCAGGTAATGTCACTAGTGATCCAGCAGGTGCAGGTCAAGCACAAAGATTATACATTGACGGTGTTGAAGAAGTTGCAACAACAAGTGCTATTGGTTGGTATTCAGACAGAGTTGCACCAATGTTCACAGTAAACAGAACAGGGACAACGTGTTCAGCAAATATTGGTTATTGTGAGGCGTGGAACGGATAATGGTTTTTGATTCAGTTTATGAAATGTTTAATCCTCTTACTGATGTAAGAAAACAACATTTTTGGGATTGGTTTAGTGGCAAATCAATAGATAGTAAGAGATGGAATTTGGAAGCTGTTGCTGGATCAATAGACGCTGCCACAGGTATGTATGATGGTGTTGATTATGGATTTTACATAAAAAATAGTAGTAATAGTGACCACACACAAATTGACTTTGACGATAAAAAACAGTATAGCACAAATTGTCAAATGATTGTTGTTCATAAAATGGGTTGTGGTTCACAATATGATATGCGAAGTGGATTTTTGAATAACAGTACAAATTTTTTCTATACTAGTGTTAATTGGGCAAACTCTAATAATAAAATGTCATTAGAATCAAATAATGGTGGCACGCCAACAACAACTGATTCAACTACTACCAATGACGAGAGTTGGCACGTCAAACATTTGGAATTAACTGCTTCTAATGGATATTTGGATATTGATGGCGTACAAGTAGCAACAACAACAAGTACATTACCAACTGCATTAATGCAACCATTTCATGCAGGTGAAGTTCCTGCAAGTGGATATTCATCAAACAGAGGTTGTTTTATCAGATATATGGAAGCATGGAATACATGAAACTAAAAAAAATTCGTGTCAGATTCCCAAATCTAATTAGTGGTAATATGGTCATAGGTGAATGTACTAAACGAGTTATGAAACTTCCACAGATTCAAAATATTAACAACCGAATTTATGGTGAAATTTTTGCAGGCAGTAGTGGAATGTCAGTTGGTGCAAGAATGTTACCAAAAATTGAGGGATTTAATTGCACATGGGTTAATTCAGACCATATAATGGGTTCATACGTTGACGGACAATTCACATTTGCAAGTAGTGAAGATAAGAAAGTTATGAGAATTATAGAAAAATATGGTGGTGTAGTAGTTGATACTAGAAATGACTTAGTACAAAATGGTCAATCTGAAACTAATCTTACTAACACAGGCATTGAAACAGAATTTGAAAATATTGCTGAAACATTGAGGGCGAGGGATTTTGATTGAGTTCCACACAACTGTTTGATTCTGCTATTTTTGATACTGTTATTTTTGATACTGTCACACATAATACAATTAACATTGAAGAAACAAAGACATTATTTGATAGTGTAATTTTCGATTCTGCTATTTTTGATACCACTAGAGGTGGCGAGCTTGCCATATCAGATTTACTAAGTAGAACACAAGGACTTAGCAGGTCACTAAGCGAATCAACTTCAATTTCAGATTCACTTGCAAGGATTGGAAATAAAATCAGGGCAGTATCGGATTCAATTTCATTGTCAGACGCATTAGCAAGAATAAAACAATCATTAAGAAATATTTCAGAATCATCATCAATAACAGAATCATTATCAAGAATAACACCAACAACAGTTAGAAATATCTATGACTTGGGTGCATTATTTGATAGTACAATTTTTGATAGTGCCATATTTGACATTACGGTAAAAGCATATCCAATAACAGATAGTGTATCAAGGTCAAGAACAACATTTTCAAGTATTTCAGATTCAATATCATTATCAGATACACTAGCAAGAATCAAGGGTGCAGTTAGAAGTCTATCAGAATCAACAAGCATAAGTGATTCACTTGCAAGAGTTAAGGCAGGCATTAGATCATTAAGTGAATCAATATCAATATCCGATTCTTTGGCAAGGTCAAAAACAGGCATTAGAGCAATTTCAGATTCAGTATCAATAACCGATTCATTGGCAAAAATTAAAGGATATTCAAGAACATTAAGTGAATCAATTTCTATTTCAGATACATTGGCTAGAGTAATTACAACATTTAGAGGACTATCAGAAGCAATAACCATAACAGATTCCTTAGCAAGAACCGTAATTAGATATGTTACAATTTCAGATTCAGTATCAATTACTGACGCAATAGGAATTTTATCAGGCAGGGCTAGATCAACAATAGCATACCTAACTAAAAGAGCAGGTGATACCTATGTAACATTTAGAAGCGTTAGTTCTTATTTCACAAAACGTACAGCAAATGCTAGGACAGATGAATTTTAAATGGCAGACATAGAATTTGTGCAAGGGGAATTTGGCGACAGTTACGTCATCACGATAAAAGAACCTGACGGTTCAGACGCAAACATATCTTCCTATACAGCAGCAACATTAAACATGGTATCAAAGGATTTACTAACAAGCAAATTTTCTGTGTCAGTAGGAATTTCAAGTCCTAATATAACATGGACAATGACCGAAGCACAAACTGAAAACTTAGATGGTTCATACGTTGCACAGGTTGTTCTCACTAAGGGTGGCAATAAAAAACTAACCAAATTAATTTCAGTTAAAGCACACAAGAAATTGACGAGTTAATCATGGTCACAGAAGTAGATCATCAAGCAATCAAAATTCGTATCAAGGATATTCTACAAGCAAATGGTGACTTGTATGATTCGACAGGCAGAGAGGGAAAGTTGGTTGATATTTTTGTTGGCAGACCATACTCAAATAACATTCAGGCACACCCAACACCTTATGCCTTCATAGCAAATGACGACAACTTGGAAGAACAAGAAGCAAGTGGTGTAGTCGAAGGAAATGTAACAACAGCAACAAAGCATACTTGTCATTACATAATTGTCATTGTAGATATTGCTCAAGATGGCAGAGAGGTAGAAAAGAAATTGGACAACTTGCAAAAATTATTACTGCAAGTTATCAAAGCAAAATTTGAATTAAGAAAACCAACAGACAGCAGTGATCCAAAATGCAATTACTCTTTCCCTGACAGGATAAGGGTATTCAATGCAAGTGAAGATGGTCGTCCAATTCAAGGAAGATTAATTCATTTCAAAGTTGAAACGACAACTGCTTAGTCACGACAACTCTGAAAAAATTTTAACGAAGCCCATAGTTTTGTTGTGATACCATACCTTTTTGATTACAATGTTGTATTTCAAAACAACAACTTTAGCTAAAGATTTATTTAGAATACTACTGTATTCATTGTATGTCAAACAAAAAAAGAATTGCAAGACGGTTAAAGACAGACAAAAGATCGGAACAGATCATTTGTGATGTCTTTGCAACAACAGCAGTTGTAAAGTCCAAGACACTTGGAACAATACAACTTGACGAAACATTGTTGAAACGTCTTGCATGGATAGTAGAGAAAGCAGCAGACATACAAAAGACTTGGAAGAACAATCAGAAAAAAGCAAAGTCCGAAAGTGATTCCAAGTCACTTCCTTTTTCTTTAGCAGAATACAGACGAAGAAACATGGAAGGTGGAATGACAGTTAGTGGTGCAGATTGTGATAATATCTATTTAGGAAACTTATTGGACAAGTTTGGACTTGAGCATACCCATGAAAATACATTGAAAGTCTTTGAGTTGGTTTGCAAGGGTGTGGAAAAAACAAGAGTTGGTTATCGCAGGAAACGAATCGAGGTAGAAGAAAATTGAATTGCAAGTTCTATGTCAGATTACTTTGGGGTGAATGGTTTGACCAATCAAGTAAAGAGTTTGAAACAAACTTCTACACATTGGGACAGAAACTAAACAACTTAGCAATAAGATTACAGAGAGGATTTGAGAATGGTGTAAGAAAGGAAGATGAAATGGTCAGGAATTATTCTGACGACTTTACATTTGAGGTATATCTTGACGGTCAAATCTTTGTATCATCTGTCAAGCATGATGTGAAGTTATGCGAATTTGGTGCAGCAATCTACTTTTGCTCAAACCAATGTCAGATGGTGATTGAGGATATGCAATTCAAGTGGACTAGAAAGGAATTTGACGCAATCAGAAACAACGGTGGCTTCAAGAATGATGACTATGAGGTTCAAGGGTATGATGAATAGTATGCTAAGTATGCCAATTCGAGATACTATTAAATACACATGTATTCCTACTAATTTCAGAATGAACCCATTAACCAAAAAGCAATCAAAAACTGCAACATTCTTGTGGGAAGAATGTAATCATAGCAGAACAGAGATTGCAGTAATTCTCAAAATACCAAATGACAGAAACTTGGCACTTGGTATAGAGGGACAAATGCGAAGATTAGCAAAAAGACATGAGAACTTGGATTCTCGATTGGTTGAACACCACGAAACCTATCCATGTCCAATATGTTTCCCAAGAAAATCTCTTGACAGAAAACAGGAAGATATTGAATGGGAATCTTTCAGACATTCACAAAACAAACTAATGAGGAAACTCGGTATGTGGATTCACAAAAACAAAATGGTTGAAACTGTCCAAGAGAAATCTCATGACATAGTAGTTGTTGATGAATCAACAGAAACTATACCTATCGACACATCAAAGGTCAACAAGAGGGAAGAAAATGAAATGACAAAACCCACTGAAAAACCTCTTAGTAAAGTCGAAAAAAACGACCTACTAAGACAGGTGAAACTTGGCGACAAAAATCCAAATGTCATGGCAGAACTCAAGACAAGATTCAATGGAACACCAAAACAAATACGCAGAAAGATTGAGAACGCACTAAAGCGATTAAAATAATCGCACACTTCCTTTTTTTATTTTTTTAGAAAAACACTGTTTTTTGTGCCTAGATAGTATGCAAAGTATGGATAGCTGACAGAGATTTACTTAATAACTAATGTATTCTAGGGTATTCATGTCAAACCAAAACAAAGTCATTATCGGCTTTAGCACTAACGAGTTCAATGCGTTAGTCAAAACAGCAGAAGAAAATGTTCAGAAAGACAAGAGGACACTAAGAAAAATGGCACGTAGAGCATTACACCGTAAGGTCAATGGTGTTTCATCTCATGACCAAATACGAAGCAAGGTGAACAAAAGATGGGGTGTAAGTGATTACCACAAATCCAATGGACAAGAAAAGAGCCATAAAATGCAAGATTTGAAAGCCATGATAGCAGGGTATGAGGAACAGACAATGAACGACCTAAGAACAGAAGCCCAAAAGGACAGACGAGAGTTATTAAAAACTCTACAACAAGCACAAAATGATCTTCTCTTTCCTGTTCTAGCAGCAAACAATCGAGTGGTTATTACAAGATAACTCTCTTCCTTTTTTTATTTTTTTAGAATAGTTCTGATATTCCTACTAGCTCAAACTTCCTATATGGCTAATATTGGTGAAGTCACAGAAATTGTAAATAATGAAAAACTAACTCTAGAAGTTGGTTCTGATACTTACATTCTCATGCAGGACTTGACCGTAAATATTGACAGACCAATAGACAGGCAGACCACAAGTGGTGGTGGTGTAGTTTATTTCTATGGTAGTGGCGATAATTTCATATCATTTACTTTGTTATGTTCAACACCTGAAATTGCTTCATTAAATACACTAACAGCAAGAGACGCAAATGGTGCATTGACTTCAACATCATGGAAAATAGTTTCCAAAAATGTAAGTGGTGCAACAAAAACCATAACAGGTGCAGGCACATTACCACATTTAGAAGTGGCAAGACTTGCAGGTGTGGGTGGCGTGGTAATTAGAGGCAGAATTCAGCTCACAGGCGATTCAATAACAGTTTCATAATAATGGAATTTTTCCAACAATCAGAGTATCAGAACAAGTTCACATCATTAAAGATGGGACGGATTACAAGAATGAGATTGGATTCATATTCAACTAGAGTTCAAGAATGGCTAAGAAAAAATGCAGTAGCAATAGCACATAGAACAATTGGTGAGGAATTTCTAAGACTTTGTGACGCAAGAGGAATGACGCAAAGATATTCTCAATCACTAGTAATAGAATCAGATGTATCATTAAACGGTTTAAAATTAAAAATTTATTTGGATTACAAAGACAGGGACGGTAAAAACATTCCATTAGACTTGTTTTTTGAACATGGAACAAAAGATCATTGGATAGAACCAAAGGAAAAAAAAGCATTACATTGGATTGATACAGGTGGTTCAGCAGCAAAGGCAATTTATTCACAAGGTGATAATTTAACAGATGGTGTATCAAGATTCTCAAAAGGTCATTATGTTAGTGGAATTAAAGCAAGAAACATTATGACAGATACAAAGAAGATTGGCTATCCTAAATTCAAAAAAGAGTTAATGAGACAGTTAAGAGATTACATGGAAAAAACAGCAACGGCAATAGGTGTATGAATTGGCAAAAGATATTTCAGTAGAACGACATTTGAAAGAATGGGCAGACTTGATTAAGAGATTAAAATTATTACCAAATGACAAATTTATTGATTATAAAATATCTAGAATAGAACATCTTATACAAATTAACGAGGTAAAAGAATAATGGCAGACATTGAAGAAATTGAAATTAAATTAAAGGTTGACGATTCAGAAGTCAAAAAGGCAATAAAGGACGAAACACCTGTTGCAGAAAAACCAATGGGTGGTAGTGGAAGCAAATCGCCATTAGGTGGAATGAATCTGAAAGGTGGTGCAGGTGCAAACATTTCAGGTGGACTTGGAACAGTAGCAAGTTTTGCAGGTCAAAGTCCACAACAAGCCATGCAGACAGGTGTATTGCAAGTCATATCAAGATTTCTTCCAAAAATATTACCAAAAATGTTATTGAAGTTTATTCCGATCATTGGAACAGCATTTGCAGCAATAGAAATTATTCCAATCATTATCAAGGGTGTAGTAAAACAATTAACAGCAGTTGGTTCACCATTCGATAAAAGATTCAAGAGAATAATAAAAAATGAAGTTAATGGATTTTTCACTAGGGAAGAACAACAACGCAGACGTTTAGGACTTGATCAAGTCATAATGACAACAACAGGTGGATTCAGAAATAACGGTGGACTTCAAACTGTCAATACATTAAATCAAGTAGGTAGAACAGGTATAGCAACTATCGGATTACAAGACAAGGCATTGGGTGTTCAATAATGGGTGGAAACATTTGCATTTACAGGCTAAACAATAATGGTGAAACCGAAGCTTCGGGAAGTGTAGAAAAAATAGAGTTTGACGGAAATTCTGCAACACCTGACGGAAAATCCCATATCACAAATTACAAAGTTACAATGAGTTTGGTCACGCAAGAAAATCCAAACCCTGATACAAACAATCCAAATTCCCTGCAAGATACAGGTTTGGCAATAGTAGAATATGACATAACAGGATTCTTTGATTCAACAGCAAGTGCAACAGCAGCAGCAGGAATTGCATTATTTAGAGATTGGCTAAGAGAACCTAAAACACTAAAACTTGGAAGTGGTGGTGCAACAGATGATAATCTTCCATTTGGCAGATTTGGAATAAGAAATGATAGCAAAGATCAATTTGACTTAGTGCCAACATTAGCAAGAGGATTAATTTTGGAACACTTTGATTGTGATGATGATTATGAATTTACAGGCAGGACATTATTTACTGCTAAACTTCGATACAATGGCGATATTACAGCACTTGGTGCTTAGACATGGCAATATGGTCGTATGAAGTCAAGTATATCTATACAAATTCTACAAATACATTTGTAACACCTGTTGATATTACAACAAATGTTATCACGATAGAAAATATGACAGACGTTGGCACAGGTGAAGTCAATACTTGTACGATTCAATTAAACGCTAGAGATGGGCAATTCATTACCGAAGATAATTCAGGCACTACGCCAAAGATAAATCAGTTTGATAGAATTTACATAAAACTTACAGACAAGAATGGTGCAACATTTGAAAAAATGTATGAAGTTGAAACTCTGAAACAAAACAAAACAATCAACGAGGGAATAAGACTAATCATAGAATTAATGGGCATGGAAAGACATTTGCAACAAGTTCATTTTGCAAAGCAATACAATTATGCCAACGCATTTTATGTAGCACAAAATATCTGCGATATGTATAATGGAAGCAAAGGTGGAAAACAAGTCTTAATAGAAAAACAAAATCTAGTTTCAGAGGGAAGCACATCAAACACAGTTTGGTATAATGGATTACCAAAATGGACTTCAAACAATATTGACTTTGGTGTATCTGAAACTTATGCTTATGATGGAATTGATGAGTTAGTAAATAAAATGGGCAGTTCAATTAGTGCAGGTGGTAGTGGTGATTTTTATGAATATAATTTTGAAGATGATTTAACACTTGGTAGTGGAAAGTACAATGCAAACAAAATGAAATTTCATGTCTTTAGTTCAGGTGATAGACCAAATCAAGATACTTGGAATGGATCAGCGTGGGTTTCAGATATTCCAACCATAACAGCGACAAATACCCTACCTATTTACTCAACAAATGGCACATTAGAAGATGAAACAGGTTCAGTTATCTTCGCAAAAGGTGCAAAAGCATACGGTTCAATGCCAACAAACTCATCAAAATTTAGAGGTTACAAGGAAGAATTTATTTTAATTCCTGATTATGTTAGTGGTGAAGTTTATCCTGCTGGTGCTAGAGTTAGATATACAGATGGCAAAAGGTATCAGGCATTATCAACAACATCTAGTAGTTGGGACGCAGCAGAATGGTATGAAATTAAACTTGGTGATGTTATATCACAAGCAGGTGATAATGGTTTGAGTTTTATCTATTCACCATATACATCATCATTAACCAAATCAACATCATCTAGTGGCACAGGTAATGACGGAAGTGATGGTTACAAGTTAATGAAGTCATGTGGAACAAATCCTAGTGATAATGCTACTCATGCTGACAGAACAGCAGACTTTGATGATCATGGTTGTTGGGATTCTAATTTGGTCGTCAGAGATAAGGATCATTTCAGGACTTGGGTTGATTGTAAGGCATTATCACCAAGTGCTATACCAACACAATTAAAACAAGATGGTGGATATTATCGAGGGTTCAGAGTTTTAGTAGCAACAGGGACAAATGACGATAGTGGTAGTGGTGATTTCTTAAACTATGATCAATGTGTAATGAGATATACAGGTAGTGAGTGGCAACAATATTATCCATTTAATCAAGCCACACCAAGTTCAGATATTGCAAATGCACAAGTCGCTGTAATTAATGAGGGCAAAAATTATTACTATAATTCAGTAGCAGGTTATTGGCAAAATGATTGGTTAACGATAGACAAATCAAATGATTGTTTCCACCCTGCAACAAAAATAGATAGTGAGGACGGTATTTCAGAAGAATTAAAATCAACGAGTGCTGTGACATCTGATTATATGTATGGCACAAATTCTGCAACTGCTTGGGAATATAGTTTCCATGTGTTTGATGATGTAACAGGTGGATTTCTTACAAATGGCACTTTTTATTCAATAGGTGCTTGGGCTTGTTTCAAATTTCCATATCCAAACACAGATTATTTGCCAACAGGCTATACGGTAGGAAGTTTATACAAAAATGCAACATTAGACGGAAACAATATGCACTTAACACCTGATGGAAATAACGGATTCAATGCAGATGATTCAGAGGAATTGGGAATAATAGACACACTTTCATTTTTTATCAAACTCAAATATTTTTTTAAGAATGACAGCACACCGTCAGCAGAAGTATTAGTGCCTTTCAAGGGCAAATTTAAATTCAGAGCAACAATTTATGACACAAGTGACAATGTGGTTGTTCAAGACTTTGAGGTTGCATTTAATGATAATTGGGAATACATATCACTGCCATTAAGTGGATTTAAGATTTACAGGGCAAGAGTTACAAAAAGATGGACTAATGCTATTCCAAATATGGTCATGCCTGAATTGGAAGTCACAGAAGTTTTTGAGTGGAAAAATATAAAAATGATTTCTATTCAATGCCAAGAATCCTATGATGGTGAGGGCAGATTTGATCCCAATGAGGGACAAATTAATAATATTTGGGATTTGTTAAATCCTGCAACTTGGTTTGAAAGTTCTGCATATCAATTTACTAGGTTATCAATAGACAATTTGCATTTTTCAAAACAACTTACAGCAACAAGTGGTGCAGTTGGAACAGCTAGTGATAAACGCAATATTGAACCAATTTTTATGGAAAGACCATACACGACAAATTACAGGCAATTAAAACAAGACGCATTATCACAAAAAGAAATTGAGCAGTTTAGATTTGAAGCATTTGATATTGAAACAGAGGGTGAATGTCCTGCAAATCTAAGGTTTGGTGATTCATTTTATCTTCAAGATAATAGTGTTGTAGAAGCAGATGATAAACCTGATCCTGATAATGCAGGACAGTATATTGAAAATACAATCAAACTTGTGGCAAAAAAAATAACTTACACAATAAATGGAACAGACGGTGGCAAAGGTGGCTTTGTCAGAAAAATTGAGGGTGTAAAAAGAATATGAGTGGCAAAGCAAAAACGAGGAAAACATTTGGCACTAAATTAAAAGACCAACAGAATGACAATAAGACATTTTACAATTTAGCTAATCAGGGAACAATAATGTCATCAGGCAGTTCAGTTGTCACAGGTGGAAGTATAGGTGGTGGAACGGTTCTACAAGGAATGGCAAATGATCTATACATGAACACGTATGATATTGTTGATCTTGATAGATTAAGATTTGCAGTAAAAGAGGGTGCAGGTGAAGCACTTACATCAGATGATTATGGCATTGAAGCAATTTATACAGGTGGAAATGCTTATGGTATGCAAATAAAAGTCCCTGCAACAAAATCATTATATTTCTATTCAGGCACAGGTCAAATTTCATTTAGTGATACTCTTGGAATGATTATCAACAAAGACATTAATCTTAGTGGAAGTGATCTAAAAACTGTTGATGATATTTATTTTAATACAGTAGCAAACAATGACGCAAAGATTGGTTCAATTTCTAATGGAATACAATATGACGCAACATTAACAAATACAAGGGCAGGTCAATATCATTTATTCACTACACATGGAATAGAAGCTGGTGACGCAAGATTTGCAATTACAGATGACGCAGTTATAACTTACGAACATTTTTTGCCTGAACCTAATGACACACAAAATTTAGGATCATCAACAAAACGATTTAAGAAATTATATCTTAGTGATGAAATAAATTCATTAGGAAATCTCACGATTGGTGGAACGTCAGCATTAATTGGTGTTGTAACATTAAGTGATGATCTTATTTGTGCACCAATAGTTATTGATAAAAGTGCAAGTAAAATAACATCATCAACAGGTGCGATTGGATATGAAACAACAAATAACTCAACAGTTGTAGGAAGTGTTGGCACAATGCAATTACCATATATTTCTGACACAACTGCTTCACCAACTGATGGTGAATTAGACGGTTGGTTTGGTGATACAAATGGTTGTGTTGGCATTCAGTTTACAGGCACAGCACATAGAATTTGGGTTAAGTCAGATAGTGAGTGGGTTAAGAACTTCTTAACATAAACCTAATATGATTAAACATTTGCAGAAAGTCTATGGACAGAGAGGCAGAAACACTCTATGTGAAACTCATACTTCGTTTGTATGATGTAATTGCTAGGCAGGACATAGAGATAACACAACTGAAAGAACTTCTTAACAAAGATAAAAAAACAAAATAATTAATGTTAGAAAATCTTAGCTACATAATTGCAATCATAGGAAGCATTAGTGGTGCGACTTGGTTTATTTCTAAAAAGTTGACCTGTGCTGAAAGAAATTCAAATTTGGCTATGAGTAAAATTGCAGAACTCGAATCCCAAATAATCGAGGAAACAAAGAGTGCAGACGATCATCACAGAAGAATGTATGATAAGATAGATGAACTGAAAACTTTGATAATGCAAAAAATAGGTTAAAAAATACAACCGACTTGTGCCTAATAGTATGTCAAAAAGGCTTACTAAATTATCTATGTATAAATAGTATTCATGGGTATTCAAAGCATGAGTTCTTTCAACAAAGACGAATTTTTAGAAAAGGGACATGAGGGTGATTTATCCTTTATGACACAATCAGACTATGATATGATTGCAGAAATTTACGGTGATGACTTGGAATTTTTAAAAGAGGCTTCATGGAATCAATTACCACATGAGATTAAAGATATTATTGTAATGGCAAAAACTAGAAGTGCAGACCAACCAATCAAATTATTAACCAAAGTAGAAGATGACAAGTGTGCATACTGCAAATCAGACTTGGTAGAAATTCCAATTACAATGCCAAATGAAATGTGCAGTAATCCAAATTGGCGAAAATGTGTTTTTGAAAATGAAATCTGCGTCAGATGTGGTAGTAAATTACCAAAGATGTTTGATTGTGTTATAGCCCATGAAGATCAGATTAATGGCAAGTCAAGAATGACAAGATGTCAATCAATGAAAAATATGTTAGGGTTAGACATTGACAAGGACAAAGAATTTTTAGCAAACAGTGAGGACAAAGTAGTTCATGATTCTTATATTGCAAAATTCAATTATACAACAGATGAGATTAAGGCAAAGAAAAATGACATTAACATTATCCTAAGTGAGAATGTAAAAATTGGCAGAAAGGTTACAACAGATTATTACACTTACAGTATAGAAACCAAAACAATTTACAATGCAGAGATTAACAAGAAAGATGGCAAGTTGTTAAATGAACCAATACGAGTTTGTCAATTATCACTAGAAGAATATTTGACAAAGATTCCAAAAGGATTCAAAGTCAGCAAGATTGTTGACATTGGTTGTGGTGATCATATCAATAGAGCTATGTGTGATTGCAGACGACATACAAGACCTGATGGTTCATTCTTACCTGCAAGTTCTGATGAAGTACGTTCCTATGAAAATAGAGAACACGTAAAATGTGCAGATGATGTTTATGAGGTTGTAGAAACAAGAGATTGGGCAGAGTGCAAAAAATTACACGCCAAAGTAAGATATGTCAATGTTTACTTTCAGAGAATTGATAGTGAAATGGACGAACGTATTATTGGTGTTTTGAATCAAAGACGTTTAGTAGAGTGCAACTTGGAATATGTAAGATCGGTCAAGGTTTTAGATAGTTTGAGGTTCGGTGTAGGATTAATCGGTTACAAGGAATCAAAGCCATTTGTTACTGCAAGATTAAAGAAATTGGCAAAAGACGGTGTAATTGAAATGGATTCTATTGACAGACACGTAAGTCAATCAAACAGCAAGGGAACTAAGACAGTATGGGCAACAAACAAACTTAACACATACAGAGCAAAGAATCCTTATGCTATCAAAACACCTTATTTTATATCCAATGAACACGCTACAGAGTTTGAGAAAGAACATGGTGTCATAAAAGGTGAGAAAGGCAGACGAGCAAGATACAGAGCAAGACCAAAATACATTATGAGAGGTCATCATCAGACTAAAAGAATGGTAGATGAAGAAATGCAGTTATGGAATTTTATTGAAACTAACGGTGTCAAATGTGTAAGACCATCATGGTTCACAATATATCCACAGAACGCTTCACACTTCAAACCATTTACTGAAAAAACTTATACTGCAACAGAGGTTTTGGCTTCGGTGTAAAAAATGGTAAAACTTTGTACGTGTGGTCATAAGAAAGGTGAACATCATACAGTAACTACCCAATGCCATATTCCCTATGGAAGCAAAGGATTTTGTAACGGTGATCATTGTCTTTGTGATTGGTTTAGTCAGTGTAAAAATGGAATTGAATGTGTCAAATTTTGGGGATATTGCAAACAATGCTCACCACGATTTGATCCATATTGGAACAAATTGGATAACTAAACAGATAAGTAAAATACACAGAAATACGCATATTTATAAACCCATTAATTCCTACAAACTGTTATGGTATTCATGCCAAAAGCCAAAGTCGCAGGGGAATCACTTACTTGCCCAACTTGTGCCACTGATGGAATCACTGTAATTATTCATGCAGTAGAATCCGAGTATCAAGGACAAAAGAAGCTAAGTTGGAAGAACCCTGACGGTAGTGGTCACGTTAAGAAACAAGATGACGGAACATGGACACATACACAACCAATGCAACATCAGGAAACTATAACAAAGTTATCCAAAACCATCTCACCTGAAAATCAGGAAAAGGTTGCAAAAATGTATGCAAGTCTAAATGAAAGTGGTGAAGCAGATTCTTTTGCTGTGTTATACATGGCACTAAGAAACAAGTTCATGGAATACATTGACGAACCTGATGTAAGAATAGCAGGTCAGATATGTGGCAACATGATAACAAACTATCTGCACACACATGACATTCCTGTCAGCTTCGTGAAAGCTAGTTCTATGTCTGCTGAAACAAGTGAATCCAAAACGCTTATTCATAAATTTGGTTTGGCACATGGTTCTTCCAAGAAGGGTTCATTTGCAGCACAAGGCAGAGAACTAGATTCACGCACAGTTGAGGACAACGTAAGATGGGTTCGCCTCAACTTTCCCTCTTTTTCTGACAAGATGAGTGCCAATGAAAAGATTATAATTTATCTAAAGTCTGTTTATGGTATAGAATTGCCAACCCTGCCAATACCACTTGAAACTATCACAAGAGAATTTAGACACCAAAGTGAGTTTAAGAAACTTGACGAGGAACAAAAGAAGCGTGAGGAATACATTAACAAACAATGTGCAGGGAATGGAAGTAGCACAGTTGACAGGGGATTATTACTATGAATGACGAGGAACGATTTAAAAAATTTATGCTTGAGAAAGTCAATAAACTTTATAATAAAATAATAGAGGAAATGGAACAGGGGAAAAAACCATTCTTTGAATTATCATACTTGGAAGCATTACTTCAAAAATCAATGCAAAATAAAAAATGGACAGAGTATGATGAGAAATATAGAAAGAGTTTGTTAAAGATATTATTACATTACAACCTATTGAGAGAGGAAATGCTAGGACAAGGTGGTTGGGCAGAAGTAGATGAGAATAAAGAAAGACCACTCAAGGCAGTTGGCAAAAAGTTTATTCAAACTATGAATGATCTAAAGAAAAAAAAGAGGAAACGAAAATGAAAGTGAATAAAGTGAAGGTAATTTCAAGAGGTAAGAAACTAATAACAAATCGAGATAGTATGATTAGTAGAAAGCGTATTAAAAAGATGAAGAATAAACTCAAAATAATTGAAAAGGCAAAGAGGATCGAAAATGAATGACGAGGACTTTGCAGATATGAGAGAATTGATTGACAATCTTAGAATTAGAATTGAACGACTTGAAAGAGTTGTTCATAATTTAATGAATAGTAATTCAGGGGACATGAGAGAATATGAATGAAGATGAAATAGAAGATATGTATTCATACCATGAAGCTATGGCTAACTGTGTCCAATGTCCATACTGTCTTTCTGATGTTGGTGTATTGGAAATTAACGCACACATGAAACATTGTAAAGAGGACAATGATATAGATATTGACGCAGAGAATGAAAGGCAGAGAGAAATGCGTTGGGAAAGTGTGCAGCGAAGTATTGAAACGGATAGTGGTAATACGACATGACTAACAAATACTACTGTATGAATTGTTCGTCATGTTTGTTTATTGAACATGATGATGATCCAACAGAACATGAGATTATTGTGAAAGAGCTTGACACTTGTGAAAGATGTGATATGGAACGTCAGGGTGAACGGTATGATGAGGAATACTAGATTTCTAAACAAGTCCAATATGTGCATGGTGTGTTTCATGCCACCACTAATTGGATTTGGTAATCAATTAATCAAACATCACGTTTCTTATTTTCCTGAAATTATTGCCTTTGTTCATTACAAATGCCATCAAAAAATACATGACACAGAAAAACCAATCAAGTGTTTTATTCAGTATGAGGAAGGGGACGCAAGAAAGTTTTATGAAATGAAGAAAGAGGTAAAGGCATGAAAGGGAACAAATGCTGTGATGTTATATGGGGAATTGAAGTATTGAGGTGTTTGCATTGTGGTAAGTCATTACCAAAAACTGTCAAGACAGAACATGATTTTCCCAACTTTCAAAAGTATAAGGTGAAGGCATGACCTGTTGCTGTGGACATACAAAAAAACAACATGATAATTATGTATCTACAATAAAATACGCATGGGGTGAAGGTTGTAAGGTTTGTAATAAGTGTGGGAAAGAACCACGTTTTGTGAAAGGTCATTATGAGAATGATGTTTGGGTTGAAGCAAAACGAAAGTCAGATGGGTGTCAATGTAAATTCCTGAATCAACTATGTAGGTGTGAGTGGTATAATAAACACAAAAAAAACTGTGATTATTGTGATGAGGATTATAAATTTGAATGTAAAGGATTGTATAAAATAGCAGGTGAGTGGTTCAAAATAGTCAATGGTTTGCAGGTGAAGGCATGAATAACTATCTCACAGTAATGTATTCCATCAACAAGATGTTGAAAGAAAAGAAAAAAAAATTAAAGCAGTTGCAGGAATTTGATTTGGAAGTTCATGGTGGTGATTAAATGAAAAAGAAAAAAGCAAAATTATCGTGGAAAAAAACCAAGTATCTTTGCAGGAAGGCAGGTAAATAATGACACTAATATCTAGTAGTTCTCTTGTAAAATATGGCAGAATATGAAATTCAAATGCACAAGTTGTGTAAATGCTAGTTGTGATAATCATTGTAGATGTTCCTGTCATAATGAGGAATTTACAAGAATTGGTAAATAGAAATTACCTAATTGGCTATCGCTTTGAAATGAGGGTTGTAGCATTTTTCAGAAAATTAGGTTACTTTGTAGTAAGATCACCAAAGTCAAAGGGACTAACAGATGTCACAGCAATTCCACCATTTGTCAAGACAGGGTGGTATAATCAGACATTGGGGATTCAGGCAAAAAAGAATGGATATGTGAAACCAACAGAAAGAGCAGAGTTGGAAGCCTGTAAAAACAAATGGCAGATGACCATTCTGATCGCTTGGTCAGATAATAGAAAGCTCAAATTCAGGACACTTGATGGTCAAGAGATAACGCATAGTGCCTTAGATATACTAGGCATGCTAAGAAAAAGGAATGAAATCAATGTATGATAATTATGTAACCAAAGCAGAAAAGGACAGACGAGAGAAAGTTTCACATATGGAAAAAATGAAGAAATTGGATTGGAAAGTCCAATGTTGCAGACTAGCACAAATTGTAAAAAAAGAGAGAGAGATAACCGAAACCTCTCTGCTTGAAAAATCTGAATTGTCACTTTGGGTGTTCAAAAAACTAAGACCTCAATTTTTACAACTTTTTTCAGATATTAAATATAATAAAAAAGAAAAAAAATTCTATTCTAATAATAACTCTCTCTCTCTTTTTCCTAACGTGGAATTATTTATCTATCCGAAGGAAGAATGAAATGCAAGTTTTGTGGATTTGAAAGTGATGAGTTACAATGGGACAAAGCAAATCATGAAATTACAGGTAAGTGGCGATTGATTCATACAGGACAAGGCAGACCACATGAATGTCAACGTGAACCTGAACCAATTCCTGAAAAGACAGTTGTGTGTCCTAGAGGATTATGTGGAAAAAAAATGAAGCAATCAAAATTACAGGAACATATCAAGAAAGAGCATATTGATTTTCAGGGTGAATGGTAATGGTTTGGTTGAAGAAAGAGGACTATATGAGCAAAAACACCCACCCAAAGAAGGGTGATTACATGAAAAAACGAAGAATTGCAACCCAAGATAAAAGTAGTGATTATTGGTGTCGTAATTGTTTAAGACCTATTAAATTAGAAAATATTATCGAAGTGGAACAAGCTGGCATAAAAAGAAAAATTGTAAAAAAATGTTCAAAATGTGGAATTACAAACCGACAACCTCTTAAGTCAAAACCAAAAGGTGTATGATATGATAAAGGTTGGAATATCAAAATCCGATTTTTGTGTAAATATAAAATGCAACAAACCATTAACACAGTATGAGAAAGACAGACAAGATGGCAAACATACAAAGCATTTCTTTTGTCAAAGGTGTAGAAACTTGGGTGTTCCCAAATCAAAACCTACAACCGTCCTTTGTGCCAAATGCAGAAACCCAAAAGAACTAAAGGGTGCATTATCTTCATTCATTTGTCAAAACTGTTTGATTCGCAAACCCAAAAAGATTCTTGGTGGAATAACAACATGAACTGTGACCACTGTGACGAGCAATTCATTGACAACGAAGATGGTTTGATACTCAAAACATTCCATACTATTGTTAGACATGGCAACCAAATCCGTTAAACACCTAGCCAATATTGGTGTGAATGACGAATATGGGACACCACCTCTTTTATTTTTAGAAGCCTGTAAAAAATTCCATATCAATCCTGTGGTAGATTATGCAGCAAGTGAGATCAATCACCTGTGTGACAGATACTATACCAAGAAACAAAATTCACTAACAAAGTCATGGACAGAAAGTGGGTTTCTAAATCCACCATATTCTATGGCAAAAGAGTTCATGGGAAAGGCATACAGTGAATGGAAGAAACATAAAATTGACTTGTTGATTCTAGTTTACTCAAAAACGGACACTGATTGGTGGCACAGATTTGTAGAGAATAAGGCAGAGGTTCACTTTCAAAAAGGCAGAATAAAGTTTTTGGACAACAATGGAAATGTAAAACTAGACAAGCATGGCAGAGAACAGAGTTCACCATATCCTAGTGTGTGGATAATTTACAGAGGTGATTAGATGTATGAACAATGTAAGAAATGCAATCGTCCATTAAAGCCAAACAGAAAAAGACTTGGTGTGTGTGCAGAGTGTGAGATTGAAGAATGAAGGGCAAGAAGGGAATCATACGAAGTAAGCAGAGAAAATCGGAAAGAAATTCAGATGATGACAAGCTAGATCAAATCTGCATGGCTTTGGCAAATTGTAATTTTTCATTTAGAAGGAATGTTTTCTTGGTAACATGTGTCAAATGTGGTAGGGTAATAGAGGAAGATATGGCAGTTCGTAAGCTATTTCTTGACAAATCACACTATCAAATCAACAACTGTGACATTGTTGTTGAAGTGGCAGGTCAGAAAATTTACATTGAATTGGACGGTGAAGCAATACATGGAATTTGTGATAGTGCAGAATCCATTGAAAAAAGAACAAGGGAAAGAAACAGAAGATACACAAGGGCAGGATTAATTTGGTTTCCCATAAACGAATCGTTGGCAAAATTTTCAGGATTCAAAAATTGTTTTGGTGACTTATCTGCATTTATTGTGTTATCATTTATTCAAAAAATAGTAGCAATAGGTGATATAAACGAAAACTGATGAAATCATTACTAGCATGGGCGTTATGTGGCTATCAAGAGCAGACAAAATTGTTGACAAAGACACAATTTTCAGAAAGGAATATGACTATATTCATACCGTCCTGTCAGGTAACATACGGTATGACAAATAGTTGTAAGGGTGTTTGTGATAAATACAGGGCAACTCTGCCACCAAATAAGATTCGGTATAGAAGTGGTCAGAAATACTGTTCTGTGTGTTCATGTTTTTTTATCATTGAGGACATAAGGTGTCCATGTTGCAGAACCAAACTTAGGACAAGACCGAGAACAAGACGCTGCAAAAAAATTTGGTTAAAGGAAGTAGAGGTGTTGGATTAATTGGAATTTAATCGTGTGGAAATAATTCTTGACAAACCTGATGACACATTCACTCTTAGACCTGTTGGTGATGTTCATGCAGGGAATAGAGGATTTGACAAGGAAAAATTTGAAAGAACATTATTGAAAATAATGAAAAGACCTGATGTTTACACTATTGGCATGGGTGATTATATTGACAATGTGATGGCTTGGGCAAATGGATCAGTTGACAAACGGTGGAATCCTGAAACAGTAGAACGATCAAGAATGACCACAGAAGAACAGATTGATTATTTTGTTAAAGAATGGGAAAAAATAGCAGACAAATGTTGGGGAATGTTATCAGGAAACCACGAGTGGAAAACAATCAATCAAAGAAGATTCATCAGAGATTTCTGCAATCCTGTCGATCCTGATAATTTTAACAAAGTCTTGTATAACCAAAAATATCTCGGTAGAATGGGAATTGTTCATGTGAGAGTTAAACACAAGAAGAAAACTCTAAAGGATTATCAGATACTATGTCATCATGGTGGATTTAGTGGCATGAGGCAAGGTGGAACAATCAATCGACTTGAGGACATAACAGCAGGGTTTGAGGGCATTGATGTCAGTTTAATGGGACATACCCACAGAACATGGACAGCAAGTCAGGAAGTCATGGGCTATTCATATTATCACAACTCATTCTATCAAAGAAAAGTTATCTTGGCAAACACAGGGACATTTCTAAAATCATACAGCAAGGGTGTAGATTCCTACATTGAATCAAGTCCAAGACGACCAACTAGGACAGGAACTATTTCAGTGACATTTGATCCATACAACAATGACATCTTTGGACATGACTAGCATGGAAATAAAAAATCGCAGTATAAACAAAATCCCAAAGAAAAAAGTTGAGTGGTGGGAAGATTATGAGGAAACAATGACCATCACTGAAAAAGTTTGGGTTGTCTTTCAGGAAATACCAAAGAAAAAATCTGTATTTGCGTCACAGATAACTGCACAGGTCAACAAGGATAAAAATTTTAAATTAACAAAGTCTAGACGAATCAGGGAAGCAATTCAGGATTTGCTTACTGCCAAAAGAATTAAGATGACAGGCAAGTCCAAAGTCAACGGAAGAATAGTAAAATTATATGAAAGGATTTGACAGTTGTTATGGACAAACTGCAAGTTGACTTTAGAACCCACAGTAGAACATTGTCAGGTGACAGAGGTGTATTTTACGACACATCAAACAGAGCAATCGTTATCCTACCAAACCACGAATGTTTTGAAGATATTATATCAACGATACAACATGAGAGCATACACTTTTGTCTTAAAGATGATGACAGTATGGACGAGGAACAAGAGGAAGAAATTATTTACAGAATGGCATGGGCAAACTTAGACTTGGTTTAAAAAAATAAAAAAAGGAAGCGTTAAATTTTAACGCAGTGTTGCCATAGAAGTGACATTTTTTATGTCACAGTATTGAGTGAATAATTCACTTCCAACATCATTCTCGTTAAGAATGAAGCCACATTTTTCGTTTTGGCATACCCATTTTAGGCTATACACTATAATGTCCCAATGGTCAGCTTTTGTTTTTGCAGACACCATTTTCATGTTCACAATATCATGGTAATTTCCACCACGACTTTCTTGCTTACAGAGAGGACACTGTTTGGTATTTTCCATGAATACCCTAGAATACATTAGTTATTAAGTAAATCTCTCTATACTATCCATACTTTGCATAGTATCTAGGCACAATAAACAGTGTTTTTCTAAAAAAAATAAAAAAAGGGATTATGAAGATTCTTTTTTCTTCATATACTCTAGAATTTCTTCTATTTCTTTTATTGTAAAGTATGCTGTACTTACAATATGTTTTGGTTGTGCTTTAGATTTTGCAGATGTTGAAAGTCTACCAAATGATTTGATTTGTAGATGGAATATTGTACTACCTCTGAATCCCGTTTGGTAGCGATAGATTCTCACTAATGAACCATCTTGTGTAGTTTTGTCACACCATGCTTCTGCACTTACTTCTTTTGCTCTTAGTAATGGCTTTTGTATGTACAATTCACCATTCTCATTAAGTGTTTTCATGAATACCCTAGAATACATTTGTTATTAAACCTGCCTTTATCAATAGTATCAATACTCACGATACTCACGCACAAAAGCCAACATACTTCCCTTATAATGATCACCTAGAAGTCGAATTAGATGTCCTCACAGATATTCACATTACACATGTTGGACGAAGAAAAATGTGTAAGATGTGGCGAAGTAATGGCAAGTATTCAAGCATGTCATCTAAAATGTATGAAATGTGGTGCAGAAATAGATTGTTCTGACTAAAACAGAGTGTTATATTTTACATTTTTTGTGATAAGTTATTGGAAAATATTGACGAATTAAAAAAACATCACGATACATTACTTGCAAAGTTGCAGGACATGAGTGACAGAGATTACAATTCTAAAACAGAACTTGTCAAGGAACTCATTGATGTATCACGACCACTGATTAAATCAGGGTTGATTAAAGGTTTAAAGCAAAACGATCTTGCTACTTATATTAACGCCAAGTTAATAGAAAATGGCATAAAGTATGTTCGGAATGAAAGATTTTATGACCTCTTTTTAGAAAATGAAAAACACAGTGAATTTGGAAGTAAGTTAAGCTCTACCAATGTGAGAGCCCACGAACATAATTTTACAGGTGATGAGTTTGAAAAACTTTGTGAGTGTGGTGACATGATTAGACTTGGAAAACATTACACCGTTGCAATAGAACAGATAGAAGATACACCAACAACAGCAAGTTATGACATCAGTGTCACAGAGAAAAAAGAAAAAGAAGAAATTGATCCTTATGAAAACTTGCACACTGAAATGCTGATACGCCAAGCAAATCTTTGCAGGGACATGGCTTCACTGTTGGAAGATCAAATCAAAAAATATTATCGTTACGAATCAATAGCAAAAACAGTTGATGATCTTTACACAAAGGACGCATGTAAAAAAATAATTTCAGACGCAAAGTCAGCAGAAGCAAAGATGATTCATGCAGAGAAACAGCAGGATATACGCCAAAAGGTAGGGGAATTTGAGAAACTTATGGCATACATCTTAGAGGAAACAACATACAACGTGGCTAAGGTTGCAAAATTAATTGGCATAACACCAAAACATCTTACCAACAATGTCAATCCTGAAATGAAAAAAATCATTGATGAGTTTAATTGGTTTAAGACTTTGACCGTAATACTGCCAAAGGATATGAAGAAAGGTGATATGGTAGGCATAGACATAGCAGATTGGTTTAATCATATGTTAGTCAGAAAAGACCTAGCATTGGAAATGCGACAACCACTTCTTAAGTTCAAGTGGATTGCATTTTGGTAACATGGACACAGGAAAATTAAGGTATCTAGCACTAGCTTGTGGAACAGGCTTGGTTGCACTAGGTGGGTTGATTGAAAGAATATCACCTGACATCTTTGCAGCAGCAATAATTGCCATTCTAGGAATCGCAAGTGCAGATATGATAAAACATAGGAACGAATAGGCTATATACAGAAGAATACACCATTTCGTATGGACAAAAAGTATAGAGTGGGCGATATTGTGATATGTCGAACCAACTATACAAAAGCTGACGGACTTCGTGGATTCATTGAGGAAGTAGTTGATGAACCAACAGAGTATAGTCAGGGATTGTATTCTGTCTATGGTTTAGAAAAACCAAATCATGGTGAAGCACATGATGTGTATTTTGGTGACTATCGAACATCAGAATTAGAACACACAGGTGAAAGAATGGATATTGACGAGTTGCATGAATATGCAAGGAAATATTCTGACAACGCCATGATTCAAACAGATATAGAAAAAATAATATCACAAAAGATAGGTTTAGTTAATAACTGACCATTCTTTTATTCTCTCTTTTTTTATTCTTACTAATGGCAATTTGTTATGTTCGTGAAAACAACGGTGAGCTAGAATTTTCAGAGGAAGATCAGACACATTGGGATCATAAATGGAACAAGCAAATTGTCACGTATGCTTTACAAAAAGATAGTGAGGATATTGAAGGTAGAGCAAAAGAAAAATTAGCAGTTAACTTAGCCATGAGTACATGGAATTTCGAGATACCTGTAAAATTAAAGAGTGTCAAGGGCAATCAAAGCCCTGACATCTTCATTAACTTTGCCAACGAAGATGATGACAAATATCTAAAAGGCAATATTTTGGCATACGCATACTATCCACAGACAAGTCATTCAGGCAAAATTGTGTTCAATGAGAAATTTCTTTGGTCATTAAATGGCAAGGGAATAAATGGGCATGACGCATTTCCTGATCTTTATCCTTATGGGACTAAAACCAAAATTAAGACTTTTAGTATGGTTCATGTTCTGATACATGAAATCGGTCATTCACTCGGTTTGACGCATGACGCAAATAATGATAATTCTGTAATGTGGTTTCAGTACAATGGACAATTACATCTTAATGATTATGATATTCAACGAATAACGGACAAGTATGGCAAACGCAGGTGGAATCCAAGAGTTTACAAGTTTGTAAAAAGATGGCTATCAAGACGAAAAAATGGCTTGTAGTTGTCCATGCCATGAAGATGATGATATGATGTGCAGACATTGTATTCTAGAACATATCTGTAAACAGGCAGATTGAATGGACTATAATGTTGTAATCTATGCTGTGGCATGGGTGATTGTAATTTGGGCAATATTTGGTTTGTTTGCACACGCAGATTACTTTGAATCTTTGGGATTGTATCTCAAGGAAAATCCGAATGTTTGCATAATGGAAGCAAACCCAAACTATACAGAATACCATAATGAGATATACGACTTGACGAGATCAGCGATTAATAATTGGGAATACACGCTAGTGCAGGAAACAGGTGGCGATTGGACTTTTCCCATATACCAATATCCATTTGAATCACATGACAAAAAAACACCAAGAGATTTTCCCAACTGTGATATTTTTATGACCTTTGAAAAATTCTCAAGTGGCAAAACATTGGGGACAACCTCATTTGATTATTCCAATTCAAAACACAAGTATTCTTACATCACAACATGGATTCACAACTATGAAAATACCAAGATAACAATAACGATTGGTGGTGAAAATCCTTCTGTTAACAAGAAGATTGAACAACAACACCTACCTTTGGAAGCAATATACAACATTCTATTGCATGAGTTTGGTCATGCTTTGGGTTTGGGACACTATCAAACGCTAGACGATAACTGCAAAGGAAATGATTGTGCAGAACGGTCAATCATGTTCCCAAGCATTGATCCATTTTCTTCCAACATAAAACAAATTACAGATGAGGACATACAGATGGTTGTAAGACTTTATGGTGAAGATGGTTTTGGTTATCCTAATCCTGTATGGAATCCCAAGTCATGTGATTTTTTAGATGGTAAATTGGACAAATGTAGATGAATGTAATAATTGAAATTTTGTTATGGTCATGGGGAATCATTAGATGATATGGTGGAATAATTTTTGGATTTGGTATGACAAGCATACAACAAAATCATTATTGATAACAGCAATCATAATTTACATTCAGATACCACACATGATATGGAACGC
>VTLG01000051.1_pt1 | contig 38795 bp, 49 predicted proteins | sample 4694571 | NCBI WGS metagenome assembly VTLG01 (sample SAMN12604809, study PRJNA352737) | marine metagenome | biome: ENVO:00000447; feature: ENVO:00000209|ENVO:00000569|ENVO:01000036; material: ENVO:00002151; isolation source: viral sequences binned using virsorter ... | reverse complement strand
TATAGCTGCTGGAGTCATTGTTGATGCTGATATTTCTGGATCGGCTGCAATTACAGGATCAAAAATTGCCACTGGAACGACAAGTGCAGTTGGTGTTCTTCAACTGACAGATAGTGCAACATCAACTTCTGCTACGACTGCTGCTACTCCTGCTGCTGTAAAGATTGCGAAGGATGCTGCTGACGCTGCTGCTACAACAGCTAATGCTGCTTTACCTAAAGCTGGTGGAGTTTTAACAGGACATTTAACTCTTGATGATGAGAAAGAATTGAGATTTAGAGAGGAAGATGCTGGAGGTGATCACTATATAGCTCTTAAGGCTGCGGCTGCTCTTGCGGCTGATGTCACATTAACTCTTCCTGCTGTTGCTCCTACTGCTGGTCAAGTTCTTAAAGCTAATGCGTCAACGCCTACCACTTTGGAGTGGGGAACTGATAGTGCGACTGACTCAACAAAAATGCCTCTCGCTGGTGGCACGTTCACAGGAGACGTTACTTTCACAGGCGATAGCAGTAATGTTGTATGGGATAAAAGTGCTTCAGCCTTTACAGGAACAATTGCGGCAACTGCGTTTAGCGGTCCTTTAACTGGAAACGTAACGGGTAATGCGAGTGGAAGTGCTGCAACGGTTACGGGTGCTGCTCAATCTGCGATTACTTCTCTTGGAACGCTTACTGGTTTAACTGTTGATGGTGATGTCACTCTGACAGGTGCAGCAAATAATGTTGTATGGGATAAGTCAGATAACGCTCTTGAGTTTGCGGATGATGCTAAGGCTGTTTTTGGAACTGGATCAGATCTAGAAATTTACCATAATGGAACCAAGTCTTATATTCAAAATTCAACTGGTAATTTAGAAATTCAATCTGATAATTTTTGGTTAGAAGATAAAACAAATGGTCATGGAATGATCCATGCGGTTGCTGACGGAGCCGTAGAACTCTATTTTGACAACAGTCTCAAGCTTCAAACTACAAATTTAGGCATTAAATTCAGTGGATATTTACAAGCAGATGATGGACAGCATATAAGATTGGGGACTAGTGATGATTTTAACTTTTACCATTCAGGTAATGAAAATATTGTCGATTGTGCAAATGGTCATCAATTACATTTAAAATATGGAAGTGAACATCTTGCTAAGTTTATTCCTGACGGAGCCGTAGAGCTATTTCACAATGATGTTAAAACTTTTGAGACACTTTCTAACGGTGTAAAAGTATTAGGGGCAGAAGGTGGTAATGCCAATCTTTCTTTATATGCAGATGAGGGAGATGATAATGCTGATAAATGGAACATGTATGCGTCTGGTAGTGGTTTCTTTGCTATTCAAAATTACGCTTCTGGTTCTTGGGAAACAAGCATAAAAGCTGTTAATGACGGAGCCGTAGAGTTATATCACGACAACAGTAAGAAGTTTGAGACTTTAAGTTCTGGTGTAAAGATTACTGGTTTAAATGCAACAGGGTCTTCTGTTTTAGGAGATTTTCGTTTTAAAGATGAAGATGATAATCTAGATATTCATTATGATGCTGAAAATAATAAACTACATTTTTACGACAATAATAAAGCTACTTTCGGAGATAGTGGTGATCTCCAGATCTTCCATGATGGTACCGACTCAACCATTGATAGTAATACAGGAGCATTATATATAAAGAGTAATACTTCTACTCAGTTACTTGTTAATAACACTGAAAGTGCAATTACTGCCACCGCTAACGGAGCTGTAGAACTTTATTACGACAACAGTAAGAAGCTTGAGACATCCAGTTCAGGCGTTACGGTAACTGGAACGGTATCAGACAGCAAAGGCGATTTAAGAAAGATAATTAAAAATACAAAGGCATCTGCTTATGTTGCAGTTGCTAGTGATGCAGGTAAATGTATCTTTATTTCTAGTGGTGGCGTAACTATAAATAACAATGTATTTTCCGATGGAGAGGCGGTGACAATTGTAAATAACAGTACATCCGATCAAACGATTACTCAAGGTTCGGGCTTAACTATGCACAATGCGGCTGATGCTTCTTCAGGTAATAGAACGCTTGCTGGTAGAGGAATGGCTACTATTTGGTTCCATGAGGCTGCCGAATGTTACATCTCAGGTGCAGGGTTGTCATAAATGTACCTACTAACTAACACACAAGGAGGTTATTAATTATGAGTCCTATTCAACAAATGCTTTTAGGTGTAGGTGCAGTTGATACGAAAACCTACGTTGACGATATTTTTTCACCTACAGTTTGGATCGGGGATGGAAATAGTAATAGAGACATTGTGAATGGTATTGATATATCAACAGAGGGCGGAATGGTATGGATAAAACGTAGGAATGAGGATAGAGATCATAGCCTTTTTGACACCATAAGAGGTGCAGGAAAAATGTTGTCAATTAATGACAACACAAGTGAAGATAATGAAACAAATACGTTAACTCAATTTAACACCAACGGTTTTAGACTTAATGCTGATAATTACGTTAATAGCAGTAGCAATACATATTGCTCTTTTACTTTTAGGAAATGCCCTAAATTTTTCTCAATGGCTACATGGTCTGGAAATGCTACTTCAGGTCGTCAAATTGCACACGATTTAGGTGTGGTTCCTGGTGCAATTATCGTGAAGTGTTATTCATCTAATGGACATGCACATGCTATGTATCATCGAAAGGCTCATGCTTCACAACCTGAAAAATACTTTATCCCTGTAGACACAGGAACAGGAGCGACACTATATCAACACGCATGGAACAATACCGCACCTACTTCAACGCACTTTACTTTGGGAAATAACGCTGATTTCAATGGATCAGGAAAAGATTACGTGGCTTGGATCTTTGCACATAACAATAGTGATGGAGACTTTGGTGGTCAGTCTGGAGCAGATGGTGATGTAATCAAATGCGATTCTTATACAGGAAATGGAAGTAGTACCAATTCTGTAAATGTTGGATTTGAGCCACAATTTATAATGCTTCACAAACAAGAAGGTGGTTATGAACAAGCCCCTATTTATGTGTACGACTGTATAAGAGGAATTGTCTCAGGTGGAAACGACCCATACATTCAGGCAGCTTTTAATAGTGCCGAAGTTACTAATAGTAATCGTTTAAAAGTAACAGCAACAGGTTTTACTTTAGAAACTTCAAATGCCGCAGTAAACGAGAATGGTACGGAATATCTTTATACGTGCATTAGACGACCAGATGGATACGTTGGCAAGCCTCCCGAACTTGGTACGGGTGTATTCGCTATGGATACGGGTGCTAGTACAAGTGCAAATACTATCCCTGATCTTGATAGTAGTTTCCCTGTTGACCTTGCATTAATAAAAAATTTAACCCAGTCTCAAGATTGGCATATTGGTACAAGATTACAAGGTACTAAAAAATTAAATACTAATCTTTCCGCTAGTGAAAGTACTTCAAGCAATCAAGTTTGGGATTCTAATTTAGGTTGTTGGAAGAATTTAGGAAGTGAATATCAAGGTTGGATGTGGAAACGCCACGCTGGTTTTGATATGGTGGCCTATGAAGGGAATGGAACAGCAGGTAAGCAAGTAAGCCATTCCCTCTCAAAAACTCCTGAGATGATCTGGATCAAGAATAGAGGTGAGACAGCAAATTGGATCGTATACCATAAAGGCTTGAATGGAGGCACTAATCCTGAAAAATATTATTTAAGATTAAATACTGATGATGCTGAGATATATTTACCTGATCTTGGTCTTTCCACAACATTACTTTTCAACGATACTGCTCCAACATCAACTGTAGTAACTCTTGGAAATAGTGGGAATCTTAACAAAAACGGTTTTAATCATTTAATGGTGCTCTTCGCCAGCGTTGAAGGTATCTCAAAATGCGGATTCTACGACGGTGATTCTAGTAATAATATCTCACTAACTTTAGGGTTTACTCCAAGATTATTAATAATTAAATCTACTACGACTAGTACAGGTTGGGTGGTTATGGATAGCCTAAGAGATAGTTATGCAAAGCAATTACAACTAAACTCATCTGCCACACAAAATACTGATTCTAATCATCTTATTGTTTCAATGAACTCGACAACAACAGTACTCGAACCTAATAAACCAGATACATCTGCATCAAATGAAAAATATATCTACTACGCCCATGCTTAGTGCTGGCCGAACAGGTCAGGGATAGACAGTAGGTTTATAATTTGAGGGCAATGTATTATTTTTATGGCTGATCGTTTAACTCTTACTGCTGAAATCAAGCAATTAAAGGCAGATCAAGAGCGTAGAGCTACAGAGTGGAAAGAAAATCAGCAAATCCTAGAAACCAAAGCCGCAGAATTGGTTCAAGCAAATTTAGATGAGCTTGATGGTGGTGAGGCTTGCCCTGCATGATTAAAATTCTCACCTATATAAATACTGCTGCTCTTGTAGTAGCAGTAGGTGGTGGTACGTTTGCTTACTTTCAGCGTGGCAAAATTACAGAATCCATAATGACTGAAGTACAAAAACAATTGCCTTCTCTTGTTAAAGGAGCCATGCCATCAATACCAAGCGTTCCATCAAAAACAGGCTCTGTGCTTCCTTTTGGGAAATGAAAAAGAATCTATTAACTGCTCAACAAAAGCTAGATCTTGAAAAAGATTTGGATCTATTGTTTCCAAAGGTTTTTAGTTATGACGGACAAGAAATTGTTAACGAACCCATTCCTAAAAGATGCTTCAATTCAAGTCATTTAACGGCCTAACTTCTTTAGTGTTAGGCGGTGGACTCATTGCCACCAATTTTATGAGCTTAAACATGCTGGCTCGTAAAGATGGAGGCATACCTGATATAGGAAAACTTGCAAATACTCCTTATAGCTCAATCCAAATTAGAAGCGAAACCAAGCCTGACGGTGCTGAAGAGTGGATGTTTAATTCTAAGCAACACGATCCAAAGCTAGTCACAACAATTATTGATGATTCCAAGCCTACGTTTAATGGTGGAGTCAAAAAGAGATATACACATAAACAGGATGTGGCTCAATTTGCTATTTACCCTCAAGGCGAAGGAGGAAAACTCACCGACAAACAGATTGAATGTATAGAAAAAATGGCACAAGGAAGAAGCAATGGTCAGCTAATTGCTGATAGTGCAAGCGTTCAGGTGACACCAGCCATAGCAAGCGTTCCAATCGTAGGGCCAGTATTGGCAGGTATTTTCTTTGGACAGGCTAGGAAACAAGTAGGAAATGTTGCAAGTGATGTTGCTGGTCAATGGAACGACTGCTAGGTGGAATTAAATCCTCCTTTTATAAACGAGCCAAAGGTTAAAGATTTACCAGAACTAACAATAATTCCTCCTGCGGAAATTATTCCTCCTACAACCTTGGGAGAGTTGCCTTTTGGGTTCGTTCCGATTATCGAGCTTCCTTGTGTTGTAGCTAGAGATAAAAAATTAGGTACAGGAACAGGAATGTTTAACTCTGATCCTGAAGGTTCACAGGTTCTTTGCATTAATCAGCCTTTTTTTGTTGCTCCAGACGCTTATGAAGATCTTCCTATTCAAAAAGCCGAAAGACCTTATGAACTTCTTAATTCCTTAAACGATGAAACTGAGGAAGTGGAAGAAAAGGATAGCTCCAATAACCAAAAGGGAAATACCAACGTAAGTCAAAATTTTAACCAAAATATTAATTCAAATCTTAACGGTGAACCTTTGCCCTGTCCTCCACCTGATAACAAATATCCACTAGGCGCATTAGGAAAATATGGGACTGCAAGGGTTAAAGGTTTTCAAGTTGATTTGACTAATGGAAAGTGCGTGACGTTATGGGAACCGTTGGGAAAATTAGAGGTACTAGATAACTATTCCCCACCTCCTGCTTTGGTGGCTTCAACTTTTACAGTTGCATTATTCGGAGCGTCAGCCGCACTCTTCGCATCCCCGCTAACGAAACTTACAATTAAAACGCTCAAGCCTATAAGTAAGAAATTAATAAAAGCTGTAAAAGCAAAATTAGGAAAAACAGAAAAAGTGCTATCGAAAGCAGAACGGATGAAAGCACAACGAGAAAAAACTATGGTAGCTCGAATGTGGTCTTCTCTTCGGAAGTAGTTCCAATGCTATGCGAATGATCTATTAAAGTATTGGGCTTGCTAACAAGCTGAATATCTTGGCAAAGCATTTCATATTTTCCAGTTATCAAAATACCGTCCTTTTTTAAGGCTCCGCAGTGTTTTGCTCTTCCTAATTCATAGGATAATCTGGCATCTTCGTATTTAGCAGATAATAATTTAACAATATTTTGTTGAGCTTTTCTGCAATTTTTTAAACTTTTTCGATCTAGATTAATATTCCAGCTCAGGCTAATTCCTGGAGCTAAACTCCAATTTGTTTTTTCAAATCGTTTTATACTTCGATAGCCACGGATAAGAGTAGGATCGTCAACTTCTCCATCTCCTATTTCATTTCCGTTATCATCAAACGCACCTTTTACATCTTTAGTTGAATAGATAGGCTCAAGATAACTATCAACTTTCGGTGTTCCTCCTGATAAATTACTCATCAAGAAAGGTTGCAGAACCAAGGTGTCGCCTTGGCATTGAACTTGATTTAATGATAAAGTATTTGTAAATTGTTTAGAAGGCATATTGAGAATCCCATAATTCGATACACTGCCCGATGAATTACTTATTGGATTGTTGCTCATGTTTACTTCTGCAATCGCAGGATTATTTATAAACAATAGTGCTGTAATTAAGTAGCGTTTCATATATCAGTTGCCGCTAAATGTGCTTATTGTTTCTGTTACTGATTCGGTAATAATATCTCTAGAAATTCTTGTAAAAGCCTTTAACCCTGGCCCTTGATAACTTTCCAGCATTTGGGTTGCAGCTCCTTGGGTGTGCATGGTCACAGTAGGTTTAGAATTAAGGTCAATCCCATGATGAGTAGTAGTAACTCCATCAACAGTGTGCGTTCCTGTAGAGATAGTTTTAGGGGTCATGTTTCCTGTTATTGATAAATTTGTTCCGTTAATTGTATATTCGTACCCTGTAGAATATGTCCACGATTCTATTAACTCCGTTGTATTTTGTTTACTAGTTGTTTTTGCGCTTGTACTTCCAGAATTGAATGACGGAATAACTGGGACTGCTTGCGCTGGAAGGGAGATAAAGGCTATTAATAACAAATAACGCATTAATTTCCGATTTCCAAAGAACTAGAAATGCTACCCGTGACCGAACTCCCCGATGCTCCTGGGGCCAGTGTTATTGTGCCACCGCCTACGGATGTGATTGCAATTGACATCCCGTGGTTTGATCCTCCAGCGTATGAGATAACATCGTTCCCTGTAGGAAGACTCGTCAGCCCTGCATTAGTCAGCGAGGCTGCTGATGACGCTGCCGATCCTTGGCTGTATGACTCTGAAAAAGTAGTGGCCCCTCCTGCTGTGGTTTGGGCGTACGATCCGCTACCTAAAGTGGCTGCAACTCCTGTAAGAGTTCCGTTTGATGATGCTGGTACATCCAAGTGTCCGAGGGTTGAGGCAGTTATTCCCGTGCTGGACATTGAGTAGACTGACGGAGTGGCCTTAACGTGAGAGTAAGAGCCGTCTACGGTTCCTTGGGCAGTTGCAGTTATCTTATGCACCATTCCAGATTGAACGCTGGTAGGTGCAGCCAGTAAAAGGAGGAGGGGGATAAAGCGTTTCATAAGTAGGCTTTTGAAATCTGAGCTAGTAATCCTAATAATGCCAGAGCAGCACTAACTACTGCGGCAGCTTGGAATACCCTTTTTTCTAATAATCTAACTCGATCCTCCAGATCTCCTATCTTTTCCTCTGCTCGCTTCAATTTCATCTCGGTGCAAACAATTCTGGTTTCTTGCCGAGCGTCAATAGAAAGATCTTCACTCATCATGTCAACCTCCTGTAGTTTCTGGTTTTACAACTTCTGCTCCATTGATTTGGATCGGAGTTAGCACTCGAATTGTTTGATAGTTTCCACCACCTTCAGCCATCATTGTTTGCATTTCTTTCTTTGTCATTGGCTTATCTTCTGGAGGAACTTCAAACGTGCCATCACCTTTCTTCTTAGCTGATTTCTCTAAACCAAAACTTGCGAGGCTGGATGCTAAAAGACTGGCAGGGAAAGTTATGTCCTGTTTTTCTCCACTTGTTAGGCCAGGGATCTTAGGTAAGTAGTTTAAAGTTACGAGACTGCCACTCCAAAAAACTACCAAAAGCCTGACTGCAACTGAGATGTATTCAAATTGTTCATCACGGTCAGGCACTTGATCTTTAAGTTTTTCGATTAAATTCTTCTTTTCAGGTTTTTGCTCATCCATAGAAAAACAAGTAAACATGTCTACATTAGACACAAATGGATAAAAAGTAATGAAATTCCTAAGCCAAGAGCAGAAAGAGACTATTTCTAAAAGTTATGGAATAAGCGTTGAATCTATAAATAAAAGAATTGAGCTATGGAGCATCATTAATGATCCAGATGTTTCCAAGCCAGATATGATAAAAGCTCAAAAAGAATGGATTAAGATCCAGCAAGCTACATGGCCTAACGTACATGAATGAAATCTATGCGGCCCTGGTCGGTGCAAGTGCCTCGGCCTTCCTGATGGTTTTAAGTAACCGAAGCTCAAAATCGAATAATACCTTCAGAGAGCTATTTCATAGAATGAACGCTGTAGAAAAAGACATTGCAAGGCTTGAAGCTAATAGACCTCGTAATTGGCGTGGACAATGAAAAACCCCTAGCGTCCTCTAAGAGCTAAGGGCCTCTTTGACTACATCAAGTCCCACCTCGATGTCTGTAACTTGCTTTTGGTAAATTACAAAACAAGTCTAATCATTATCAGATATATTTCACCAATGAAAAATTTATTCTTTAGTAGCAACCAAGGTAAACGCTTCACGCTTTGGGTTCTTGCTTCCGCTACCGAACAAAATAACAACAGTCTTAATCAATCAGACGTTGACTTTATAGAGGCTAGACTGTGGCCTAATCGAACGCTGAAACTTCAATGAGTATGTATAAGACTGAATGGTTAGAAGAAGACCGTCAAAGAGTCATGAACATGGAACGCTGGTATATCCTCGATGGCCGTCATAGACCAGATCATCCTCAACATGGGATCTATACTGGCTTATCAGCCAAGGGAGCAGATCTTGATAGTTTTGATGGAATTGTGTAACTGCCCTCATTGCCAAGAATTAAGAAGGCAGCAAGCTAGGCATGGAAAATGGCAAGAATATTTGCTAGACATAAAGAAAAAAGATGTCAAGCGTTCCACCTCCTGAGTTTGTAATGTTGATGGAGTTGATTGAAAATATGAAACCAACGCTAGAAGAAGAATTAACGATGGAACGTGAAATAAGACGGCTTCACGCATCAGAAGATATTGAAGAAATGAGACGCTACGCAGAAGCCATGACAAGACAAAACCATGAGCAATCCAGATTCATTGCTGGTTGTTTACAGGAGATCCATGTTCTAAAAGCAAAGCTGGCCTGTGCTACTACCGTTGTAAAGAAACCTTGGCTTCATAAAATGTTTGGGCTATAATAGATTTACTCCGATGATTCGACCTCCTGCGGGAATAGAGCTAAGTCGGTAGATGCGATTTTTTCACACCAGCTAAATAGACCACGAAGCTCTGCGCCAGTGGATACGGGTCAAGGTTTAGTTGACAATCGGTCACTTTAAAGCCTCTAGTTTGCTTACTGCTAGAGGTTTTTTAGTTTGTACTCGCTACCATAAAAAAAGACCCACCGTAGGGTCTGCATTGGAAAGAAAAGACCCCTCGTTTGAGGGGCTTTTTTATGTCTAAGCTCTAGGAGAGATGGTTCCTCGGCCATCTTCCCATTCTTCTTCAGAATCAGAGTTGACTGACCATTGAGAACCCCACATTGCAAAACCTGGGACTTCTTCATAATCAGTCTTAGAGCTGTATTTACGAATTGTTGAACCACCAGGCATTTCGGCGGTGTCAGCTTGATCGGTCAACCACTTTGCTGCCTTACGGGCTTCTTCTGGTGTCCAATCAACAATCAAATAACGATCACAATCTTTACCTGATTTCTTTTTCTTGTTTGTGAAAAATTTGAATTTTGCTGTAAAAGCTGAGTCCATGATTAAGTAAGGGGTTGGATGTTGTTTTTTTGTTCCCACTCAATGCAATCATCAAGTCGGTAACGGATGCGAGGGGCATAAGGATTTAATGGTGTTGGCCCTATGTCCTCAAATGGAGGCCCAGTGGCCTCGCCTTTCCTTGTCTTCTTTCTCCATAGCACCAAAGTATGAGAAGAGACGTCATAACGCTTTTCAAGCTGTTTTGCTGTTAGGTATTCAGTCATTTATCTTCCACCTCTAAGATCGCTTGAAGCACTTCATCTCGTTGCTTTTCACTAATTGATCCGTCTTGAAAACGATCACTTAAATTTGTCTTTAATCCTGTAATTTGTTTTTTATCTTTTGTCTTTTTAACAAACGCAATAAATTGTCTTGTTAATGCCTCGCCTTCTCCTTTTGCTTTTGGTGGTTCAGTTTTAACAGCAGGTTTCTTTTTTACTTGCTCCTTCTTTAACTCTTTTGGATCTTCTGTATTTGTATCCATATCAGGCTCAAGACCTAATAACATTTTGATTGCATACCTGCGGCCATAAGTAAGACTTCCACCCCATGTAAACATTGGTTTGTTTCCCATGTTTTCAGGTAAATAAATAGGAAGCTCGCTTTCTAATATTTGGCCTGATTCAATATGAACTAAACGGGTAACAATCATCGTTTGACCGTGATGCCCCACACTTGGGGGTTGAAGTAACATCAATCCATTTTTATGCAAAACAGGTTGGATTACTGAAATCATCTCTTCCAGTGGTGTGTAGTCGTAATTAAAACCTTCTTTGCTTCTTTCTAAAGAAGGGACTTGCTGCTGGAATTTTTGTAGAGCTTGATAAAGTTCTTTCATTTCTAATTAGGGGTTGATGGAAATGCCCACCGTGGAAGGGTGAGGCTTTGGACTCCAGATTCACTATGGCTCGGCCAGTGATCTGAAATCTGACATTCTGAAATCTGATCTAACGCTCGCCGCCGTTGTCTATATCCAAGATCAATACTTTGTTCATCTAATTCATATAAACCAACGTCAAACGGCCATTCAGATTGAACAACTAGAAAAATAAATCTTTTTGCTCCTGTAACCTCTAAATAATGAGCAGCTTGAAGATGGTATCCAAAATTAGCAACAGCTTTTGCAAATTCTTTTGGAGCTGCACCAGAGCGACTTGTCTTTAGGTCAACAATTGTATTACCAGTAAACCAATCACTTCTAGCTTTTACATCAAGGCTTGTTGATTCATCAACGCTCCACCATGATTTTTCTGCTACGCCTTTTGTTAATAAATCTGTTGCCTCCTTCTCGTTATACACAGACTCACGCATTGCCATTGCTAAGTCCCATTGGTCATTAGTAACAGCCGTAATACCTTTAGCCTCGGCTTCTGCTGCTTCCTCCTTCCCTTTCTTTGTTGTACGACTAGATACAATCGTAAATTGATTTTCTAGGTCGTCAGGTTCAAGGATTGCCGCATGAGTCAAGCTTCCAAGAATTAATGCTGGAGTTGATTTCTTTTCAGGACGGTCAGGATTTAAAAAGCTATTCCAATAAGCTCTTGGGCCATGTTTATCCATGACTTTGATCATTGATGCTGATACTGCAAAATGCTTGTGATATTCAGCATTTGAAATCTGTACGCTGCCTTGTGTCATTTTTTTTGTTTGCAAAGTGGACAAAGTTCTTCACCAGTTAATAAGACTTGATTGTGTTCAATTCGTGCTTCTTTTATCAAATGAAGAATCTTTTTAAAATTTTTTTGCTCAAAAGACACTCCTAAAGAGCGAGATAACCTTACATAATTATTACTTTTATACTTTTCTTTTGTTTTTACTTTTATGTAAGCTCTTTTATATTTATCCTTGGATAAAGTAATAAGGGAAGAATTGTTCTCTTTGCATAGTTCAACTAAGAGCTGCTCCCATTTTTCTCTGTGAAGTGTCATGCTGCCTCCTTATATAAAGAAGAACCTGGGCCAAAGTTCTGCACAACCTTGGGCCAAGTTCGCATAATTAAAGCCTTATCATCTGGTGTTGCAACTAAAGCAGCTTTAGCTATTTGCTTTAAAAACGGGCTGCTATCAGCACTTTCAATAACAGAATTAAAGGTGTTGAAAACTTCTTGCGAGGTCATTGGAAAAAATAGATACATTAGGAATGGACGTTGGGCGGCTATCAGGGGTTGGTTGTCGCCTGACTCCTTATTTTTGTAGCTGTTCACACGCCGCTTGGATGCCAGCGTTGCAATCCGCCTGGGTCATCTTTGTCAACGCACTACTGGTTGCGTTGAAATAAATGAGGCTGGCGATAATACCGAAAGTAAAAAGTTTCATGGGGTTGATTGCTTACAATTTAATTATACATCCCTATACACCCCTGTCAACCTCTATACACCTCTAATAAAAAAGAGGAGGTTTAATCCTCCTCATAGTCCTCAAGAAAATCAGTCAAGTTCTCGGTGAGGTTATAAATTTTGATCTCTTCAAGATCTCCGTTGTCGATGATCGCCTTAGCCAATGCCTTAGCGGCGGCGATAGTTGACTCATGCATGGAAAGAAAAATGCGTGAACTTGTTCATTATACACCCCTATACACCCCTGTCTATGTTCACGGTGCAGGAACCAGCATGTGCTGAGCGTGTTCGCTAGAGCGTCCGTCCTCCCAACGGACCGTGCAATAAACACAAGGAGTGCCTTTTTTATTGTGGAGCACTCTCATTGATGACACCTTCCCAACGAGAGAGCTGATTTCGAGGAAGACTCCCGTATTTCGTTTTTTGTTTACCCTATCGTGGATCTGATAGCGAAATGTAGCGGCCATTGTTTTATAAATAAATAAAAAAAAGCCCCTTGCGGGGCATTGATTAGCAAGGCTTTTGAAATCCCCAAGGATCGTTAGTAACCTTGGCAACTTTCACATCTGATGGGTGCTTTCCAGCAATTTTCTTTTCCATCAAATCAGGGCGACCACACCAAAAAAAGTCTTTTGTCTGATCACCGTCTGAAAAGTAACGAGTAACTTGAACGGCATGGGTGTAGATCCTTCCTGTTACCCTTTCGATGGTTTTTCCGTCTTCAAAAGTTGCGGTAATGGTTCTTGTCTTAGCCATTTGAAAATTGGTTGCTTACTCCTTTATTATACACCTCAATACACCCCTGTCCACCCCTGTTACAAATTAGCAGTAAAAAAGCCCCTTGCGGGGCGGTGGTTAAAAGAGAATTGCCGTTATTAGTGAAACTCCAGCAACTACAAATAGAAAAGTAACTTCCTCTTCTAAATTTTTAACCCTGCGGCTCAAGCCTTCGTTGGTTGCTTCGAGATCTTGATTCTTCGTGAACAAAACGGCTCTTGTCAATTTTGAAGGAATCTTGACGGCTGATGATGTCATATCAAAATGGGGTTGTTGACTTCCTTAATATATACATGGCTATACACCCCTGTACATCCCTCTTTACGAAATGAAACAATTCCTTGATTGGCTTGGTTCTCCCTTTGTTTATCGCAGCCCTGTTGGTCTTCAAGGTTTCAGGGCTGGTCTCATGCAACTCTCTAATAGACAGTTACAACCGTTAGCAGGTACTCAAAGCCACGTGAAAAAAACCATTCTAGTCGATAGAATAATTGCGAGCATGAAATAAGGGCAGCCGCTAGCCACCCTTACTTCTCTCTAGTACATGGGAGGGTGATGGGGACTTCTTCCTTTCCCATGTATCAAAATATTAACTTAATCAGGCGATCTGACAACTTCGACGGGAAAGCCTTTACTCCTCAAGTCTTTAATTCGATATTCCTGAATCTTACTTAAACGACCCTTCAGTGCCTTCACCTCTACAAATCGCACTTCATTCGGTTTAAGCAATAGCAGATCAGGATAGCCATTTTTATTTGTCTTAAGCAGCTTGATCACCTCGTAACCGTCTTTCTCGTATTTTTTCACCAGCTTCGCTTGATAATTCGCCTCGGACCTTGTTGTAATGACTGACCGTGAAATTTTCTTTCTTTCTGACTGTTCGATAAACTCGACTTTCAATTCCATTAGCCGCAAATATATATCTAATTCTAGGCGGTGTGTCACGCCCCAGGAAGCTCGCTCGATCTCTTGCTTGGAGATAAGAGAGTGCTGCAAAGTCAACGCCCAGAAAAACAAGATACGTTGCACTACTTAAATTCACTCCCTCACGGCTGGCTCTGACCTGCCCAATAAAAACTGCATCCTTGTTTGCATTAAATTCTTCTGGACTATCGGTTGCATTAGGAAACGCTTCATAGAGCATTTTTCGTTCTGCTTCATAGCAGTACATAATTGCGATCTTATGTTTGCCATATCGTTGTTTGATGTATTCAGCTTTTGACCGATCAAAAATTATTCCTTTACTACTTTCTTCTGGAATAACCGTTCCACAATAAAGCTGTTTTAATTTGCTTAGTTTCTTTGCTCCCGTATCGGCAAGAATTGTTTGACCTTCAAGAGTAGATATTCCATCGTCAATAATATCTTGGGCTAATCCATAAGTTGTTTCATTCATCTCTACATATCGAACAGCTTCATCAATCTTGGTTTCAAATCCTGCATCTTCTTGAGTCATCCGCACAACATACGGATCAATATCTTTCAAAATTAATTCTTTATTAGCATTAGAGTAATCGTTAACCGTTTGACCTGTTCCAATATATTTTTCCCCAATATCCACATAACCTTTTTTTGCCCACTCATAAAAATTTTTGTACTGCGCCCAAACTGGACGGTGTAATGTCATCTGGTGGTAAAGCTGTGAATAAGATTCTGGTGATGCTGTTCCACTCATTAACAAGACTTTTTCATAACTCATCTGTCTTAAGTTCTTCCATCTTCCACTTGGTTTTGGATATGCACCAATGGAGTGTGCTTCGTCAACAATCAATAACTGCCAAAACGTCCATGCAAATTTAGGCAGCCGTTCATAATTAATAATCAAAACTTTATCTTGCAGTCCTAAAGCTTTTGCATCTTTTTCAATGCTTGGGATTGCTTTTTTCTTTGTCACTAATAAACACCGTTGGATGCCTAACCGTTCAATCAGCGAAAGGGCACACAGGGTTTTGCCAGTTCTTACCTCACCCATGAGATATGCAAACTGTTTTCGTGCGAGTAACCAATACAACTTATCGGCTGCCTCTTTTTGATACTCTCTTAATTCCATTTTTTTATAAAAGTAATGTTGACGTGCTTGCTCTCAAGTCCTGTCTTACAGGCTTCAGTAATCTTTGATTGATCAGCAAATTCATTCATAACTTCTATCTCTAATTTGTAGCTTCTCCAGACGTTGTAATGCTCACCAAAACCCCACGGCTTTAAAAGATCCATAGAGACAAGATTGCAATCCATTACCATTGACATCCTTGTAGAAAAAGAACCTGAAGAGCAAATTGCTTTCCATAATTCCTCTCGCTCAAACTCTGATAAATTCATTTCTTGACGGGGTTGGATTTAGTGGTATCTTACACATATCTACTACCAAAGCAACCCCAGTGGACTTAGACATCGAACTGAAGACAATCAACACTCAGCTAACGAAAGAACAAATTAAATGGTTAGACGAAAATAAACCGCCTGAACTTTCTAGGGCTGGTTTCATCAGAACAATTATCCGTCATGCGATGACTAAAAAGCAGCTTGACGCTTACGAATCTCAGTTAACAAGATAATCCAATGACAATTAAAGATGAGATTCTTCGCTTGCCGAAGGACTGGCGGTTTGTCGCCGTTCAAAATAAAAGACCCTATCAAAATGATTGGCAGAAAAATCCTTTAACTCGTTCACAACTATTTAAAGAAATTACAGCAGGTCGGTCTACTGGTATTGGTGTTTGCTGTGGTACTCCAAGCGGCGGTCTTCTCTTCCTCGATCACGATGGTCAATCCGCTTCTGAAATTCTTACAGAATGGGGTTTTTCTGTCGGCTCTTTACCTCCTTCTTGGATGGTCACTTCTGGCCGTGTTGGTCGCTTTCAACTCATTTACAAAATCCCAGAAAAATATTGGTCAAAGATAAAAACACGCAAATTTCAAACGGGTGTAAAAGATTCTGACGGCTCCGTTGAACAAATCGAACTTAGGTGGGATGGAGCACAATCAATCGTCTCTGGTAAGCATCCAACAACTGATGGTTACAGGTGGATGGATGGACGCTCGCCTGATGATCTTGAAATAGCAGAAGCTCCTTTAGCCATTATCCAAAAGATGATGGATCAACCAAAAAAGAAAAAAGCAACACCCGTTGAAGTCTTTAACTCAGACATCGACAAAGCCCGTTCTCTTCTTCAATCCATTAACCCCAATCGAATAGATGACTATGACCAATGGTTGAAAATTGGAATGGCAGCTCATTCCGCAGGTGATTCACTCCTCGCAGATTGGGAAGACCTATCTCAGAAGAACAGCAAATATAAACCAGGCGAGTGTGCAAAGAAATGGGATTCTTTTAAACGCTCTGGCATCTCGCTCGGTACACTTCAAAAATTTGCTAAAGAAGATGGTTGGACTCCACCACCTCGCATTTTTCCTGATTCTGTTGTTCCTGCTGAAACAACTCCGATTCCTTCAAAACTTGAACAGCTCACATCACAAGAATTAATTTCATTCTTACGAAAGTCAAAGCAAGAAATTCGCTTTAATACTTTTTCACATTCAATCGAAATGGATGGTGAAGTAATAAAAAATATTGAACTGTTTTATTTGACGCTCGCCGAACTTGGTTACAAAGTTGAAAAGCAAATGGCAATAGATTGCCTTCTAAAAGTTGCACATGAAAATAAATATAATCCCGTCAAACTTTATTTAGATCACGTTTCTTCTGAAGTTGAACCTACATACATTGACCGATTAGCAACAACATATCTTAGACCGCAAGACGCATCTATTGATGAACCAACAATCTACGATGCAATGCTTAAGTTAACTCTGATAAACGCCGTAAGGAGAGTTTATCTTCCTGGTTGTAAGCACGATACCGCAACTGTTCTTCAAGGTAAGCAGGGGATAAAAAAATCTTCCTTTTGGCAAACGCTCGCTGGCCCCTTTTTCTCGGATGCTCTTGGGGATGTTTCCTCAAAGGATGATTTACTTGTACTTTCTCGCTCATGGGTAATGGAATGGGCCGAAATTGACGGGGTAACTTCTAAAAAACACGCTGGTCATATTAAAGCCTTTTTATCTCGCTCTACCGATTTTTTAAGAGTTCCCTACGGTAAAGCTGTTGAAGAATGGCCGAGAACTTCAATTATTGTCGGATCAAGTAACAAAGAATCAGGTCTGTTATTTGATGACACTGGCAACCGCCGTTTTCATGTTATTCCTTGCACCGCTACATCCATTGATCTTGATTCACTCCAGTTAGAACGTGATGCCATTTGGTCTGCTGCTGTCGCCGCTTGGAAAAATAAAGAATCACATTTCCTAACTTTTGAACAGGAAAATCAAATAGAAAAAGAGAATTTAGGTTATATGGTTGACTCGCCTTGGTTGACCGTGATTAACCAATGGCTAAATAATCCTACGAATCAAATTAAAGACGTAACCATTGAATTACTCTTGACCGATGCCATAGAAAAGCCAGTAGAACGACAAACAAAATCTGACACTATGACCGTCTCATCTATTCTCAAAAGTCTGAAATATGAGAGAAAGAAAAAAAGAGTGGAGGGAACACCTAAATGGGTTTGGAACCCTCCAAACTCCTAAAGTTCCCACCTGTTCCCACCTTGTTCCCACTACTGGGAACGCTTAAAAATCCCTTGCCATCTACCTTCTTACTATATGTTCCCTATGTTCCTATGTTTTTATATATAAATATAGAGATAGGTATATATGGGGTATATATATGGCTCAGGTAAGTTTGTAAGAAAGGTAGGAACACTTGGGAACGTGGGAACACTATCTAATCTCATTTCTGTCTCATGCACGTCTCAAAAAAGAATCAACCCGTTGTTGATCGCCTCATTCTTCTCCTCGCTCAATCTGAAAATGTTGCGGATGCAATATTGGATAATGCCCTTGATGATCAAGAGCGTTTAGATCCAAAAGTTGTTGCTGGTTTGATGCAATATCTTGTCAGAGTTGCAGATATACTCAATGCGGCAGAACAAGCTGATTTAAAACCGATAATCGAGGAATAAGCTATATTTTGCTTATGGCTAAAAAAGCAACAGACAGAGAAATTGATTGCAGGGTTAATTCTGTCTACAATTTATTAATTAATGGCCACAGTAAAACTCAAGTCGTTCAGTACTGTGCGGAGAATTATGATGTCAAATTACGCATGGCAGAAAACTATATTGCACGTGCTCGTAAACTTCAACAATTAGACGCTGAATTGGAGCGTCCCCAGTGGCTTCTGTCCGCTTTATCTCGTCTGCAAAATTACGAATCGCAATCTGCTAAACGTGGTAATCATCAAGCTGCTTTGAAAGCTGTTGAACTTCAAGCTCGTCTCTTACGGTTTGATTTGAATTGACTTCTTTAATTACTGGGATATGTGATAACGAGCCGTTAATGGCTTTTGCTGAAAAGGCTGCTTTTAATACTCCTCCTTCAAGTAAAGAAGTTATTTCAAGAATTTATGAAGGCTTGTTGCCTCATCAAAAACAATTTTGCGATGATACTCAGCATCGAAAATTAGCTTTAGTTTGTGGATTTGGAGCTGGTAAAACTCACGCTTTAGTTTCTAAAGCTTGCATCTTGGCAGCAATGAATGTTGGTTTTGTTAGTGCTGTTTTTGAGCCAACTTCTCCAATGCTTAGAGATATTTTAATTCGTACTTTTAACGAGCTTCTGGAGCAGTGGGAAATACCTTATGAGTTTCGAGTGTCGCCTTTGCCTGAATACAAATTAATTTTTGAAGAAGGAAATCATACGATTTTGCTTAGAACAATTTTGACTTATCAGCGTTTAAGAGGTCAGAACTTATGTGCCGTTGGTTTTGATGAAGCAGATACCGTTGGACAATATGACGCAGAGCAAGCACAAACAATGGCACTTGCCAGATTGAGATCAGGCAATGTTCAACAGTTTTATGTTTCTACTACTCCAGAAGGATATGGATATTGCTTTAAAACTTTTGAAAAGGAAGCAAAACCTGATACTGCTTTAATCCGTGGAAGAACAATGGATAATCCATTCCTTCCAGAAGGCTTTATTGATTCGTTAAAAGAGAACTATCCACCTCAGTTGATAGCCGCTTACCTTGACGGGCAATTTACAAATCTAACAACAGGACAAGTCTATGATCGTTTCTCAAGAGACATTCATGTAAAAGATAAATTGCCTAATTATGAAGATGAAGTTTTGCGTTGTGGTATTGATTTCAACATCCAGAATACAAATTGCGTCATAGCGGTGCGGGACGGAAACAAGCTCGTCATAATTGATGAAATTGTGAAAGCTCACGACACTGACGCATTAGCGAAAGAGTTGGTTAGACGCTATCCAAGAAGAAAAATTCTTGTCTATCCAGACGCATCAGGAGGGAACCGTTCAACAAATGCAACACGCACCGATATATCCATACTCGAAAGTTATGGGTTCACGAACCAAAGCCCCAAATCGAATCCAGCAATCAAAGATAGAGTCTCGTCTGTTCAAGCTCTTTTATGTAACGGCAAAGGAGAATCAAGGTTGGAGGTTAGCTCCAGTTGCAGAGCCTTAATTGAAACTCTTGAGTTACAATCATGGGATGAGAAGACGGGTGATCCCGACAAGCAAAATGGGTATGATCACATGAATGATGCACTTGGTTATGTTATCTGGAGAGAGTTCAATCCTTTATATGCTCGATCAGGAAGAGGAACAGGTATTAGAATTTATTAGCTTTTATCTATAAACTGTTTACATAGTGTCGAGGTTTAATCGTGTATAGCGGCTATCAGCATTACAACCGAGAAAAAGCCGCCGCAGGTGTGACGGTAGAAGACCCATGTTTTGCTTGGCAGAATATGGAACCGCATTGGATTTTAAGTGAAGATTTACAAAGCGGAACTTTTGGTATTAGGAAAAAGCACAGGAGATATTTACCGCAAGAACCAAGGGAGTTAGATGATCAATATGACAATCGTTTAGCTCGTTCTGTTGTCCCTCCATATCTGCAACGCATTGAGAAAATGTTGGGCGGAATGTTAGTTAGAAAGCCTGTTCGATTAAATGATGTTGGTGATGTCATAAGAGAGCAGTTATTTGATGTTGATCTTCAAGGGAACGATCTAAATGTATGGACTTATGAAACAGCACGATTAGCAGTTAGATATGGACACGTTGGTGTTTTAGTTGATGCTCCAGCAGCAGGACAAAAAGGCCGTCCATATTGGGTGACTTATACCCCTAGAGAAATTCTTGGTTGGAGGACAGAAGTTATTGATGGGATGCAGAAATTTACACAGCTAAGGCTTTTAGAAAAAGTATTTGAAGCAGATGGTGATTATGGAGAGAAAGAAGTTGAGCAGGTAAGGGTATTAACGCCAGGAGCTTTTGAGATCCACCGCAAAAATGAAAAGAGTGGTGAATATGATTTATATGAAGAAGGAACAACATCATTAACAGATATTCCTTTTTCTGTTGCTTATGCAAACAGGGTGAACTTTATGGAGTCACGCCCACCGATGGAGGATATAGCAGAATTAAATTTAAAGGCATATCAAATTCAATCTGACTTAGATAATCAGCTTCATATCAGTGCTGTTCCGATGTTGGCCTTTTTTGGCTTTCCCCAGTCAAGTGAAGAAGTAAGTGCTGGACCAGGAGAAGCAATTGCCTTTCCTGCCGAGGGTAAGGCTGAATATATAGAACCAGATGGCAAAAGCTTTAATGCACAATTTGAGCGTTTAGACCGCCTTGAAAAGCAAATAAATAATCTGGGGTTAGCGGCTGTGTTAGGGCAAAAATTATCCGCAGAAACAGCAGAGTCAAAACGAATAGACCGATCTCAAGGAGACTCAACAATGATGGTCGTTGCACAGCAGATACAGGATATGATTGATAACTGTCTTCTTTATCATGCGAATTATTTAGGAAGTAACGAAGCTGGAAGTAGTTTTGTAAATCGTGACTTCTTAGCAGCTCGTCTTGATCCGCAAGAGATAGGAAGTTTGCTTCAGTTATATACTGCTGGCACGATCACGCAAGAAACCTTATTAAAGCAGTTAGAAGAAGGGGAGGTTTTAGGAGATGAATTTGATATAGAGCAAGAGCTGGAATCCACTCAGATGGGCGGTTTAATTGATATGGAACAACCGCAAGAAGAAGTGACAGAAGAAGAAGTAATAGAAGAAGAAGTAATAGAAGAAGATGAATAATGACGAAAGAAGGTACTCCTGCTGTTCTATTCAGGAACTCAATTGATTTAAACCGTTTTAGTAATGGTGTCTCCAGGAAGATTGTTCAATCAAATATTGATGTCATTATTCGGGCAGCAAAACAACTTTCTAAAATTGATCCTTCTAGGCCGCCTTCCTATAAAACTGCAAGATTAAGATCATTAATTAAGCAAACGAAAGAATCTTTATCAACGTGGGAAAAGGAAAGCGTTGATGTAATGATTCGAGAGTTAGAAGGTTTAGCAGGAGTTCAAGCTGGTTTTGTAGAAAACCAAATAGCACAAGCATTACCTAATGGAGTATTAAAAACTGATTTAAACCCGTTAGGGTATAGCGTTCAGACTGTTGCAGTTAGTCCTAGTTTTGCAAAAGCCGTTGTAACAAAAGATCCAAGTGTTTTAAGCCTTAAATCAACAGGAACATTTGATTTAACAGCAGCACAGGGAGCAGAAGTTTTATTGCCTAATGGCGAAACTGTTCAAAAAGCTTTTAGAGGATTAGCAAGCCGTCAAGCAACACAGTTTAATCAAGTTGTTAGAACAGGTCTTTTATCTGGAGAAACAACAGAATCAATCGTTAGTCAATTAATAGGGAATTTGCAATTTGGGCAAGGAGCAAAAACAAATCAACAATATTTATTGGCAGGAAAAGAAGTTTTAAATATGGCTTCTCATCAAGTCAGGACAGTCGTAAGAACAAGCGTTAATCAGGTATCAAATGCAGCAAGTCAACAGGTCTATAAGGCAAATGAAGATATAACACAAAAATACAAATACGTTGCGTCTTTAGACAGTAGAACTACAGCTCTTTGTGCGTCATTAGATGGAAAAGAGTTTGAGTATGGAAAAGGGCCAGAACCACCACAGCATTTTAATTGCAGGTCAACCACTGTTGCTGTGATTGATTATGACGCATTAAAGAAAAGGGGATTTGATTTTGATGTCCCAAAAGAAGGAAGAAGAGCTGCTGCTGGTGGAATGGTTCCAGCAAACGAAACCTATGGCAAATGGTTGTATGGACAAAGAAAAGCGGGTACTAAGTTCACCCCAGGAGTAAGACAAATTGAAGCATTGGGAAAAGAAAAGGCTAAATATTTCAACCGATTAGCTAATAAGTACGGTGCTGATGATGCGATTAAGAAATTTGTAAGAGAAGATGGTTCAGAAGTTAGTTTGTTCCAGTTAAAGAAAAGATATGGCAAGCCAGAAAGCATAACGGTCAAGAAGAAGACAGCTCTAAAGAAAAAAATTGTATCAAAGCCAAAAGTAAAGACAACAGCAGAAGAACTAAAAGAAACCAAGGCACAACTGGCTGCTTTAAAAGAAAGAGATCCTTCTTTGCCAACTATTGCTCAACTTCAGGGTGTCTCTCCTACTGGGAAGGTAACAGCTAATGAAGTAAACAAAGCATTTGATCTAATGGATCAAATGGAAGGAGTAGCAGGAGAAAACGCAAGAAAACTTAGAAAGTTTGCAGAAAAAAAACAAGTATTTTGCAATTGGTCGAACGCAAGAGAAGGAACTCTCCGTTCAGGCAAGCAAAAATATGAGTATTTCCTTGACAACCCACAATTTAAGAAAACAATACAAACTTCTTTGAAAAACGAAACAACTTATGGATTCTCAGATGTCTATAGAGATATGGATACTGCTCTAAAAACTAATAATTTTAAATTTGTATCTTATGAAGCAAAAAGATATTTTACAGCAGGTGGAAAAGGTCGAAAATACATGAATGGAATGACTATAAAAGGAGCAAATCATATTGTTCTTAAGGCAACAAGTAAACAAAAAGCTATTAAGAACTTAAAAAAAATGCAAGATGACGTGAGAGATGCTGTCAAATATGCAAAAAACAATCAAAATAATCCCAATTGGGATCGAAATAATTATTGGTCGGCTCATGGGAAAGGTAGGTTTGACGAAGGAACTAGCTGGTTGAAAACTTATGTTCACGAGATGGGTCATCAAATTCATTACACCAATGAAGTGAATAAATTAAGTTCTTATGATTGGATTCCAAGTGCCTATGGAAGTTCAGATTACAAAGAAAGATTTGCAGAAACATTTGTGCAGTTCATCTTCTCGCCTGTAGAATTGAAGAAAGCTTCTCCTTCTGCCTATAAATGGATAGAAGACACTATTGACGCTTCTTTAAAAAAAGTAGATAAATGGACTTAAAAGAACAAGCTTTAAAAGTTGCTGGTAGCTTTCCAAAGTCAAGGGAAGCACCAGAGAAGTTGTTGTCTTTAATTAATAAAGCTAAAGGAGAAAACAAAAGCTTAATAGGTGAGTTGGTTGAAGTTTTGTATTCTTCAGCAGAAAATAAACAAGATTTAGATTTAATTGATAAATATTTTGGAGATTAAGATGGCAAAAAAGAAAAAGAAGGGCAAAGGCAAGAAGAAGGGTTATTGTTAGACTGCCTTAACAGCCTTATGGGTTTTTATGTCTGAAGAAAAGAATCAGGAGCCTATGGCTACTGACGCTCCTATGGAGAATCAAGAAAATGAAAAGCTTAAAAGAGAAATTGAAAGCTTACAAAAGAAAAATTATGAGCTAATCGGAAAGATGCAAAAAAAGGAACTAATGGAAGTTCCTGATGATTACAAAGAACTTGTTGAATTTAAACGTAATGCTGAACAAGCTGAACTTGAAAAACAAGGAAAGTACACCGAAGCAAGAACAAAGCTTGAGGATCAATTCAGAGAACGATCAGCCGAAAAGGATAAAAAAATTACAGAACTTGAAACAAAATTGCGAGAACTGGAACTTGTTTCCCCTGCCGTACAAGCCTTAGCGGAAGTAGTCCATGATCCTAGTTTGGTATTGAATAATTTCTTACCAAAGGACAAAATTGAAGTTGATAACGGAACACCTGTTGTTGTTGATGGGTACGAAAGAACGCCTGTTAGCGAGTGGGCAAAAGGGAAGTTGCCTGATTACATTTTGAAGCAACCAAAGCCTCAAGGTGGTGGTGCTCCTGCTGGAAGATCTAGCGGAAGTGAAGTTCCTGCTGGCACTAAGAATCCATTTGCTGCTGAAACTTATAACATTACTGAGCAGATGAGGATTTATAGAACAGACCGAGATTTATATGATCGTTTGAAAAATCAAGTTAAACGCTAATATAATTAGATAAGGCGGAGTTATGCCGAGCCGAATGGGTTATGCCCACATCGTAAAACCAATTTTTTAGGTAATTTTTATGGCCACCGTAAGGTCGGACGTAATCATTCCTGAGGTCTTTACGCCGTACGTTATTGAGCAGACAACTCAGCGTGATGCCTTTTTGGCAAGCGGTGTGGTTCAGCCAATGGCCGAGCTAAATGCAACCGAAGGTGGTGATTTCGTAAACGTACCCTTCTGGAAAGCGAACCTTTCTGGAGATTTTGAGGTACTAACAGATAGCAGTTCATTGACACCTGGAAAGATTCAGGCTGATAAGCAAATCGGCGTGATTCTTCACAGAGGCCGTGCTTTTGAATCAAGAGACTTAGCTGCTTTAGCTGCTGGTTCTGATCCAATGGCTGCTATCGGATCAAAGTTAGCTGCTTACATAGCAAACCAAAGACAGAAAGATTTACTTTCTGCTCTATCTGGAGTTTTTGGTTCTATCAATGCAAATGACAGCAATTCTGCTTTATTTGCTAACTGTATTGATTCAGAGAGTGGCGATACTCCAACAGGTTTAAGCCCTAAGCATGTTGCTAAGGCCAAGTCAATCCTTGGAGATGCAGGAGATCAGCTAACTGCTGTTTGTATGCACTCAAAGGTTTACTACGATTTAGTTGAGCGTAAGCTTGTTGATTATGTCGTAGCTGCTGACACAAATGCTGGTGCAACTGCATCTGGTGGTTCGATTGTTGCTGCTTACGGTAGTAATGGTTCTGTTCCTACCTATTGCGGTTTAAGAGTTATCGTTTCTGATGACGTAGCAACAACAGGTTCAGGTGCTTCTACTGAGTATTCAACTTACTTCTTCACTGCTGGAGCTGTAGCTTCTGGTGAGCAAGCGGGTCTAACTACTGAGACAGATAGAGACATCCTTGCAAAGAGTGATGCTCTTTCATTAGATGCTCATTACTGCTATCACCCTGTTGGAACTAAGTGGGCAGTAACAACTGTTAACCCAACAAGAGCACAGCTTGAAACCGTAGCCAACTGGTCGAAGGTATACGAAACAAAGAATATTGGAATCGTGAGAGCGACCAATGTTTCTGCTCAGGATTAGAGGTAAATTATGACTTCTCAATTTGAGGTAACTGCTGGTAAGGGCATCGGCCCAACCACAGGTGGAACTGTTACTCAAGCGACTAACAAAACAACTGGAGTCACACTCAATACTGAGTCAGGCCAGATCACAATGAACAACGCTGCTCTTGGTGACGGAGCAGAAGCCACTTTCACAGTTACTAATGACCGTGTAGCTGCAACTGATGTTCCTTATGCCTGTCATGGGTCTGCTGGAACTGCTGGTGCATACACAGTTAATGTTTCTGCTGTAGCGGCTGGTTCTTTTAAAGTTACTGTTGGAAATGTTTCTGGCGGTTCTTTAAGTCAAGCGATTGTCATTAACTTTGTACTCTTAAAGGGTGCATCTAGCTAATGGGAATGTTCGCATTTAGGCGAGCGAAGGAAAGGGAGGCTGCCGCACAGGTGGCCTCTACTCCTGTTAAGCCAAAGCCCAAAAAAAAGCGTAAACCTAAAGTTTCTTCTAATGGCAATAACGATAGTAGCGACAGCAGGAGCAGCTAACGCAAATAGTTACATCTCACTTACAGAAGCAAATGAACTGATTGAAGGTTTAGTTGCTGATGATGATGTAATTGCTTGGGAAGCTGGATCAACAAGCGATGATTATAGAAATAGGGCTTTATATACAGCAGCCCAAAGAATTGATCGTGAAAGGTTCTTAGGTGCTAGAGCAACAGATACTCAAGCATTACAATGGCCTCGAACAGGAGTAAGAAAGCCTGATACTTATATCAATACTTATTCTGTTGGGTTTCCTTTTCGCATAACAACAGATTATTTTACTGATACGGAAATACCTGATCAAATAAAGAAAGCACAGGCTGTCTTGGCTGCTTACTTGAATAACAATAAAGACGGTCTTGGACTTAGTGGATTAGAGGATTATAAAAACATCAAGGTTGGATCTTTGGATGCAACTCCAAATTCTTATGGTGCTGTTGGTGCTGATCGTGTACCACCAATGTTTGAAAGATACTTCACAGGCATTAGAATTAGTGGACCAGGTAACATTGCAGTAAAACGGAGCTAATGGGAATGTCTTCTTATCCAGCAGCAATCATCATCACAGACACAAACGCCCATACTGGGAGGTTTGGAAAGATTACTTGCTTAACAGATTCGACTGTTACTTTAGTTTCTCCAAATGTCACTAAGAATGGTTCTTCAACTGTTTCTGGAATTGATCTAAAAGCAAGTACAGATATTGAAGGAGTTTTTACCAGCATTACTCAAACAAGTGCAGGTTCACTTATTGCTTACAGAATCTAATGCCAGTAAAACCTAAAGGCTTTAGAAAAGCAGCAAGCAAAGTCCTTAAGGCTGTAGGTGGTAATGTTACGATTCGTAAAGTTACAGGAAGTGCTTATAACACCACCACAGGAGCAATGGGAGAGACAACCGCAGATACAACTGTTAAAGGTTTTGTTGAAGGTGTTTCTAAAAAAGAAGTAGGAGAGTTAATAAAAGCAACTGATAAGCGTTTAACAATTGCTGCATCTGATTTGGATTACACTCCAACGGTTTCAGATCGAGTTGTTATTAGTTCTACAGTTCATCAAATTATTAGGATTGAAACAACAGAACAAGGTAATACTGCTATTAGTTATGAATTAATTCTGAGGTCGTAATGGCTAAAAAGATCCGCATTGACCAGATAGGAGACTTTGCAGAAGAAGCTTATGATGCAATGCTTAGAGAAGTGGTGTTATTAGCTGATCAAAAAATCAAATTAGGAACACCATTTGATACAGGTCGATTAAGAGCGAATTGGCAAGTTGCAGAAACTTCTGAATCTGGAACATCTACCTTGCTACCTGGGAAATACCCTTCCACTCCGCCTATTAAAAAAGTTAATTACACAAAAGAAAAAATAGGTAAAAATTATTTTATTTTAAATAATCTTCCTTATGCTGAACCGAATGTTTTAGGAACAAATCTTCCAAAGTCATGGGGCGGCCAATTTAGAAGTAGAGAAAATAAAGTATCAAAAGGTTGGTTCCAACAAGTAGCAAAAGAAGTTGCTGATTTTGCTAAGTCCATCAAATACAAAGGATAATGAGCAGCACTTTCAACGATGTCAGAGCAGCCATAGAAGGCCGCATTGCGACAGAGATGGCATTAAGTCCTGCTTATCCTGTTAGCTATCAAAACGCTCCATTTACTCCACCAAACAACACCCCTTGGATTGCTGTTTACCTTTTGTTTGGTCAAAATAATTATGCAACTTTAGAAGCACCTGCTACTGGCAAATCATTTAATAGACAAACAGGAACCTTAACGATTGATATTTTTACACCTGCTGGAGTAGGAGCTGGAGCTAATTACACCATTGGCGAAAGAGTTAAAGATAAGTTTGACAGAGCAAAGTTTAGTAGTCTTATTTTTGATCCTTGTTCTGGATTAGCTACAATAAGACCAGCAGAGCAAGAAGCGTTCTTTCAAACGCAATTCTCAGCTACATTTGACGCATACTTAGACTAAATCCAATGGCTGTTACTGTTTTATCAGGTACGTCTGGAGCCTTGTACTACAAACCTGCTGGTACTACAGGAACATTCGGACCTTCCAATGTCGTCATAAATGACGAAACTATGGCTGTTCAAACTTACTTGAATCTAAAAGTAGGTGATCCAGTTAAATTTCAAGTTATTGATTCTTCTACAGGAGGATCAGGAACAGGAACTTTACCTGCTGGATTAACTGCTGGTACGACTTATTACGTTAGTTCTTACACCGCAAGCAGTGGACTTTTAAAAGTTTCAGCAACTAATGGTGGTTCTGATGTAAACATAACTGATACTGGAACAGCAGCAGCTCCAAACAAATTTGAGGTTTATTACAACGATTACGCTTCTGTTGGGCAAGTTCAAAACTGGTCTTTTGAAATTTCCAGAAGTGAAATTGATGTAACAACAATTGGTCAATCAGTTGGTCAATATGCACCATTTAAAACTTATATTTCAGGTTTTGCTGATGGTGAAGGTTCTGCCAGCGTGTATATCACCAATGAAGATTCAACTTTGGCTAATCGTTTAGTTGAAGATGTTATTCAGCGTCAACAAGACGGAGCAGCATTTAAGCTTTATCAAGATAAGCAAGGTACAGAAGCATTAAGTCGCAGTATTGCTATGGATGCTGTTTTGCTTTCTGCAAGTTTCTCTGTTAATCCAGATGATGCACAGATGGTTGAAGTGAATTTCAGACCTAACAACGTACCAAGCTTTGACTTTAGTACTACTTCATAATCGGTTTATACCCCTTTGCCTTATTGCCGAGGGGTTTTTTATTGTCTAAATTTGTATATACAACCCCGCTTATTTGAAATGGCTTCACCAAAGGCAAAGCTAAATCCGTTAGATCGGCTAAAAAAAGCATCTAATTTAACTGCTGAAAAGAAAGTCGTAAAACTAACAGACGGTACAGAGTTTGAGTTTTGGTGTTCTCCTATGACAATAGCGGAAAGAGAACAAGCAATGAAGGGATCAAAGGATGATGCAAATACTTTTGCTCTTCGTTTGTTTATTCGAAAAGCGATGGATGAGAATGGAAACAGAATGTTTCAAGCTGGTCAAATTGATGAGTTGAAAAATGATGTTAGTGCAGAAAATATAGATAAATTGTTGGTTGCAATAATGCCAGAGCCAGAGGAGGAAGAAGATCTCGACCCAAAAGAATAAAAGAAGCTCTTAAAAAAGATAATTTTTTACAGCTTCAACTAGGAGTAGCAAAAGAATTGGGTTATACCTTACAAGAACTAAAACAAAAAATTACTTTAGAAGAATTATTTTTATGGTCGGCTTATTTTGATCTTTTAAACGAGGAACAGGAAAAAAGTATAAGAAGGAGCAAATACAGCTAAGATCTAGGCATAACGAAAGAAAACCGTGGCTCTTGCTTCAGTAAAACTTGAACTACTTACAGGGCAAGCAGAAAGATCTGCAAAGAGGTTGCAAGATAGAACAAATGAATTGTCAAAAAGATTTCGAGACGTAAAAAATCGTTCTAATGCTGCTGGTAATAGGATTCAGAAATTTGGTAGGCAATCAGCTAAAGCAAGTCGTAATGTTAATAAATTAGGCGGTGCAATCAAAAAATTATTAATAGGTTTTTCTGCTTTTCAAGCTGGTAAATTTGTTTTGTTTAAAACTGCTGAACTTGAATCACAAACAAAAAGTTTAGAAGTTTTAACAGGATCATTAAAAGTTGCAAAACAAACAATAAGTGATTTACAAGCTTTTGGTGCTGTTACACCTTTTACAAGCACTGAATTAATAGACACAGCAAAACGATTAAAAGCTTTTGGAGTTGAAACGGATAAATTAGTTCAAACGACAAAAAGATTAGCAGATGTTTCAGGGGCTACAGGTGCGGAATTAAATGGTGTTGCTACTGCCTACGGACAGATTCAAGCCAAAGGGAAATTGCAAACAGAAGAGCTATTGCAATTACAAGAAAGAGGAATAGATGTAGCAACAGAATTAAAGAAAATGTATAACATGACAGGAACAGAGTTTTCTGATGCTTTAAGAAAAGGTCAAATCAGTGCTTCTGCTGTTGAGGTTGCTTTTGAAAAGATAACAAGTGCAGGTGGAAAATATTTTGGAGGAGCTATTGCACAGGCAGAAACTTTAAATGGTAAATGGAGTACGCTAATGGATAATGTTGTCAGACTTTCACAAGCATTAGGAAATGTTTTAAATCCTGTTTTAAAAGGTATTCTTGATAATGCGATTAGTGTTTTAAATACAATTAATGAAGCAATGAATCTAGCTAAATTACAATCAGGTTTAGATTTAACACAAACAGCTAGAAAGCAAATATTAGATCAAGCCATTAAAGAAGCACAAGAAATAGTTAATTTAAGAAATATAGCTGATCCTTTTCAAAGGAATGAAGTTTTTCAAAAAATTAGAGCTGAAAGAGAAAAAGATTTAACAATGAAATATGGTTATATGACAGGTCAACTACAACCTCCTACTATTGTACCTCCTTTAAAAGATTCTAATATTCCTGAATTATTAAAAGGAATAAATGGATTAGGTAAAGCAACTGATGAAGTAGGAGTTAAATGGCAACAGATTAGAGAAACGATTGCAAGTGGTTTAACAAGTGCAATTGAAGGATTAATTTCTGGAACTAAATCATTAGGTGAATCATTAGCTGGAATTGCAAAACAGATTGCAAGTATGTACTTAAGATCTGCAATTATGAATTTCTTACCTGGCCTTCCTGCTGTCACAAAAGCAGAAGGAGGATACATGGCAAATGGCATCAAACCATTCGCCTCAGGAGGTATGGCTACAAGACCAACCCTAGGACTTGTAGGAGAAGCTGGAGAAGACGAATACATTATTCCTGCATCAAAGATGGCTGCAAGTATGCAACGCTACTCAGCAGGTGCTAGAGGTGAAGCTGTAATCCCTGGCACTGGTTCGTCTTATGCAGGTGGAGGTGCAGGAGGATCTACTACTGTTAATTATTCTGGTCCTATTCTTAACTTCAACTCTGAAGAGTTTGTTCCTAAGTCTGCTGTAGGACAAATTATTGCAACTGCTACATCTCAAGGTGCAAAGGCTGGAGAAAATAGAACTTTATCTACACTAAGGAATAGTAGAAGTGCTAGATCGAGGTTAGGAATGTAATGACTGTTGTTGCTTTAACTGCTTTTGTTACCGTCAAGAAAAAAGATGGAACAGTAGAACATAAATTCCAAAACGGGAAACATACTGCTGTAGACGGACACTCTTTCTTGTCTTTTATTTATCAAGGAGCTGCAATGAATAGATCAGGAGATAATTTAGAAGCTTCAATCATCCTTGCTAATAATCCTTTAAGTATGTCTTATGTAAAAGATTTTGTAGAGCAAAAATATTACATACAGGTTGAAACTTTTTTAATGACAACTGATTTTAATAAAGATACTGCTGCCAAAAATGGAGGCAGATTAACTGGTGAATATTGGTTAGCTGCTGGCATGAGATACGATCCAGAATCAATTGAATTGTTATTAAGTTCTGCTATTGATGCTGTTGGTGCTAATGCTCCGCAGCAAACTTTGACTAAGAAAAGGTGTGCTCATCTTCCTTTAACAGGTCAATTACAAAATCTTTGAAGCCTTATGAATTAATAGGACTTGAATATCGTTTAGGGTCTGATCCTATTAAGCATGGAACTGGTGATTGTTTGTCTTTGGTTCGTACAGTATTAGGTCATTATGGTTTTACTGTTCCTAAAGGAGAGCGTGATTGGTATCGAAGATTAAAAAGAAAAGACTATAGTATCTTTTTTGAAGAATTAAATCGGTGGGGAGTTGAATCACCCCCTAAACTAGGAACAATTGGTTTATGTCATAGCGAAGATGATTCCTATGGTATGGCTGCTTATTATGAGGAAGGATGGCTGAGTTACCGAAGAACATTAGAAAGCCAGGTGGTGCTTTGGTCTCCGCTAGAAGCCCTTTCACTCGCAGGGTGTTACTTCCAACGGAAGCCGATCTCTGTAATGCCCTTGGATTAACAGAAGAAGAATATTTTCAATTTTTAGAAGGCGTAGCAGCAAAAGTAAAAAAAAGACCAGAAGCTTATAACTTAGTTCCTAATTTAGTTAATGGTCCTTTAGTAGTACCTATTCCTTATGCTGCTGCTGGCTCACTTACTCTTTTAGGTCAAGTAGTTGTTGGTGTTGCTTTAAGTGTTGTTGCATATCTTTTAACACCTAAACCCCCAAGCATGAAGCAAGGGACAAACGAAAGGACTGCTGACATGGCAGGTCTTAAGCGTTTTGCTCCTCAATTTAGTTTTAACAGCGTTCAAGAATTAGCAAATTTAGGTGATTTAATCCCTCTTGTTTTTACAAATAGAGATCAGAACTCTAATGGTGGAATAAGGGTTAATTCACAATTGATGTGGTCACAGCTTGTTAGCTTGGGTCGTTTTCAACAGTTAAAAATACTTGGGTTGTTCTCTTTAGGAACAATTGAACAGGAGCCAGATTTTGAAGGGTATGCCATTGGTGATTTATTAATAGAAAATTATCAAGCTGAAAAGATTTATTTATCTAATAGCAATATTCCTTTCAGAACCAATGGAGGTGTTTTTTCTACTGATATTTTTAGGGTTGATAATTTAAAACATTTTTCTGGTGCAAGGAACCCAACAACACAGGCAACTTTTGGATTAAGTAGTCCTATGCCTAATTTGACTTATTTTAGGCTGCCTTATGAATTAGTTCGTGCTCCAAGCAAATTAAATGCAGACAATAGACCAGCAGCAAGAATTACAAATAAGAAAAGAAGAAAATTACTAGGCGGTTGGCCTATGAGGGCTGGTTTCCTTGATGGTGGAAATAGTTCTCAAAAAGCAGGTAATAGTGATCTGTCTGTTGGAACGTATTTAACTTATCAAGTAGTAGGAGGCAAGCTTGATAATGGAAATGCTTTTCAACAGGATTGGGAAGGATATGACCCTCATGGTGTTGAAGATGTTAATGCAGTAACGACAACAGTTAGAGAAGCAATTTAGGAACGCATTGCAATAATCCTCAATGGAAAGATGGTATAGCAGGTAAAGCAACAGGAGATTTTTTTGAAGTAAAAGATGATAAATATTATTATGAACAATACTATGAACAATACCAATTATATGAACCTGCGGAAAGATATGTACTTCAAAGAATAAATTTAGGAACTGTTTCTGATAATAGAAATTGTCACATAACAGAAATAGGTTTGAAGTCAAAAGTATTCAAGCAAATGAGTTTTGCGAATGTTAATAGTAAACCTACAGAAGATAAAATTGATACTGTTTATAATGATAGATCTACACTTACTCTAGGAAATGTCAATAAATATATTACTAGATATAGCTTTTTTAAATTACAAGTAAGAGAAGCAGGAACAGGTGATAATTGGCAAACCTTAGAAACACCAATAACAAATCATCTTGATTTATTTTGTGTAAAAGGTAATACTCCTGAATTTCAATATAACTACATAAGAATAGATCATCCTTATAAGCAATATGAATATAGATTTTTCCCTTGGCCTGGGAATGATGTTATTAAACAAGTTATTGCTAATACAACAGTTTATGTAAACTTATTAAATGCCAATGGAGCAACAGATCCTGATGCTATTCATCAATTTAGTTCTGGCAGTTATACTGTTAAATTTGCAGGTAGAAAAAACTATGCTTTAACAAGAGATATTTTAAGTAATACAGAATGGGATTTTGGAGAACCAAGTGCAAATAGAAGAACTGTTACTGGTTATGTTCAAGGTTTAAAAGGTACTGGTAGTTATTCTTCTCCTTCTCATATCACTTCAGATAATCTTCCTCAGCAAAGAGTTTCAACAGTTCAATGGACAAAGATATATCACCCTGATTGTTCCTATGGAGGTACTTACCCTGGGTATGGACATCACACCGTCATTGTTAGATTTGATAATTGGCCTTCTGCTGGAGTTTCAACTTTTGCTTTATATATCAACAATATGCACGTCACTTCAAATATTCAGGGAAGAAATGGTCCTGAATGGGGTGATGCTCAACAACCTACAAATGTTACTTTAGTATCAGCACATGGAGGAGGACAAACTGTTAGTGGAGTTGAATTTCATTACACAACAGATGACGGAAGAGGAGGTAAATTTATTCCTATTGTTGACAGCAGTATTTCTGGTTCGTCTGCTGGTGGTCATCCCTGTGGAATTACTAATTTTTACTATGTAAGGAAGATAGAAGATGAATGGCAAGACGAAGATCCTATTATCAATAAAATTGTTACCACTTCTAATACACATCCTCAATATGCAGATGACATTGCAGAAGGTTCTGGTTTACAAGTTCGTTTAAAGGTTTGGGCTAATGCAGCAAGAACAGAAATTTATGCAGAATGGAATCAAGAAGGTTCATTAGGTAGTGGATATATAGAAGGAGATAGAGTCAGGATTCCTCAAGAAGCAGATCCATTAAATCAATACAATATTATTTTTCCTAGACAAATGGTTGGGGTGCAAGTTTCAAATACTGTTGAAAAAACAATCGAATCAAGATTAAATTTATATGATGCTGCTTCTGATTATTGGAAATTTGAAGGTGATCAATCTAGCCATTTAGAAGGCCCAGAGCATCAGATTACATACTGTAATGAAATAGTAAGAACAGAAGGAGTTGATAGTCTTGGTAGTCCTGCAACCTATTCAGATTTAGCGTATGCAGGTTTAAGAATTAACAGTTCAAAAGAATGGACAAACTTTAGTCAGTTCTCTGCTTACTTTAAAAAAGGAATAAAAGTAAAAAGTTTACTAGGTGGTTCAGATAGATCGACAAGTCTATTTCCAGAAATTGCTTATACCTTGTTAACTAATTCAACAATAGGTGCTGGAAAAGTTATTAATACAGATTCAGTTAATGAAGCAAATATGATTGTTGCAGCAAATTTCTGTAAGGCAAATAATTTATTCTGGGATGGAGTAATTTCAAATCGAGTTAATTTAAGAGAATTTATTTTTGAGCAAGCAACTTATTGTTTATTAGATTTCACGATTATTGGAGGACAATTTAGTTTATATCCTGCTGTTCCTTTTGATAGTGATCATGCAATGAATTTAGATAAGAAGCCAACAATTAAAGCAATGTTTACTGATGGCAATATTAAAGATTTAAACGTAGCTTTCCTAAATCCTGAAGATAGACAAACATTCCAAGCAAATATTATTTATAGAAAAGAAAAAGTTAATGGTTTTTCTGAGAAGAAATCTTTAGTGGTTCGTCTTGTTGGGTCAGCTCATGAAGATGATCCATTAGAGACATTCGATTTAAGCGGCTTTTGCACTAGCCCAGATCATGCAATAACTTTTGGAAAATATGTTCTAAGTAATAGAGAAAAAGTAGATCATACAATTACATTTAAAACTGCTCCTCATTACATCAATGGTGTTCAGCCTGGCGATTACATAAGAGTGTACTCAACAACTCAACACGTTCAGCGATTTAATAACGGTGCAATTCTTGATGATGGAACAGTTGTAAGTAAAGACACAATTAGCGGAAGCAAGACATTTTATTACTGGAATCCTGCTGAACAAGAAGTAAAAGAAGCAACTGCTAATTTCTCAACACCAAGTTCAATTCAACCTTACGCTGGATCATTATTTACGATTAAAGAATCTGAAGCTTCTGATCAATGCTACAAAGTTGAAAGTATTACGTTTGGTGAGGATGGATTAATTGAACTTTCTGGGTCGTATTCAGAATTAACGAGTGACGGTAAGCTGGCTATATTACAAGGATGGAACGATGGTTCTCGTTTCGCACCAGTAGAAAGCTAAATGGCAACAGCACAACCATTTCCTACCGTTAAGCCAACCTCCAGAAGTTATAACCCTGGAACGTATCCAAGTACCACGTTTGAATCGCTAGACGGTACAAAGACACATCTTCGTTTTGGCAATAAACGAGTTAATGCAACTTTGACTCTAGGTTTTTCAAATATTTCTGATGCTGACGCTGCTTTGATTTTGGCTAACTATGAAGATGTAAATTCTGATTGGGATTACGTTACTTTTGATCGTGGTTATGCAACTTCAGGTGTGACTGACACTAGCCTTTTGGCTTATTTAAAAGAGTCTGGATCAAGTTTGAAATGGAGGTATTCTGCCCCTCCAAGTGTCACAAGTAGTTTTAAAGGAAAGAGTAATGTTAGTTGTAGTTTTGTTGCTTGCCTAGATTCACCGTAGAATAGACTCAATGTTTTAATTTAAGGTCGTGGGTTTTTATTCAGGCAGAGATGGAGAACTTCATGTTGCTGGTACGAAAGCAGCAAAAGTTCAGTCATGGTCTTTCTCTAGCTCAATGGCGGTATTGGAAACGACCTCATTAGGCGATACAGATAGAACACTTGAATCAGGTGTTAGAAGCTATAGCGGAAGTGCAAGACTGTTTTATTACGTTGAAACTCCTGGCTCTGGTGCTAACTCAAACTTAAATACACTTTTAACTTCTGCAATCAAGACAGGTAGTGCAGCAGGTGATGGTGATAATGATCCATCAACTCAAGTTGTTTTAAAGCTACGAATGACGACAGGCTCAACGGATGTTCGAGATATTCAATTCTCTGTCTTTATTACAGGGGTTTCAATGAATAGTGCGGTAGGAGAAGTTGCTTCTGCTGATATTAGTTGGGAAGCGAATGGTGCTCCTTATGGCAACACAACTTTGGTTGATTAATGGGTGTTTATTTTGGTCAGTGGGGTGAAATAGCCCTTAAAAGAGATACGCTTCAATCTGCTTTGCAGACGAAGTTAGATCCTTATGACGTAAATACATCAACAAAAAGATTTAGTGTTGACCATAGTTCTGGTTCGTTAATAACTGGAGATGAGGTTGAAATAGAAACGGCTGATGGCTCAACACTTGAATTAGTTAACGGTCATAGTTATCCAGATGGAAAATGGTTTATTAATGTTGATCAGGTCGGAGGTCTTCGTTTATATAGTTCTTTTGCTGCTGCAATAGAAGGTGGGCAATCAAACGCTTTAACTCTTGTTGCTCCTAGTTCTTCGAAAGATATTTTGATTCGTACCAGAAACGAAAGGTTTAGGCACGTAGCGGGTGTAAGAGAATTTGAAATGACAACGAGTAGAGAGCAAGTTGATTTAACAAACCTTGGAGATGAATTTAGAAATCAATATGAGGCTGGCTTAATTAGTGGTCAAGGATCAATGACTTGTATTTGGGAGCATGATTATGACACAGGAGATAGGGCTAATAAATACGGAACAGACCCAGAATTTCCATTTTATTTAGCTCAATTGCTGGTTCGTACTCAGCAAGGTTCGGATTTTGATGGATTATTTTATATTTACCGTGATCCTGATAATTCAAAGAAAAATGTCTTCTATGAAGCCAATTGCATTATTACTAATATTGCTGTAACGGTGTCTGTGACTGAGGTTATAGAGACAAGAATAGAATTTGTAACAAATGGAGTGATTAGTTTAAAGACAGGAGATACACCTGGATACTTGTTACAGGAGAACTCAGATAAGATATTACAAGAAAATCAGAGTCGCATATTGCTCGAACAGGTTTAAACTGCTGGTATTGGTTTTTAGTTAGTCGGCAATGGCAGATCTCCAGATTACGGGTTTACCCGCTTTAGCAGAAGCAGGTATTCAAGCAACAGACGTAGCGGCAGTTGCTGATATTAGTGCAACTGAGACTAAAAAAGTAACGATTAAAGATTTAATTGCTGCTGGAGTTGCGTTAATTGATGATGCTGATATACCTGCTGCAAAGGTTGGGACATTAGGCACAAACCAAGTAGCAACTGCGGCGATACAAGCTAATGCTGTTACTGCTGCCAAGATTGCCAATGCAACGATAACTGCAACTCAAATAGCGGATGCAACGATAACTGGAGCAAAGTTAGTTAACGATACTGTTACTGCAACACAGATAGCTGCTAATGCGATAACTGCTTCTGAGTTAGCTGATAATGCTGTAGATACTGCTGCTATCGCTGCAAACGCCGTAACAACTGCAAAGATTACAGATGCAAATGTTACTTATGCAAAGTTAAGTCTTAGTGATGGAGATATTCCTGGGGCAAAGATCGCAACAGGTGGAATTACATCAACACAATTAGCAGCGAACTCTGTAACTTCCTCTGAACTTGCTGACGATGCAGTTGACACCGCAGCCATTGTTGACGGTGCTGTTACAGCAGTAAAGATTGCAACGAATACTATTACTGCTAATCAAATAGCTGCAAATGCTATTGGTGCTAGTGAGTTAGCAGATAACGCTGTTGATACGGCTGCTATTGCTGATGGAGCTGTTACATCTGCAAAACTTTCTGGAGCGTTATCTTCTAGTGCGATTGCTGATGATGCGGTAACAACTGCCAAGATTATTGATGACGCTGTAACAAGTGCAAAGCTTGCAGCAAACGCTGTTGATGCGGCAGCTTTAGCTGATAACGCTGTTGATTCTGGAGCGATAGCTAGTAGTGCTGTTATAGAAGCAAAGATCGCTTCAAATGCTGTAACTGTTACCAAAATTGCTGATGGCACGATTACACCAGCAAAATTAAA
>VTLG01012853.1_pt1 | contig 38805 bp, 52 predicted proteins | sample 4694571 | NCBI WGS metagenome assembly VTLG01 (sample SAMN12604809, study PRJNA352737) | marine metagenome | biome: ENVO:00000447; feature: ENVO:00000209|ENVO:00000569|ENVO:01000036; material: ENVO:00002151; isolation source: viral sequences binned using virsorter ... | reverse complement strand
AATAAAAAAGCAAAATTAAGAAAGATGGAGAAGAAAAAGAGAGCTACAGCGATAAAAAAGTATAAACGAGCTAAAAAGTTAGAAAAAAAAGCTAAAAAGAAAGGATATTAATATATTATAACTTACTAATATCCTTTTACAAGGATATTAGAGTTATATATATTATATATTATATATATTATATATATATATATATATATGGAAGAATTTAAGAAAAAATGGTTCAAGTTTACTGATTATGTGCCTCATTCTGGTCAACATAAGCTCCATTACCCTAAAAAAGATGCTAGATTCGTTGTTGCTGTGTGTGGAAGGCGTTGGGGCAAGTCAGTTTCAGCAGCTAAAGAGATCGAGTGTGTAATTACTCAGCCAAACAAGAGAGCTTGGGTAGTTGCTCCTACTTATCAGACTGCAGAGAAAGTTTTTAGAGAAGTTTGGCATACTTGCATCACTGAAAAGCAAATGCCCACTAGGAGAGCCTCTTATCGTGACATGTATATTGAATTTGAGTGGGGAAGTGTATTTGAAGGCAAATCTGCAGACAATCCACCTAGTTTGGTAGGTGAAGGACTTGATTTACTAGTTTTAGACGAAGCAGCCAAGCAAAAGAAGAGAACTTGGGAAATGTATCTAAGACCAACACTCTCTGATCGTAAGGGTAGTGCAATTTTTATTACTACGCCAGAGGGATATAACTGGGTATATGAATTATACCTGAGAGGAAAAGAAGATGAAGACTGGAATTCGTTCAATAGTCCATCGTGGGAGAACCAATATGCATATCCTTCTGGAGAAAGCGACTCAGACCTTGTCGAGGCTAAGAGAAATATGCCATCAGAGATTTTCGACCAAGAATATGGGGCGTTATTCACGAGCTTTGCAGGTAGGGTTTATGAATTTGACAGAAATCTTGATGTGGGTAGCTTTAGTTATAACCCAAGTCTTCCTACATATTGTTCTATTGATTTTGGTTATAGGATGCCTGCTGTGGGATGGTTTCAAACATATAAAGTCAATGGGGAAGACCACATAAACATCATAGATGAGATAATTCATAAGACAAATATAAAAACAGATGAGCTAGTAAAAATGGTTAAGTCTAGAAGATATAATGTAGCTCAATATTTTGGCGATCCTGCAGGAAAACAGGTTTCTGGACAATCAGGCTTGGGAGATACAGAAATATTTCGTAGATTAGGCATAGTGATTAGGTCACGAAGAGACAAAATTAGTACTAAAATCGAATCTGGTGTCTCTCATATTAGAGGATTCATCAAGAATGCTAATGGAGATAGATTTATACATATTGACAAGAAATGTCAAGGTATAATAGAAGATTTCGAGAACTACAGATATCCAGAACACAAAGAAGGGAGTTTGTTGAAAGAGGCACCTATCAAAGATGGATTGCATGACCATGGAATGGATATGGTAAGATATTTTTTCATCAATAGATTTCCTATACCTCAATCAAAGATCATATTAGGGAGCAGATAATGAGTTTATATTCAGACAATTTAATAAAGAAGTCAATTAGTGATTTTATAGGAACAAAGGCAGCACATCGAAGACGATATGTCCAAAAATTAATAGATTATTACACAGGGACTAATGCTGAAGGGTATATTTCTGAATATTTTTCGTCTGGCTCATTCCAGGAGATACCAAGATACCACATGAATATAACTAGAAAGTTTATAGATAAAATGTCTAGGATATATACAGCTCCACCTGAGAGAAAATTAAAGAATAAGACAATGAGTAAGCAATATGCTGATCTTAGTAGATACAAGGATACTAGATTCAAGCATATCGAAAAAATGACAAATTTAATTGGAACTATCGCTAATTATGTATACTTAGAAGAGAAGCCTGATGGTTTATGCATTGAGCATAGGCCTATTTATTATTTTGATGTTTTCTTTTCAGATGAAAACCCTTATAAACCAGTTTCTATTGTTTACCCTAAGTTAAATGCAACAGACTCTCCAAATTATATGAGCATTCAAGAATATGATTATATTTATTGGGATGATACTGTAATGGTCGAGTATGATTCTCATGGAAATATAAAAAATGAGGTTGCTCATAATTTAGGAGTGCTGCCCTTCGTATTTACTAGAGATATCGAACAAATAGATGATTTTTTCGCAGAGGGAGCATCAGATATAGTTGATATTAATGAGCATCTCAATATCATATTCACAGAAGCTTGTTTGGGATTACGATTTCAAATGTTTGGGCAGCCTTGGGCTAGTGGAGTCTATGACGATGAGCCCCTTGCAAGAATGGGTTCTGACACCATAATTAATCTTCCTTCAGATGGGAAATTTGGCATAGAGTCCCCCCAAGGTGACCTAACTAAGGTGATTGAATTTATTAAATTTCAAATAGAGATGTTAGCTCAGTCTAGACATATGTATGTTAATTTTGATAGTAATCAAGATAGGCCATCATCAGGTCTGGCTTTAAAGATTAAAGATTTTGATCGAATGGAAGATTATCATGATGATATAGATAGATGGAGGAATTATGAGCACGATTTCTTTTATGTTGAAAAGATTTTAGCATCTAATTATGGAATTGATCTTGGGGAAGATTTAATATGTGACTTTAAGGAACCAGAATATCCAAGAGGTGTAGGAGAGCAGATACAAAAAGATGAATGGATGCTAGATAAAGGATTTATTACTGAGGAAGAGATTCTTATGCGAGAAAAAGGAGATATATCTCTAGAAGAGGCAAAAAGAATCCTTAAACAGAATAAGAAGAACTTAGAGCAAGTAGAAAAACCAAAGGAAGAAGAGGAAGAGGTTGATATACAGAAAGGGAAAAAGTAAGAAAGATGCAGATAGGATAGTCAATAAGTGGACTCAGAGATGGATTGAAAATGTCATTGAAGTAGTTAGGGAAGAAATGCTATCTAGTTTTGATAAAGAAAGACACTCTCATCAACCAAATACCAAATGGGCACAGCTTCGACCTAGTACACAAAAACAAAGAGCATGGCTAGGCTATAATCCTGATCACCCTATATTATTTAGAACAGGAGATTTGCGAGATAATATCGATGTGGCATTTATAATGGGAGGCCAAGAGATTAAAGTCCCAATGGGAAAAGCTAATAAAATAAAACTTGGCTGGATTCAAGGGGAAACTAGGCAAGGAGGCGTTCGATATTCTAAACTTTTAAATGCAGGTCTTACTGGATATAAATTAGGAGGCCTTCAAAAAATTAAAGCTAGAAAGCACTTGGAGATACCAAATAAATTCCTTAATATGGATACAAGAATGGAGCTTACTGATTTTTATTTTTATTTCAACGAAATGCTCCTAGACTTACGAGCTAAAGTTTATAAACTTAGATGAAGAAAGGAATCCTATGCCTAAAGATGACTTAACAAAAGAAGATGTTTTAAAATTATTGACATTATTTACAACAGAGGTGTCAAAAGTACATGATAAACTAGATGAGTTAACTGAGTCTATCACCCCAAGCGATCTACCAGATGATATCGATATAGAAAACCTTTATGGAGACAATATTCCTTTCCCTGTTGAGACTTTAGTAGAAATGGGCAAATACTTAGGTAGTGTTCCATTTTTCCTAGGTATCACTTAATATTTGCATATATGCATCTGTATGTTGTATCTTATCTACTAGAATATACAACAAGGAGTGTGACAGATGTCAGAAGAACTAAAAAGCCAGGAGGCTACCCCCACAAGTAATGAGCAGTCAGCTCAAACTACACAATCAGATGAAAATGTAGACTATAAATCCCTTTATCTTGAAGAAGTTGGAAATGCTAAAAAGCTTCGCAAGAGAGCGCAGGAATCAGAGTTAACAATCTCAGAATATAAGAAGAATCAGGAAACTGATAAAGTTAGGCGATTAAAAGAACAGGAAAAGTTTAAGGAACTTTCTGAAAATTTACAGGGTCAACTAGATCAGGTTAGTCCATTTAAAGAAAAATGGGAAAATTATGAGTCTTCTCGTAGAGATAATTTACTCTCAAAGCTGCCAAAGGAAGATAGAGAGTCTTTAGCTCAGGAGAGTTTAAAGACATTAGAATATATAACAGGAAAGCTATCTGAAAAAGAGACAGCTACTAGTCCTGCGCCTATCGCTGGAGCAACGAGAAATATTTCTGAAACACCAAAAGAAAATATTTTTGGAATGTCACCAGAAGATAGGAAAAGGCACTGGGAGAGTTATATGAATAATTTAAATAATAATAAAAAATAATAATTAAGGAGGTCATATAAATGGCTAATTTAGGATCAGGTGGTCTACAAACAGCTTCTTCAATGTTCAATTCTTTTATACCTGAACTTTGGACACAGGGTGTTCGTTACTACTTTCAAAAAAAACTAATACTAGGAGCTTTGGCAACTGACTGGTCATCTGTTGTTGCTAATGGTGGAGATACAGTACATATTCCAAGGATCAATGAGCAGGCTGCTGCTGCAAAAGCACAACATAGTGCTGGTGCTATATCTTGGACTAATAATACAACAGATGAAAGCAAAGACACTTTAAATATAACCAATCATCATTATTCAGCACTATTAATTGAAGATGTTGCTCGAATTCAGGCAAATGATGACTTAATGGCTAAATACACTTTAGAATTAGGTTATGCTCTTGCTAAAAAGATCGAAGTTACTGTTGAAGCTATGATGCAATCAGATTCATCGAATGCTTTTGAATTTGATGCTACAGCTGATGTAGGAGATGGTGGTACTTTTGGCAAATATACTTTAGCAAAGATTATTACAGGTTTAAGCGAAAGTGATGTTGACTATTTAGATGGTCAAGTTTCTATAGTATTGAATCCAACAATTTATGGTGACTTATTTAAAACAGATGACTTTGTTAGACATGATGTAATTGGTGACAAAGTTAATGATTTTTCAAGAATCTCTGGATATGTTGGAAAACTAGCTGGAATGCCTGTTTATATGTCTAATGTTGTAGGAACTGCAAACGCAGCTACAAAAGGATATGTATTCCACAAATCATTCTCAAATATTGCATTCTCACAAATGCCTAGATTACAAGATCAGTATGATATTGATTATTTAGGCACTAAAGTAGTTACAGATGCTATCTATGGAGTTAAAGGTAAAGATAGTGCTACTGCAGGAGAAAGAAGATGCTGGAGATTGATCTCAGCGTAAGTTAATAATCAGTTATAGCATAAGGGAGAGATTTATGTCTCTCCCTTATTTTTAAATTATAGGAGAAACCAAATGGCTAAAAAAACAGAAACTTATCCTCAGTACTATTTAAATCAGAGAACTCATGGAGTTATAAAGATTGAAAAAGCTTCAGATTTAGATAAATGGAAAGATTATCCTATGGATAAGTGTGATGAGCATGGCGTTTTAAGTTGAACAAAGAATTTAAAAGTCATATAAAAGATATCGTTGAAACAACTTTATACAGGCTAGGGTGTTATAGTGATGATGCTCTAGTCATGGTTCTTAGGACAGGATTAGCTGAATCAGGATATAGAGTATTAAAACAAGGGGGCTCAGGTCCAGCATTATCATTCTGGCAAGTAGAACCAGCCACTGCAAAAGATTGCGTAGATAATTATTTAAAATATAGAGAACCAAAATATAATGCATTATTGTCATTAGGGTATACCCCAAATAACCCAAAGTTTAGCCTAATGTCTAATATTGCAGTTGGAGCTGCATTTTGTAGGATTAAATATTTAAGAGATAGTAAGCGAATTCCATCATGGGATGATATAGATGGCCAAGCACAATATTGGAAAAGAGTATATAATACAGAATTAGGCAGGGGCACTATAGAACATTTTAAAAAGGCGAATGATGGATACTTTGAAAGTTTACCTACATAATAATCCAGGGTCAAGCTTATTAGGGACTATCTCTGGATATATACTCTACTTTGCAGAGATATTGAGTCCTATACTAAGTTTTCTGATATTAATAGCAAGTACAATAACAGCAATATGCTTAGCATACATTCAATATAGAAGGGCAATATCATATGGCAAAAACTCCAATAAGAAGAGCAATAGTAACCCCAGATAAGCATTTCCCCCTACACGATCCTCAAGCGATCAGTTGTGTCAAACAGGCAATAGAGATAGTAAAACCTGATACCTATATTGATTTAGGAGACACAGGAGAATGGGCTTATTTTAGTACTCATTACTGGAGAGGTAGATTCGCAAAACCAATGGAAGACCTAATACCATTGCTAGACTCTGATGTTAATGAGGTTAACGCAGGAATGGACTGGATCGATGAATCTCTAGATAAAGTAGGTTGCAAGGAAAGGCATTTTGTTCAAGGAAACCACGAGGTATGGCTTGACAACTTTGTAGTTAGGTATCCTTACTTAAGCCACTATATGACTGCAAAAGCTTTGCGATTAAAGGAACGAGGATATAAGTATCATCCTTATAATAGAAAAAAGAATTTAAAGATAGGCAAGTTAAACTTTACTCATGGAAAGTATACAACAAAATATCATGCCTATAAACATTTAGATTACTATGGTGAGAGTATTATGTATGGCCATACTCACGACCTACAAAGATTTACTAAAACTTCAAATGGTGGAACAATTAGCTCTTGGAGTTTAGGTTGTTTAAAAGATATAGAGAGCGATGAGGATTGGCTAGGTGGAAAGCTCACTAATTGGAATCACGCCTTTGCAATTATAGATTGGTTTAGGGGTGGCAATTTTAAAATAGAGATAGTAGAAATTATAAAAGGCAAGACCTCCTTATGGGGGCAATTAATAGATGGGACTAACTAATGGATTTATTTGCGATACTAGAAACATTTGGTCTTCCAGTATTCCTAGTTATAGCTTTAGGTTTATATGTACAAAAGCAGAACAAGTGGATACAGGAGACTCTTATGCAAGAGTTAGAGGAGTCCCAGAATAGATTAGAAGGAATAATGATTAAGTTAATTGACCAGCAAAAGTCAATGCAAACAGATAGCTTTCCTGATCTGCATAAAGAATTAGCTAGGCTGACTGGTAGTTATCAATCATTAGTTAACATTATAACAAAATTAAGTAAAAATTAAAAAAGGAGTATATTATGTTAGAATCAGTATTAGGACTTTTAGGTGAAAATTCAACAATGTTAGTAGGTGGAGGATCAGCTGCAATTGTTTTATGGGTATTAAAGAAGATACCTAATGAGCATATTTGTGGTGTGGTCGAAACAGGTTTTGAAAGCGTAGGAAAGGTTATGACATTAGGTTTAGGTAAATGGAAGATGACAAAGAAGCTTTGGAATTCCACTATCGAACCTTGGTTTATAGACCTTGTAGATAATTCTGTTGGTGCAGCTGTAAGAGGTTTCATCAAGGGATTGAGAAGTGATAACAAGTAAAATTGTTGGGAAGGTATTGCCTTTAGTTCTCAAAGGAGTTCTAAAGGCATTCGCCCCAGAGTTAAAACCTCTGAAAGAATATGTGTTTAAGAAAAATGACTTAGATATTAAGTGCGAAGAGTTTGAAAAGAGAATTAGAGTACTAGAGAAGAACAAGTGTTCTAAATGTAGTGATGATAAAGGAAAATGGTATGATAAATAAGAAGATGTATAATAAGCTTAGGAAAATGGAGAGGATGTCCTCTTCAGCAAAAGTAAATCATTATACTCTTGTTGTTGAGAGGCCTCTTTCTTCTGAAGGGCAATCTATAAAAGGAATTCCTAACGATCCAAATGTCAAGGAAACATTTTCTATACCAATATCAATTTCTGATGATTTCTTCTTAATAGATGCAAACACAACATTGCATGGCATCACAACCTTAGATGAGGGGCTTATATCAAAGACTCCATCTAGTGATGCTGATATAGTTAATAAAAAATATGTAGATGATCAAGTGTCTAGTAAAGTTTCGTTTGATGGTAATACTGTTGGTGGAATCTGCACATATAAGGATGCAGATGAAATAGATGTTGAAAGTATGTTTAGAGTTGATGACTCTAATGAAATATTATATGTAACAAATGGTGCTGTTGGTGGGCTAGATGGGACTTATTTCTCAGCAGGAAAAGTTTCTAGCACAGTAGCATCAGCAAAGATTTGGAATCCAGCAGATAAAGATGATTATTTTGAAATACAAACTGCGGATGCAGGTGTTACAACAATAAAAACTATCGATTCTGCTGCAGATGGAGCTGACCTAACATTAGATATAGATGGAGACATTAGCTTAGATTCAGCTACTGGTATATTTATATCAAAGAAAGATGGTACAGAATTTAGTCCATTAAATAGTGCTTACTCTGGAATGATTTTAGGTTATTCATATTATAGAAATACTGATTTAGTAGCAGATGATGATAAAATAACTATAAGCACAACTATGGCTGTCCTAGAAACAGTTAATGGAAATAAAGTGAAAGTAGTATTTAAAGCTCCTCCAAGTGGGAATGTTGAAATTATATTCTCTGCTATGGTTTATGGTTCTAGTAAAGAAGTATTTTTCGCATTATCTGATAACGCTACATTCAATGAATTAGACCCAACACATACTTATGATGGTTGGAGTCATAAAATGGATGAGACAGATCAAAACCAAGTAGTCATTCCTTTCGTTGTTACTGGCTTGACTGCAGGCACAGAATATACATATTATATTGGAGCAGATTCTAGTGCTCCATCTGCATATATCTATCATGGTTCAAATAGAACTGCATTACATAGTCCTCCAATAGTTGTTAGAGCAATAGCTTTACCAACAGTAATAACTACTGGTACATAAATATAGATAGGATAAATATCTAGATATAATTAAATTATTCTATAAAAAATGGAGATATAATGGCTGACTTGTCTAACAAAAAGATTGGCAATTCATATGGCGATCTAGTTACTATAGATGCTGATCCATCTAATTCTGGAATAAATTCTGGACTACAAAATATTTGTGATGGTAATAATGCTAAGAGCCCATTATCTCTATCTTTGACTAAAGCTCAGGTAAAACCATCTTCTAATTCAGCTGACACTTTTGAAGTTCAAAATGCATCTGGAGATAGTTGTTTTTCAGTTAGTACTAGTAATAAAATTGTTACAGCTGGAAGCAATGATGTAAATGTCCTGAAGAGACAAGAAATATTTGGTTGGCATGGTACTTATGGTGATCTAACTGATGACACTTGGTATAGTATGTATCATGGGAGTATACCTGAGGGGCTATATGGGAATAAGTGGGGGACTGGATCAGACCCTGACTCTACTAATGGTGCAGATATCGCAGAGAATACTGCTAATGGTGGACACTATGAAAATATAAATGCATTTCATTTATTCAATCATATTACAATTACTAGAGTTAGAATACATTATGTTGGAAGATATATAAGTAATACTACATATCCAGTCTTTAAATGCCAACTATGGAGATTTGATAGTAATGATTCGTTTGCTGGAACTGCTGGTGGGCATTCAGATGGTGTTAAATTAGCTAGTCACACAGGATCGTTGACTGCTTCTGGCTTTGAGATAAAAAAAGATTTGAGTATCGACACAGCAGATGTTAATCATAATGATAATATGACAGTATTAATCCCACTAGTTAGAATAGAAACTATTGGAAATGTAGACCTAATGGTTAAGATGTATATAAACTATTATATTAGATAAATTTTAAAGGAGAAAAGATGGCAAATAAACCTTATTATGGGACTTATAATGCGACATTAAATTTAACTCATTCTGGTGGCACTAGAACAGCTTCCACTGGAGGACAATATAAAGAAGTCGTAGTTAAGGAAATAGAAGTAGATGATGTTGATGCTTTTGTAAGCATACTTTCAGTTAATACAGATTTATCAACTGGTACAAAGGTTATTGCAGCTGATGTATATAGAGATTTTAATGCTCTACTTATAGAAAACTTATCAGAGACAGCTATAGAATTACAATATAGCACAGGGTCTTGGTCAGGGTCTACTCCTGATACATATGGTTCTGCGCTATACTTAACAACATTTGTTCCAGCTGGAGATTATACTTTTATAGAAAATCCTAGAATTTTAGGATATTCTTCAGGAGTACAATCCTCAATGTTAGGAAATGTTACAAATACAACAGCACTTGACCCTACACATATAAGCGATACAGGTGTAGACCTAGATGCTTCTATGACTGCAGCCTATGACAATACATCTGTTACTGTAACTGATAGTGATGCTCTTGCTGCAGGAGACCTATTAGTATTAAGCCCATTCACAGATGGGGCAATTAATGAGAGTTCAGGAGCACACACATTTGAAATTATAAGAGTTAAGAGTGTAACTAGCGCAACTACTATCGAAGTAGAGAGAGGATTATTTGGAACTACTCCTTGTGCTCACGACCATACAGATGGAGACCAAGAAGAAATCTATTTCTGGGGTATGAATGAGCATGTAGAACCTGCGTTTTTAGCAAGGAATGATTATACTGTAGCTGCTAGTACTGCGACTGATACTGCTGGAGCCATGGCAACACTAACAACTGCTGCTGGTAATTTTATTGATGCAGGGTTTCAGCCAGGGATGATGCTATCATTCGTTCCAAATGGAGTTGCATATAATACTAGAGCTGGAATAATAACAGAAGTTACAGCTACTGTTATTACATTTCATAGGTGGTCTGCCTCTATGGTTGCATTCACAAATACTAGTAGTCATTATGCTTTTGCTGCTGGATATTGGTGTGGAACAGATGGGCAGGGTCGATATAAAAGCAATACTTTCCTTGGAGATAATATAAGAAATGCATCTCATATAAATGGCTTAGTTCCAGGAGCTCAATCTATTGATTTCCCAGTACCTGTAGAACAAAGATTGGGAATGAAGAATCTTACCTCTAAAACCAAAAGTGGACTAGCAGCATCAACTCAATATGAGTTCTACTTGAATTTAGATGGTCAGCGAGAACATGTAGCATTTACAACTGATGCAAATAATCTAAATTGGGGTGGCTCTAATGGTGTGTTGCAGAAAATACAAACTGTATTAGCAGATAAGGTTGCAGATGGTAGCCTATATAGAAATGTTAGCGTTTCAATGAATGGTGGAGACATAGTATTTAAGAGTCATAGTGGTGGTGGCCATTGGAATGGGAAAGTTACGAATAGGGCTACTGATGGAACGAATAGAACTGGAGCATCGCAGATTGACTTGCAAGACTATAGTGGAGGAACTCAATTCCTAGGCTCAGGCAATGTCCCAGGCTCTGCTCTACCTTCAACTAGTAATGATTTTATGCCAACTGAGAAACTACACCCAAAGACAAATGAGGTTTATCAAGACCCATCTAATAAATTAATAGATAGAGGCAATGGAGTATTAAAAAGATCATTAGGTGGCAGTGGCTCTATTAATTATGAGACAGGAGCTATTGATTTAAAAGGACTACCTATATGGAGTCAAATGCATGGCTACTCTATTAAAGGCTCTGCTCATAGTGGACAACTAGATACAGATGCTACAGCCTCATGCAATGGAATTAAACAAGTGAAGGTAAGATCAGTTAACTCTGCAACCAATTCACTTATAAGAATTACTATATTAGCATAAGGAGATAATTATGGCGATATCATCAGTATATTGTACAGCTACAGATATAAAGGATGTCTATCCAAATATAGATGAATATGATAGCAAGACTCCTATATATGGATGGGAATCAGCTACCTGTGGTGGTACACAATATTATAGAGCATTTAATGTAGGAAGTGTCGAGAATCTATTTGTCGATGGGATTAATATGCAGGCAACAAAGTATTCTAAGACTGATGCAAGTACTAACACAGATGAAGTATTAGATGATTCAGAGACTGGTATAGATGTAGTCAATGGGGCTAAGTTAAACGATGATTCGTTTATTATGATAGATTCAGAGATTATGGCTGTCACTGCTATAGGTGGGAATACTCTCACTGTATCAAGGGGGCAATTGGGCACTCTAGCTGCAGCACATCTTACAAATACTGATGTTTATCAAATTCTAAATATAGATACAAGTGTAGATACTTGGTATCACGATAGTACTAATGATTTTATTTTAATAAATCTAGGTGTAACAGGCTCCACTGATCCAACGAATCTAAATATGGAAGCTGGTGCTGATTGGTCTACATTACAAACAAGAATTATAAAGAATGCATCTAGATATTTCGATTCAAGAGTCGATGCTAACTTGCCAAGAGATCAATGGAAAGACAAAGAAGGTAATTATGATTATATAGTTGTAAGAACATCTGCATTAATAGCAGCATACTTTCTTATCAATGCTAGAGAACCAGGCAGTGAGTTAGCATTACGATTCTTAGAGGAAGCGAATTTCAATCTTGAGCAGCTTAATTCTGGCAAGACAAAATTATCGCATCAAGTTTCTAGCGATGCATCTCAAGGAATATTAAGAGAGGTCGTTACACCTCAAGCAGCTAATCCACTGCATATAGTTGATACTAGAGGTGCTTACACTGGCTCATACGACCTATTAAAAATAGTAATCACTACTGCTGGTGCTATTGGGACTGCTAAATTTTCAGTATATTCAAAAGGGGTAGATAATTTAAAGACACAAGAGGTTGTTAAAAGTGAAACTATAAATGGTCAATATCAATCTATTGGCAATGGTTTACAAATTAGATTCCAAGGTAAGGATTCAACTAGCGCAGCCACATTAGGTGCTACTCCTGACGAATGGGAATTAGAATGTTGGGGAGTCCTAGAATCATTTGATGGTTCTCCAGGGAGTTCAGGAAATACTAGAGGGACAAGAAAAGATATATCTAATGTAATGAGAAGAGAATATAGAAAACTATAATGCCTATATCTTATACCAATATAATCCAACAGAAAATATTAAACCCTATACGATTGCTATTAAGAAATGAGTTTCAAAACAGCTATCCTGTATATATAGGCAATGAATATGAAAAACAGGGCAATCAATCGATCAGAATAGAGTGTATTAGGCAAGATTCTAATAGTAGGGGTGCTGGTGGCTATGAAAACAGATATACTGTTGAAATAAGCCTATATTTAAATATGTCTAATTATGAAAAAAAGCAGGTAATGGAGAAGCTGTATAATGATACAGCTAGAATAGAACAAATTTTATTTAATAAAGCTGATCCTGTCAGCAGGTCTAATGATTCAGCTTATTATGGTGGAGAGGTAGATAGTATTACATTTAATGATAAGACAGACGATGAAGATGATGTAGATGGACTTATCTGCTCCAAGATAGAATATCTTTGTTTTTATACAAAGATGTCATAAATTAGGTTACAAATTTTGATATAAAATAACAACTACAGGAGGATTTCCTATATGGCTAAGTACAAGCTAAAAGAAGGCAAATCTCTAGATAATTTCCCTGCGAGTGGAAAAATAGGAAGAGTCATAAAGCTAACATTAGCTAATCAAGGCTCTTATGAAGATTTCCCTGGTAGCCAGGAAATACCTAGTGAATGCCTTTCTTATTTAACAGAAGAAGTAGGTGTAGCTAAAGTAGTAGCACCAAAAATTAAAGAAAAACCTAAGGGAGGTAAATAATGGCAGTAGATACAAAATTTTGGACAGGGAAAGAACTAGAAGTAGGTGTAGGACTAGATGCAAGTAATGTAGGAACAATATTTGCTGGTACCTATACTGCTATGGAGGTAGAATCAGTAAGCTTCCCTAGTCTTGGAGATTATAAAGAAGAACGAAGAGGTGGCGCAGCCTCTGGTAAGTTTGTGTCAGAGGGCGATCTATTTGTATATGAGCCAGGCTCTACACATGAAATATCAGTTAGTGGATATATGACAGAGGAATTGCAATTAATTCTAATGCCTAATGTTTTTGGACAAGCATTTGCAGGTGACCCAGATACTATTGCTGTAGCAGTCGAAGCATCTAGCGCAGGGGGAACTAATACAACATTTGTTCAAAATGCAACATCTGCAAACCATCTAACATTATCTTTTGCATTCAATGGTGTAGGAGAAAGTGGATTTAGTGACTGTATAAAATTAGCAGGTTGCGTAATAACATCTCTAACATTATCTTGGGATGCAAATGATGATGGTGGAAGAATTAAATTCGATCTAACAGCTTCTACTAGATGTCCCTCAGAATCATATACTACTGCAGCAACTATAGGTGCATACAGCACAAACTATTGCTATGGAACAAGTTATAATTCTGCATGGAAACTTATGGATGTAGAATGCTTCTATAAGAGCTGGGCTCTTACTGTTGAGAATCCTGTTTCATTCTTAGGTGGATCAGATGCTACTGCTACTAGTACTGCAGGAGAACCACAAACATATGTAAGATCAGTACCAGAGATGATGGTAACTTTCGCAAGTGTAGTTAAATATGACACAGGCCTTGATGGTCTATGGGCTATTTCTAGATTATCTGGCACAAGTGCCACAAATGGTTCTACAAATGCTGTATTTATAGATTCTAGTGATGACTCTAAGCAAATACATATAGAAAAGGCTAGTATAGAAGAAATAGCTTGGGATGAAGGAGATTTCTTAGGATTAGCTACTACAATCAAAGCTAGAAATAGTGGTGGTACAAATGTAGTAAAATATGTTTGGGGATAAAAATAATTAATTATTAATTAGGAGATTATCATGAGTGATAAAAAAATCGTTTCTCTACCTAAAGGCACAATTGAGTTGTCGACAGGTAGAAAAGTTAAGTTAAAAGATATGACAATAGATGAAGTGGATCAATGTAGTGATTCAACTGTAATACATCAAGACCCTGCTGGTGGTAATTATTTTACTGGCTTAGCAAAATCAAGAACAGCTTGGCTTAGAAGGGGAATAGCTGGAGGAGACTTTAATAATTTCAAACTAAGCTCTGCAGGAATTGTAGATGATTCTGTCTTAAAGCAGTTATCAGATATAGAGAAAAATGAGCTGATCGTTGAGATACAAAAGTTTCAAAATATGGGGGAAGAGCATCCCTCACACTAGCATTAACCATCTTGTTAGACTCAGGGTGTAGAGGGTGTCCATATTGCGAGTTTCCTTATGTAGCTTCAGTTCCTGTTAAGAATAGATATGGAAAGTATGTTAGTAAAACTTTTAATAATATCGAAGATGTATGGGATGTGATTTGGCTAATTAAAGATGACACTATAGCTAATTCAAAGGGTAATGAGTATAGCATCGCTGGATCAGTGAGCACTCAGCTACCCTTTTTTTGTTGTCCTGATCATATAAGAGATGGAACTTATAGCACGATAATAAATAAATATTTTTATTGTAAGGAGTTTCGAGTCAATCCTTTTAAGGGTTCCTATGAAGATACTCCAGTTAAATGGATACAACAATCTACAATAATAAAACAAGCAATTAATATAATAGAGAAGAGAGCAATGAAAAAGTCAAAGAACAAATAATATGGATCGACCTAAACTAGAATCGTTTAAAGTAGAGACCCCAATAGGTTCATTAGAAAGTGATAGTGGTAATCATATGGTTGATGTATTCTCTGTTATTATAGTTATCGCAGTGCTATATCTAGGCAAAACTATAATCGCAAAATATTTTAAAGGGAATAAATAATGGCTAAGAAGATAGACCTTTCAAAAGACATTAAACAAATCACTAAAGCTATATTATCTCAAAGTAAGGCTATCAACGAAAATACGAAGTCAATGAGAGCTAATGGCCAAGCTGTAATGAGCATGTCAACAAATATACAAGCCCTAGCTACTTCTCAAAAACAAATGGCTAAGAATTTAGAACGACTAACTAAGGCTCAAGAAAAAAATAATAAGTCGACATCACTTGGTCGAAAAGGTGGTCTATTACAACTTAAAAATAATAGATTATTATCATATTCATTCGCAACACTTCGTTCCCAATTACTACTAGTCGCATTTGCTGCCACGATGTGGAAGAAAAGTCTTGGTGGTCTTTTAAAGCAACACTCTGACTTTCAAGGTTCTATTGGTAGAATTACGACAGGACTAGCAAGTACAGGAAGAGAATCACGAATAGTTACCCAAGAGCTCCTTAGAATGACTGAGGCGATGCAAGAATCCACTGGCGTAGCTCAAACAGATATAAATGAAATAACTGCTCTAGGCTTAACCTTTGCCAATGTAGGCACACATGACATGAAGAGGTTTAATCAGGCTGTCCTTGATATGACAATTGGTTTAAATGCAGGTGAATACTCTTTTGAAAAAGCTAAATCAAATGCAATCCTACTAGGCAAAGCATTAAATGACCCAGTTCAAGGATTAAGTGCACTAAGAAGAGTAGGCGTGACGATGTCTGATGACATGCAAAGACAAATAGAAACTCTAGCTAGATTTGGTGATGTTGCAGGAGCTCAAACTAAAGTTTTTGAATTAATGAATGAGCAATTTAAAGACAAATCAACTGTAGAAGGTTATGAGAAGACTATGAGGTCTCTAGACTCAGCTATAGCAGATTTAAAGAGAGCTTTTGGTGAAGAATTTGCAGACAATATAGTCTTCATAGCAGAGAAAATGACTGAGTTTATTAAAGAATTGGAGACAGATGATGTTTATGAGTTTGGCTATAATATAGCCTGGACTGCTACTCAACTAGTAGCATTAAGATTAGCTCTTACTGGTGGTATAAAACTTATGGGAATGAAGGTAGGAGTTGTAGCTACTCTAACAGGTGGATTGGCAGGCTTGAGAACAGCGTTTACAACAATGACAGCAGGAATAACAGGTAGCAGCATTGCTATGAGAACAATGAATATCCTTGTAAAGTTATTATCTGGAAAATGGAGACTAGGAGCACTAATATTATCTCTCACAGGTCTTAGTTATTGGTGGGATAGGAATACTGAAGACGCTAAAAAATTCAACACAGAACTCGCTAATGCAAACGATCTTGCTGGTGGATTAGATGTTCCTGAATATACAGGGGCAACACCTACTCAAGCAGGGTCAGTAGTAGTCTCTGGACCTACACTTGCTGAGTCAAATCAGGAAGCTATTGATAGTCTAAAAGCGTTGATAGAGACCAAGCGAGAGGATATAATTACTACTAAAGAATCGATGAGTGGATATAAAGATTGGGGTGAAGAGTATAAGTCAGAACTAAAAAGTGTAGAGAAAGAACTTAGTCTACTAGCAACTGTATTTATGTTGATCGAAGCTGCGAGAGATGAAAGTTTTGATACTTTGGAATCAGGGAAAACTGCAAATAATTTATCTACCTCTATCTTCAACACTAGCGAAGAAGTTAAGGCTTTAAATTTACGCTTTATACAACTTGCTAGAGACAATGATCTTGATAAATTATCAGATCAACTAGAGGAATTATGGAATAAACCTTATGGGAAAGGTGGAATCTCAGAGCTGATCGATGATATGGGAGATGATTTTGGAAAAGATTTACATGATGCATTAACAAGATTTGGTCAAATACTTGCAAAATTTGAAACAGATAGGTCTGTTGGAATTTCTCCAGCCATGTGGAAAAGTCGAGGTGGAGAGGAGCTTCAAGAACAAATTGATATCATAGAAAAGAATTTAAGCACATTAAAAAAGTATGGCTTAGATGACCCTGGAGGTTTAGTTAAACTTCTTGAAGTTGGGCTTAAAGCTTTTACAGGTGTAAATGTACAAGCAATGTCTGCTCTAACAGATACAACAGGACAACTAGTAACAGGATTTGATGAAGGTGACAGAGGGATGAAAAGATGGAAGGCTGGATTAGAAGCTTTAACTGTACTAGCTGATGCAATGGAAAAAAAGATGTCTGATAATAAGGATATTTCATCTAAAGAATATAAGGAATTGGAGGAGGAACTTACTAGTCTTAGAGCACAAATAAGGGGATATAATGATGAAATTGAACAGCTTACAACTGAAAAGAAAAAAGTAGTAGAGGTTACTAAGGATGAGGTAGATGCTGTAGGGAAATTAAGCAAGGCACATGCAGGTGTTATGTGGTCATATAAACAAATGGCAGACAAGGATATTGCAAAATATATTGAGAAGTTACGAGTTAGCAATACTATGCATGGGGTAGTTGGAGATACTTTAGCAAACAACCTTTTACCTCAATTGATGAAGTTACAGATGCATATAGACAAGCAATCAGGAAAGCCAATTTTAAATGAGAAAGGATTCTATGATGCTCAGAAAATACTAAATCAATTTAAAGAATATGCCACGATAGATAATGAAGATATACAGAAAATTTATGATTTTGCTAAGCTGTGGAATCTTGTACCTACAGAAGTAGAAAAACTAGTTAGAGCAGGAGAGCAAGTAGTTATTGTAGCGACCTCTTTATCAAAAGCAGCTACTACTGAAGATATAGAATTATGGGCAGAAACTTATAATATGTCAGTTGATCAGGTCAAGAAGAATTTAGAAGGATTAGCAGAAGGAGAGTATCTTACTGGGACTCCAGGAGATGTACTAGAGGTTACTTTTGTTAAACAATACGAACAACTTCTAAAAATGTTTGAAGCATTTGACAAGCTCAAACCAAGAAGCCACTTTGACTTGATAGCTCAAAGCCTAGGTACTTCAACTCCAATTTTAAAAGAATGGACTGATTTAGTATTTGAGGCAGCTAATGCATTGACTCATTGGTTTGGTAAAATGCAAGATATAGAGAAACAACGAATAAACAATATCCACGCAGAGAGAATGGAAACTGTTTCTCATATTAGAAATGAATCTGTAAAAGAATTATATCAAAAGAAGGCTGATGCTGCGAGAGATAAACGAATGAAAGAGTTATTTGAAAAACATAAGACTAATCAAATAGCTATGGCTTGGATATCTGGAGCTCAAGGGTCAATGAATGTATTAATGGAACCAGCCCCTCCAGGCATGACATTCCCAGTCGCTAATTTACTTAGAACAATACAAATAGGTACTATACTTGCAACCACCATAGCAAATGTTAAGCAAATAAAGTCTCAAAAATCATTCGCACTTGGTGGATATGTATCTGGCGAAAGACATAGTAGAGGTGGAGTCAATGCAAATTTAGAGGGTGGCGAGTATATAATGAGTAGAAGGGCTGTTAATGAATTTGGAGTAGAGGCACTAGATCAGCTGAATAAAGGCAAGGCAGGAGGAGGCAGTCAAGTAGTTGTAAATGTAACATTCACAGGCAATGTTAATTCTTCTGATTTTGTAGAGGATGAAGTAATACCTACAATTAAAGATGCAATTAAGAGAGGTGTAGATATAGGAGTTAGTTAATGGCACTTTTTAATGCAACATTTTATGATAGTATAGAAAGCTTAGATACCTCAATATCTATGCTTGTAACTATTGGAACTCATGATACTGAAGGTTGGCCTAACCCATTATATACATTTGCTTTTGGAACTACACCATATGGAATATATAATATACCATATAGTAGACCTATGAATATATACCCCTACCTAAAAGACAATTTATCAGTTGGACAATCTTTAAATATTGAAGAGAGAAGACATGTTATATCAAATACATCTATAAAGCTTGTTAATCAAGAAGTTTTAAGTCCAAACAACCAATCAGAAAACTATTCTTTATTATCAGACATCTTCTCATATCGTTTCCCCAATCCTGACAATAATTTTAATCGTTCTATTATGAATGAACATTGTGCTATATGGATTTATACATCTCAAACTAAAGACACAAATGGCCTAATGCCAATATTCAGAGGAGCTATATCTGATATATCTCTAACGAAAGATACATTGACATTAAAAGCAGAAGATCATATTGCTAAGATAGTCAATAGACAACTTCCTATAGCAAAAATGCCACATGAATTAACTGGAACTTTATCTGATGGCTTTGAATATGGAATGGATGAAGACCAATCTAATAGGCCAGTTCCAATAGTACTAGGCCATGTTAGACATGCACACCCTGTACAATATAGAGACCAAACTAGTTCACTATCAGTATCAAATGACGAAGCTATTGGGTCTATGGGATACCAAAAACAATACTTAGCTTGTGATAGAGTAGGTAAAATGTGGCCAAATAGTAATATTTCATTACTACCACATGGTTCTCATGAAACTAGTTTCTTAGATTACTTGTGGGGAGCACCTTGTACAATAAATGGCAATACAAGTAATTCTCCTGAGCTAACCTATCAGCAAACCCCACTTAGTATATTTGCTGCAGGAGAGTGGGAAGAAGTTGTTGACATTAAAGATGGATGGCTTGGTGGACTATATATGAGTGAATTTTCTTTTCAAGGCCTAGAGTCAGGAGAAATTCTATGTAATTCATCTTGGACTCATGAAGACACTGATGATTCAGATACTGAATTCTTTGAACATCTTCCAACATCGCCTTTCGCAAATGACCAAGTAATGTTTTTACTTAGATCAGAATTTAGCCAAGGAAACTGGTCTACAGGACAAAGAATAGAGGTTGAAGACCTTAGCTTTGCTATGTTCTTAGATTTTGTTGAGGGTGATTGGCAGCTATCAAATGCATTCTCCACATTAGCTTGGGGTGGATTATTTGATGAGAATGGACTTATTTTATCTACAAATGGTGCATGGATGAGTCCTGATAATGCAGAGCATCTAGCAGGAGAATTTAATCCTAATCAAGGACTCTGGACTGGATTTAATGTTGGAGTAGAAACAACCATATTAGGTATCTCAGGAGACCAAGCTTACGACTTTTGGAGTTCTTTTGGTGGAGATAATCATTGCAAACTATCTAATGGATTTGTTGGAGCTCAGCTAGACCAAGATAAGCTAAATTCTATAAATTTCCAAGATTGGATTTTAATTTATTACTATGATGTAGGGTTCAAGACTCCAACAGTTGAACAGTATGAAGATGATTTTTTAGCTGAAATATGCATTGATCTTGATGGAAACACAAATGCTGGGAATCAAAATACTATGTTCATGGTAGATTTCACTAGCAAGTTCTTACATACAAATGATATACTTAGAGTTAAAAATGTAGTGGGAGAGGCTTTACAAACAGGAGGAGTAGTAAGCAATGAGCAGTTTATTGGGCTGAATTGTGAAACAGATTTCATAGAAGACCTTGGAAGTATATATGACGATGGATGGTTAATAGCTAATCCAAATATGACAAATGCTCAAGGTCAAAATCACGAGGCCACTGATTGGGTTAGAGTAAAACAAAGAATAGTTCGTGGAGATTCTACGCAGGAAGGTTGGGAGTATGGTCTACCAGCTGGAATGGGATTTAGATTATGGGGAGCTAGTATTAAGAAATGGGATGGGTCAGGTGGAAATTATTACAATGATTTTGACACTCATGATTTCTCAGGTGGAGCTGTTATGCAAATCAACGACATCCAAGTGGCATACCTTTTGGGGCAAACAGGAGCATATAAAGAGTTAAGAGTAATTAGCGCAGGAAGAAATTCAGGAACAACTTATGTAGGAGGACAATCACTAACTGATCCCAATGAAAGTATAGTAGTTCTACTTGAAGGGGTAGATGAGCAAATAGATAATCCTGTGTCAATGATTGTTCATTTGCTAGAAAAAGAAATTGGAATTGATTTTAATGGAGTACTAACTGATAATATAATCGAAGCATTTAATAGCCATTCTGAAAATGCTGAGTTTGGATTGGGAACTACCACAGGTGCTTGGAAGCTAAATCTAAACTTAGTAGAAACTAAAACTGCTAAGGAAGTTTTTGAGGAAATAGCAAAATCTGCATTATTAGTCCCAATGATTAAGACAGATATCAATGGAGCATTTAAATTAAATTTTTGGTTCTTAAAGCAAAGCTTTGAAAATATAGTCCACCCAGATATTCCTGTATTTGGATGTAATTTAAATTATGATGGTGTAGCTAATTATAACCCACATGCTACTATAAATGATGGTAGCTGCCTAGACGATGATGGCAATGAAGTTATACTAGGATGCAACTCTGATGCGCTAGGTCAATTCCCAGATATATTTGGAGACTGTAGACCAGGATATGGAGCCCCATATAATAATCATAATGAAGATGGTGTAGTTATAAACAATGACCTACAGTGGGCTCATGGTATGTGCTTTGATGAACCACAATCAGATTATACACATAATGGTTTCACTGGATGGATGGCAACTAATTTTAATCCAAATTCAAATGTATACGATTATACCTGTCAATTCTCTGAGTTAGGTGGATGTATGGATCCAAATGCTACGAACTATGATACTAATGCAGAGTGGAATGATGGAACTTGTTCATATGAAGATACTCACACAGATGCTTTACGAGGAGTTTTTTACAAGGCAATGATTTACTATACAGATATTGATGATGATATATCAGCTAGTGAGGAACTTGGAGATGGTAACTATGTTCTAGACAGTACTGCTGGGCATCAATATAATTGGGCTGCAGTTGATTATATAAAGCACGATATGTATAAAATATTTTATAGGAGTTTCCTCCATTATGCATATCAAATGATGGAGTGGGCTTGGTATCATCGTGGTGATTTTGGAATGATGCAGGAGGATGAATATTCTCATGGTGGTAGTGTAGAATACTTATTTGCAATACAAGGATATAACTGGGAAATCTATATTAGAGACCCAAAGTATATAGTGACTAACCCTGCTCAGCATAAATATTGGACTATTATGAAATTGTGGGGATTCTTTCCTAAAAATAGAGATTATGTAGGAATGGATCAAAATATAATATCAGCAGCGACATATGAATCTCAAGTTTGGTACCCTAGCTCATATCCAGGCTTACCAGCATGTCCTGGATGGTCGAATGATGGAACATGGTTTGGCCTAGTTTCGTTCCTCTGCAATGTTGATGAAGACACTGACATAGGAGTTCCTGCAGGTGATCATTTTGGTTGGCCAATCGAATATGATAGACCAAGAATTTATCAAGAATTAGAACATGATCTAGCAGGAGCTGGAAACATTGATGTCTATGATGCTTGGAGATACTATAAGGATGAAGGATATGACTGGGATGCAGCACTATACTTTGCAGAGTTAAATGATACTCCTAGTAGAAAATATTTAACATGGCTTAGAATGTTTACAGAGGAAGCTGTCAATGAAATACATTATATTGAAGACCCAGCTAATGCAGAAGATGTGGAAGTAAGCTTTTTTGTAAATCTATGTTATTCAAATGGTGTACATGGTGGACTTTTAACTTGGGATCAAGCTTCTGGCTATAACTGTGAGTGGCTAAAATCCACCCAAGAATGGTATTGGGTAAACGAAGGCAACGAAATAAATTGTCAATTCGATGGCTTAGGCAATATGGATCAGTGGGCTTGGTCAGAAGAATGGGAAAGTAGCCATTCTCACGAAGACAACTTGCTAGAATGGATTATAGAAAGTAAGGTAGTTGGTAGAGAAGGTGGTAGTAGTACTAGAATAAGAAAAAGAACTTATATCTTATTTGATGTTAAGGAAGGATTAAAAGAAATATGGGGATGGGGAGACTCAGAGGCTGAGGAGAACTTACATAAATTGGCTGGTATTTGTGCATCTAGAGGTGGTAGTCATTATGGTCAACTTGGATATGAAAGTTATAACTTATATGAATATGACTATAGGGATGGAGATTCATTACTTGGAAACACAGATGGGATTCCTATATTATATCCTGGCATGGATAATCCATGGAAGTCTTTACTATATGTAGATATGCCTGCACCTCCACCATATGGGAATTGGGATTTAGACTTACAATCATATAGTACTAGTAGAACTATGCATTCTAGAAAATCTAGAGATGGAACTACTACTAGCTCTAGAGATTGGAGTATAACAAGCGATATTGATAGGCTTATCAAAGCCAATGAGGTGCTTGAATATAAAATATATAAATCAGATTTAAAGAAGTTAGCCTCTAGGGTTAAAGTAGAATATGATTACGATGATGGTAGTAGCACATTTTACAAGTCAACAGACTGGGAATATTGGTATGAGCTACCAGCTATAATAGAGAATTATCAAACTATATATGGCTTAATACCTACTGGTCAAGAATTGTTAGACTATTATGGATTAGATAAAACAGGCTATGATGAGGATGGTGTGCCAAATGAATTCTTTGCATCTCAAAAAGTAATTAGCTTACATAATACATCTAATGATGCTACAGCTGAAAAAGTTAGAAGAGCTCACTTAGGTATGTATATGAACCAACATACCAAAATGGATTTGACATTACCATTAAAATATTGCAATATAGAATTAGGAGACTATGTTGCACTTGACTACCTAATCCAAGGGCAAAAGGCATATGGAGAAGATTATAGCTTAGATTACTATGTACAAACCAAAGGTGAGGATACTCCAACAGGAGTTCACCATATTAGAAATGGGCAAGTTATATATCCACTATTTTTAGTAGAAGATGTTAGGTACACCATGGATAATGTTAAAATAAAAATTACTCAAGTTCATGATTGGACAGGACAACAAAATACAGGTATACCACCAGAATTTGTTTCACCAAGTGGTGGGGCAGATATAGAAAATGGATTTCAAGGAAATTGGGTAGATCATGAACCTCAGCTTATAACCATTGGTTCTACTCAACATTTTGTAGATGAGTTTCATATTGGAGTCGAAAATAAAACTCCATTTAAGATTGCACCTAGTATAAGTTTATCTGAATGGACTTTGCATATAAAAAATGTTTATACTGAACACTTAACCACAATAGAGGTAGAGCCTAATATGGGAACTACATCTTATTTTACTAACAGCCAAGGAGATGTGATAACATTTGATAATTTATTAAGTGGCTCAAGTGGTTATTTTTATACTTTTGACGAAGCAGGGTTATATGAAGTTTGGATTCAATATACTCAAGCAGAGGTTGATTATATTACAAGTGTCCAACAAGTTGGAATTAGGAGGCTAGGAGATGGCAATGGTGATGCAAATGTTGATGTTCTTGATATTGTTCAAATGGTACAGCGTGTACTCTCTGGCTGGGCACCATATATACAGGCATCGAATTATACTAGTGATTTTATATGGGGAGATGTTAACCCAGCTGCAAGTATTTTCCCAGAGTGTCTTGATGTAAATAATAGTGGACTTGTAAATGTCCAAGATATTGTTATTGTCGTAGGCGAGGTATTAGGGAATTAATGGACATAATTAAAAGGAATATATGAAAAACAAAGTAAGCACAATAACAGAAGGATTGATACTTTCCTCTAAAGGATTGTACATAAACCCTGATAAAATAAATTCTTTCAAAGGATTTCAAATAGAATATGTAGGAGATATTAGAATATCATGCAGTTGGTGCAATAAGATGCACGAGATTGAAAAAGATAATTTAAAAACAGGATTTTTGATGGCAGCTAATAATATTTCTAAGACAATAATCATATTTAGTATAAACCCTAACCCAGATGCTAGAATCATGCTTATAGATAACTTACCATTTGGTAATAAATTATTTGGAATAAAGCAATACACAGATGAAAAATTTAGAATAAAAAAGATTTCCTATGTTGATTCGCTAGATCAATTACATAGAGTAACTATAAAAAGAGAAGGTCAAAATTTCAAAGCTAATCAATCTACATGGAATACTTTAGTCGAAGGTTCAAAGGATTGGAAAGATATAAAACAAGAAGATACACCAATAATAACAAAAAAATTAAGTACAGCTAAATATATAACAGGATGGGAAGTCATTAAAAAGCTTGATACTCCAAAATCAATTCAGAGGCCAAGGGTAGTATCTAATGTAGAAATAAATAAGCCTGTAACAAAAAAAGGAGGATACTAGTATGTCAGGCCCAGCAATGGACAGAGGAAGATTTGGAACGCCTAGATTTTATGTTGATCGAGGCAAGTACTTACAAGCAAAAGGATATAGCCAAGAGGCAGAGCTAGGTGGACAAGGATTTCAAATAAATTCCAGTACTGCTGAAGTTTATGGCCTACATAAAGGACATATAGCAAAGCTACTTGATTTAAATCCATTAACACCATGCATTATACCATGTAATGGACTTGACACACCTATTATATTCAATATTTGGCTAGGACAAAAGGATGGATTACCAAGAAATCTTACCAATATAAATTATTTAGGTCTACTAGGCCATAACTTAGATTCAGCTCATGCTAGAATAAAGTTTAGTTTCTTCTCTTCAAAAGATGTTGTTGACCAATATAGTTTAGACTTGCTGGGAGACGATGATATAGATTGGGTAGATCATTTTGAGGCAGGTGAGGCTAATAATATAATTGGTTGGCAAGGAAATAGTGGCACTGGTTGGCATACTCCCCCAGATGGAACATTTCTAATTGATATAAGCCCCTCATTTGAAGAACATTTATATAAGATAAATAACCCTAATAGTAGTGCTGGAGATGGTAACTATGGTGGAACTTTTAGTGAAGGAGCAGATGTTGCAAGGTTTGGTATGCAGGTAACTATAAATCCTTACATTAATTTTACATTTGAGAGGAACATAAATTTAGGAGCATTAACATTTGGTACATTTTTTGATATGCCACATGCTCCAAATCTAGATATGGTTGAAAAAAGGGTCTTTGATGGAATTAATAGACAAAAAACAATAGGTGGTGCTACAGTAACAAATGCAGTATTTACAGGTGCTCCAAATTGGACTATAGATGCTGCTAATAGAATAAGCAAACAACAATTCTCATCTAGCGAAAATCTAAAATATGAAGCATCAGAAGGAAGAAGAGTGTGGGAAATTTCGTGGAGTAGTTTATTTGACTATGATTTATTTTCACCTAATACTGATTTATCTTGGTCTCAACAATCTAACGATTTATATACAATCCTAGTATCAAAAACATTGGGAGGTCAACTTCCATTCATCTTTGAATATAATACTAGTAAATATTCTTCAGGGGATGAAGTGCAGTTTGATCAGGATTGGGATCATTTTGATCCAGATGGTTATGCTGGATATGGAGACTCAGTTGGAGTTGGCAACCATATGCCACACCACTTTGCTATTGCGAGGCTAACAGACCATTCTTTTGAGGCAAGTAAGATAGCTCCAAACCTATGGGAAATAGATATGGAACTAGAAGAAACTTGGTAACACCTACCTTTTCAGGTAGGACAAGGCAAGGGGATAGTTTTTTTAACGATTTTCTATCCCCTTGAGGCGATCCTTGTCTGGGAGGACTTACTCTTTTACATCATTATCCCACTCTAAAGCAGGAGCTCTATCAGAAATATCCCTATATGGAATCTTAATATAAACTTTCCCATTATCAGGATAACTATCTCTATCATAAGTATTATTATTAAGTAGTTCAACTAGACCTTGTATAGTTAATTCATGGCATAGCTTTGATTCTGTAGAATATATAAAGAATACTAGATATACATTATCCTGATCTTCTCTAAATGTTTTCCACCACCATAGATAATCCTCTAAGTCTTCAAGCTTGAGCCTTAGAAAATCGTGGCAGCCCTTTACTTCTGAGAATATAAACTTTCCATCCCCCACTACTATATAGTCAGGCATCTTTCTTATCTTTCTTGGTATTTTCATAAAAGTGTGCACATCTATAGACTCATCTGTTTCAAACCCAAATGGCCTAACGAAGTGTGCATTTTTATAGTAGTAGTCTTTTGCCTTATCTGAGGCAAGTTCTATAGCTCTACTCTTATAACCCTGCTTATAATTACTCATCTATCTTTCCTTTCCTCTCTAAGAGAGTTTGTTTACCATAATTGGCTATTAATAAAGCATCACTTATATTAAATGTCATTTTTACATTAGGATATATTAGCTCAGCTTGTTCTCTAAGATATCTCTTCCTCATTCTCCTAGTTAGCTTAGTTGGAGTATTATATATATCCATCCATTTTCTAGGTGAAACATACTCAACATTAACATCTTGAGAGGCTAATATACCTTCCCATTGCCCTAAGTTCTGTCCAAAACTAAATGTCGATACTACTCCTTGTCCTGGAAAAGCATGGACATGCTCCATAAAACAAAAAGCATTAGCTTTGCTTACACTCATAGGTATTCTAGATGACAATTCCTCTGCCATCGCATCTGGTGTGGCTGGACATCTAAATACATTGACATTCTCTAATTGCTCATCAATATATATTAGTGCTGCGCCACCATTTTTACCTGGATCAATACCTATTATAAGGATGTCCCCTTCAAATATCAGGTCATCATTTAGTATTAAATTTCCATTTTGTTCCATCGTTATTTTCCTTCCTTTCTTCTTCTAGTGAATTATATAACTTTACTTTATCTCCATTAAAACCTAATGTTGCTTTACCTGAAGTTCCATATCTAACCTTAGATGCTATTAATTCTATCCTATTTCTACTAGAATCTTTATCTACAAGGTTTACTTTATAATGGTAGTATACAAAGAATACATTTTCAGCAACTTGTTCTATTGCCCCACTTTCTGCCAAGTCAGATAATCTAGGTCTAGCATCTCCTCTACTTTCTAAGCCTCTATTTAATTGAGACAGCAATACAGCTACACAATCTTGAGATTTAACTAGCCATTTATAATCATTGCATATCTTTTCTAATTGTAGTCTCCTCTGATCAATCCTAGTATCAGGTACAATTAGTTGTATATAGTCATCGAATATTATATCTGGTTTGAATTTTTTAACCTCAGCAGCAGATTCTGCAAAACTATTTAGCTTGTCAAACATTAGAAACTTTTCTTCATTATACTTGTCTTTAACTATATTCTTTACTCTAGATAGCTCACTAGCACCCTCTAAGCCCCTAATTAGGCCATTTCTTATATCTAGGTATGACAATGTGCCACTCTCTAAAATGAATAGTTTTTTAAGCATTTCTACATTTGTCATTTCTCTGTTAAAAACTATAACCTTTAAGCCACTATCTACGCAGTGTTTTATAAGATTTACCATAGTAGTAGTCTTTCCATGACCTGGTCTACCACCTAATATAGTAATCTCACCTCGTGTCATTCCACCAGATAGTTCATCTATCCCTGAGAATCCTGTCTTTAGAATATTATATCCACTGGTTTCTATGCTTTTTATAGTCTCATCCAATAATGAATCTATATCATCTTTCTGGCCAGGCTTTAAATCTATAAACTTGCCAATAGATGTATGTGTGTCGCTTAATAGCGAGTACACCTCTACATTATTATTATAGGATAACTCTATAAGGTTGGTAGATTTAAATATTAAATCTCTTAGTAACATCTTCTCATATACCTGCTTAGCATAATCGCCTACTCTAGCACTATATTCTGTTGTTAGTCCTGTTAAATAGTATGCATCTAGGCCATTACCTTTATCCTTACTCGTCAGCTTAGAACACACTGTAACTAAATCAACCTTCTCGCCATTCGTATGTAATTCTATAATCTTATCCCATAGCTGCTGATTTCTTTTGTCATAGAATACAGATTTATTAATTAAATATGGAGTAACCTGATCTATTTTTGTTGAGTCTTGTAATATAGTGCCTAATACATTATTTTCTGCCTCAATCGAATGAGGCAATTCCCTTTTCCTTTCCATGCATTTCCTTTATGTGTAAAATACGAATACTGTATTAGTAGTATTTGTAGTCTTATTATTTTTCGCCTTTACTTTTATAGTAATGTTCATAAATTTTCTAACTCCCCTATTCTAGAGAATATAAGATATGGTATTTGAGGGACTATAGAATTACCCAAAGCCTTCATCCTTTCTATCCTATTAGGCTTCTTCTTATCTACTCTTGGTATTCCTCTAGGCTCGTGAACCCAATTGGGTATCCCATTAGCCACTCCACCCAATCTGGATTCAGGTATGCAACCTTTTTGCTTTTGTATTCTATCTCTGCTACCTTGCTCACTAGGTCGTTTCCCTTCCAATTTTTTGTCTTCCTCCTGGCATTGTAATCTGAGGCTACTGGGGTTGGATATAGTTTGACATAGCTCGAAAGCATTACTTGATGACCTGCCTCCTTTACTCTCTTTGCGTACTCCCAATTCCCCACATCCTGCTTCCACATTCCTGCTGTTGGGGTAGGCAACGATCCATATTCTTTCTCGTTTATGTGGAGCTCCAACTTGCTTTGCCTGTATACATTGCCATTCAGCATCATACCCTGCTTGGGCAAGGTCGTTAAGTACGACTGTGAGTCCTCTATGAGTGAGAGCTGAGACATTCTCAATAATTGCCCATCTGGGTTCACATTGCCTAATAATTCTAAACATTTCTTTCCAAAGACCTGACCTTTCACCTTCTATACCTTTTCCTTTTCCTGCCATAGAGATATCTTGACAAGGGAATCCCCCTGTTATGATATCTACTTGTTTATAGTTTATTTTTCTAGGGTTTAAGTTTCTTACATCATCATATATAGGAACATTTTTAAATTGTTTTCGTAGTACGATCTGGCAGAATTCATCTATCTCACAAAAACCAATTGTTCTAACATTATCACCAAGTGCCCATTTAGCAGATAAAGAGAAACCCCCTATTCCACTAAATAAGTCCAGAAGATTCAGCATCTAATTGCTCCAATCTTTGGCATGGATATCTATAGGTTGCACAAGCATAGCAATCTACTCTATCGCATTGTACACCCTTAATATATTTATGTTTTTCTGTCATTTTCTTTACCTTTCCCTAAGTCCCTTAGGTTTATTTTTTTCTTATTTCAGTTCCCTCGTAATCGAAGCTTTTTCTTACCAAAAGACCATTCCATTTCTTCTATTCTTCCCTCTGGTGTTGCTCTAAATCTGCTAGTAGATAAATATTTTTCCATAGCAGCCATCTCTCCTTTAGATAATAACTTTCTCTTATCCTTATTTCTATCAAATATTTTTTTAATTATAGTGTGAGCATTGCTCAATTGCTGTATTATAGTATATCGCACTCTATCTTCTCTTTCTTTTCTTATCTTTCATATTTCTATATTCAATCCCTACTAGTGCACTCATAGGCCAAGTATATTTTTTCTGCCAATACTTGATCCTCTCCCAAACCTTATCGTTCATTAACTTTATACTCCTTAATTTTTTTCTTGTAATATTCATCCCCTGCCTCCCTTTTACAGCAAGTCGTGCAGACTATAAGTGGGTCGCTAACATAGAAGTTAGCTATGGATGGGTGGGAGTGCCATAAAAAGAAGACACAGAATGAACTTTTTCTACAAGCTTCACATTGCCTATATTCCTTCTTATTACCTAGGGGTTCTAACCATTTCTCCATCCTTTATTCTCTTTTTATACCTGTAAAATGTAGCTCTACTAACACCACATTTACCACATATAAATTCTTGGGATAGGCCAAACCTCTTATGTAACCATAGGCATAACTTTAACTTTGTAGACATTTTTCGCATACTCATAGATATACCCCCTATTAAAATGGAAGGTCTTCTATGTCGAAGTCTCTAGGTTCACCATCACTCCAAGCTCTAAAAGACTTTACATTTATAGATGTTATACTGTTACCTTCCCTATTTTTCCACTTAACTTCACCTAGAAGTGCATCAATAGGCTTTCCTGAAAGATCAGAGGCATCTAGATCAGGGAATTTTATAACCTCTGTATCTTGTCCATCTATATTAACAGTAACTTTTTCATTGGTTGCATTTATAGAAGAACATAGGTGTAGATATTTCTCGTTTCCACCAGAATTCTCTTCAAATGTATCATCTTCCTTTGGTACTAGAAATTGAAACACACCTTGTGCTTTATATTTCTTTCCTTTAAAGGCACTACCATCAACTTCTTTAGTTTCCAATGTATCTGTATCTTTAATAACATAGGTTCTATCTTTATTGTCTGACAATTCAACATAGAAATTATAAACTTTAGCTTTATATTTCTTGCGAACATTAACTTCTGCTACTTTAACATCGCAGATATGTCCTTTATAGAATTGTTTTATTTCTGGTTTTGCATTTCCAATATTCTTAGATGGGTCATAGAAATTAAACCCTGCCTTAATTAAATCATCTACTGTTGACATTATTCTTTCTCCTTATCTTTAAGTTGTTTAATTCTAGTAAGCGTTGCTTCAAAGTTAAGCGTACTTACAGATTGATCTTCAACACTAGCTTTTATCTTATCAACGATATTACTGTCTAGACCATCCATCGCATTGTTAAGCTCTTCAACCTGACTATCACTAAGAGCATAGTCTTCTACTTGCTTTCTATATACATCGTCACAGATATTGCATAGCCTATTTATAGCCCTCTTAAAGGCATTAGTATTTGCACTAGCTATATTCTTATCAATATCTACAACATTTTCTGGTGTATGCTCTTTTCCTTTTTTGAATTGTATTCTAGCTGCGCCAACACTACCAAACTTTCTAGGCACACTAGTATCCATTATATTTAATTCACCTGTTACTATGCACCACTCTGATCCTAAGAACTCTACATTACTTATCTCCCAACTCCATATAGGGAAATGTTCATTCAGTTGATCTCGCATATACTTTTCTTCCACATAGTCTAGACCATCAGGTCTACTCTTAACATGTGGCTTTGGTGTAGGGAATCCAGAGATTCTCTTCTTTTCAGCTCTTAAGGCAGCTAGTAACTCTCTATTGACAGCTAACTTACTATCTACCATTTGCTTTGGTGTGATTTGAGCCTCCCCTGACATAGCAGGAGGTGTATTTCCATTACTCATTTATTACTCCTTTTCATTGTTATCTTCATTACATTTACTTAGATACTCACAATAGTTACATTCCCATTTCATTACAGGTGTAACACCCTTTTCCATTATAGGCAATCCATCTTTGTGATTATCTATCGTTCCTTTCCAGAATGATATAGCATCTGAAATTCTATCATTAGAAACTTCTATCTGTTTCATTATAGATGTATTTTTATTATAATATATAATAAACATACCATCAACCTTACCATACTCTCGTTCTAGGGCTATTCCATATGTAGCTAATTGTAGCTCCTGGTGGATTGAGCCTTCTGCGTTGGGCGCATATTTTTTAGAAAACTTTAATTTATAAGCCCAATCATTTATAGTCTTAAAATCATATAGATATACTTTATCATCATTTGTAATTATAACTAGATCAGCAAAGCCCCTAACATTTAAATCTTCTAGTAGCATTTCTTTTTCTATAAATACTTCTTTAATATCTTCTATCATAATACCTCTTTCTAGCTTCTCTCTTTATATCAGAGTCGACCTTTCTTCTAGGTCTTAATTTATAGCTGCCATCTTTCATTTTTACAAAATCATCCTGTTCCCACTGCATTGCATAGTAATCTTTAGAAGGATTAGGTCTAGGGTTTTTGATATTCCAAACCTCATCTGCTACAATGCTAAATATAATAATAGTATAAGCTTTTACGACAACACCTAGTATAATCATTTTCTACCAATATATACTGTTATACCAATTATAATTGTTACATACATAACTATACTAACAATTGTCTCTACCAAATAACACACCTGTAGCATCTCATAAGCATAGTCCATTTACTTACCCCCAATATCTTTAAAAGCCTTATAGACAGACTCGTTCATTGATGGCTCCACACTATTACTTTTGGCTTTAAATTGAAATTTAGTATTCATCTTACCTAGCGACCTTAGATACTCTTCGACTAGGTTGATCTTCTTACTAATAATAGTAAATGCACTTAGAATTATGTCCCATCTCATAAAATCTTCCTCGCTAACACCCTCTGCACATTCTAAAACATCCCTCATTTTTACTATTTCTTTTTCTATATTCATATTCTTTCCTTTCAAAACCTACTTAAAGTAGGTTTTGTATTATTGTTATATATATATATATACTATATATTTTCTTTTGTTACTTTTCTTTTAACTTGTTGTAGGGAGTCTTGGAGGTCTCTATGGATTAGAGTTCCTAGTCGAAAGATTCTCATTGTCTTGCTACCTATTTCCTCAGTCTTAGTTGCTCTTTCTATTGACTTATAGTAGATTTTCCTAGAGCACATACCTGCACTAGAGGCACTATAAATATTAGCCTCAGGCATCTTGTCTCTTATTTCTTTGAGATCAGTCTCACTTGTTTTTTCTAGGTAGTTTTTGTAGATTTTTTCGATATTAATAGGTTTCATATTGAGATTTCCCTTCCTTAAATTAATGTTCCCTTGCAAGTCCTTAAATATAATCAATCTTTGGGAATTTACAAAACAAAATATAACATTTTTTGCAAAATCTCAAATTTTTTTTCCCACTCTCAAATATATAGTGGAACTTGGATTTTTTTTCTGGTAAAAAAACAAGGGCTAGAAAACTAGCCCCTGTTATTTGTCTCTGATTAAGAATCACTAGGCCAATTCCAATCTAGCTCTTGGCTCTTTATTATCTTACCATTCTTTGCAAGTAACACACCTGCAAAAGCCATTCCTGGCTCCCTATAATGCAAGGTAAACTCTAGTTTTGGGTATTTTCTAGAGCCATCTACTATTGCTTCAATAGGTGGTGCCCATGCAGAGTCGAATCCATATCTGATCCATTCATCTTCAGGGTCTCCATCTAAACCAGCCTCTACATCCCACTTAGTTCCCCATAGGTCACTGGCAGTCCCACAGTCTATCTCGCCATCTATAGGTCGAAGCTTCTGTAAAGATAAATCAGTATCTTCATCTTTATTTTCTCTTATGAATTTCTCTAGAAGTTTCTTCTTACCATAAACATCTAGATTGTTCTCGCACCAATTAGGCATTCATACCTCCTTTCTTTAGGCTTTCTATTACTTTTGATATTTCGTTAGGCTTGAATGTTTGATCAGTTTTAAACTCCCATAGCCTAACAGGAATTACTAGGTATTCATTACAACTAGAACAACACCTACCATTATTGATAGGTGCTGCATTATGTCCTTTATCCCAACCCCAGGCATCAGACAATATTTTAGATTGACAGATTGAGCAGTTCATTCTGAACCTTCTATCTTTGATGAGATGATATATCCTGTTATGAAAATGACTGCAAACAGGATAATTCCTATTTCGTAGCTCATTAGTTACCTCCTTTTTCTACGAAGATAGTGAAACATTCATCACCTTTCCTGCCAAATAAAGCTCCTGAGTTATTACCTTCATAGTCCTGAGAGGCATATATTCTAGAGCCATCATCTAACACTAGGACAGCAGATTTTTCACCACTATCATCCCAGCATTCTGCTGATGCATCTTTTTTGCTTAGCATTTCTACTGCTACTATTTTAGAACCTACCATTATCTTAACCATCCTTCCTGTTTAGATTTAGCATCTATCTGTTTGTTGGTTAATTCGACAGAAACCCACTCACCATCTATCTTAGCTGATACTATATTCCAAGCATAGATAGAGCCCATTTCATCGAATAGTCCAATCTCGCTACCATTAGTTTTAATCATTCTAGTATTTCCCTTTAGATTATCTTCCATAGTTCCACTAACTTGATAACCTAGTTGATTAGTCATGATAGGAGTTCCTTTTTTTATATCATTTGTCTTTACTGTGTTTGTCATTTGATTACCTCAACGATCTGTTGTGTCTTATCACCTAGTGTATAGCACATCATACAATCTATACAGCTAGAGTGACAATTGACAGTTTCCCCATCCCTAGTTACATTATTGAACACCTTGTCAAAATGTCTAGGGACAGATTGCATTACATTATCTAGCTTTGGATTTGAATAAATCAAAATCAAATTGCTAGGTTTCTTTACTTCTTTGATTGCTCTATAAACTAGATTCTTTCTTTTAGTCCATAGAGCAAAGGTTACTTTAGGTTGGTTGTAGCAGATGTTTAATAAATTAACAGCATGTTTATAGTTAATTAATTCTCCATGGCTATGAAACCTTCCAACTGGAGCCTTACACTTAGGTAGATACTCCATAGGGTGAATATTTTTAGACAGGTAATCACCAACCTGCTTGAATTTAGGGACACAGTTCTTTCTGAAAGTTTTAAGCATAGACATAGAGTAACAACTTGAACATATCAAGTCCTCTTTCTTGCTCATAGCTTTACAGAATGGGTTGCTAGTGGTATCACTATTTAAACTAGGGATACCTTCTAGCTTCCCACTACCCTGCGACCACATTTGGCTATTCACTAGACTCCTATATCGTTACCACCAAACAGATAATCATCTATCTGATCTGAGTGGTTATCCATAAGATGTTCTAGGAAGTTTGCCCCTTCGCACATAATGAATACCTTATCCATCTTAGGTCTGCATAGTGGACAAGGCTCACCATTTCCTATTGCTATCATAAGTAGCCTCCTGTTTCTTTGTTTATGAATCTAGATAATGATTGCTTATCTACTTCAACCTTATTTACAAGCCCAACCAACTTAGCTAGTCTTTCTTCTGCTAACCTTTGTCTATATTGTGCTTGGCTAATAGCGTTGTTAAGCAATACTATTTTTTCTCTAGTTTCTTCTTTTACCAGTTTATCTCTTTCATCCTGCCAATCCCATCTTCGTTTCCACTTTTCTTTTCTAACACTTTCCTTCTCGTATAGGTAGATACCTAACTCTTGTGCATTCTTTAGTGGAACACTGCCATAAGGATATGGACCAGTACCAGGCTTAGGCTTCCTTCCCCTAGTAACTAATCTCCACATAGTCCCATAATCTTTCATCATCTTTCTAACTTCTTTGATTATGTTCTGGTGAATTTCGTCATTAGGAATTCTAAATAAGCAATTATAGTTTGGACTAGTCTTGGACATGATATAATCTCCCTCCAAACTCTAGAAGTTCTAAGGTGTCTAGATTGATAGCCCTATAATCTTTATTAATCATATCGTAAACTGTTAGATATGAATTAGATTGATTATGTATTGGCTTACCTGTTCCTTTGACTCCCTTAGTAACCCCAAGTCTACAATTCATAGCCCTGAGAGAACCATCTTTCTTTAGAAAAAGGCAAGAGAATATCTTACCCTTTGAACTAACGATCAATGATTCTAGCTTAGTGCGATGTATTAAGATTGGTTTCTTTTTAACATTGAAACTGTTAGGATTCATTTATTACCTCTCTTTCTATTGCTATCATTATTCTTTTTAGTTAGACTATCAAGATACTGGTCCCACGAACTTTTTAGAACATCTCCACTCCACATAAATTGAATAATTGCTATGCAAAGTATTGGGACTAGAAGCATTTTGAGTGCAGCTAACATTTGAATATCTGACATATGATTTCTCCTTTTGGTTCCTATGATTAGTTATTGTCAAAAAGCAAGAGCCAAACCTAGTAGCTTTTTTCTCATTCAATGGTAGTGCTTAATTTGTATGACCTCGCTAGAGGTATTAAGTTCCTGGAATAAACTAAGTCTAACTTCTCAGGACTGCCATTGCTATAGTTAGATACTACTATTGCTTGACTCTCTAGAGAGCCAAACCTAACAATAATACTGCCCCATTATTTCAGGTGGTCTTACTGCATGCTTATGTTAAGTCTGACTCTCTTTGGTCTAACAAGAAATGTTCATAGATCAGAACTTGTTAGTTAAAGCTAATCATTCGATTGCATTGCTCTCTAGATTAGCTTAGTGCTAGTGGTAGGAATCGAACCTACTATACAGTGGCACTGGCACATATAACTTATATGTGAGTTTACTTGTACTACCATACACTAGCTAGTTACTTATTCTTCTATATCTACTACCTTCTTAAACTCCTCATCGCATTCTGTACAATAGTAATCAGTAAATGCGTCTGAGTAGTACCATTCAACATGTCCTTCTTGATTAAGAGAGTCTACTGTGCTGTTGTAGTCTGCAAGCAGGTAGACATTTAAATTCTTACTACCACATTCAGGACACTTTCCTTTAGGTGCTTTTTTGAAATCAGACAAACTTATACTATTAGTCTTGGTTGTCATAGTAGCCCTCCTCGAATGTACTTTCCACCTGTCCTATATATAGTATAACATCAAATCTATATTTGTCAGGCAACCTCTCAAGCATAGAGTCGAACATTTCTCTCTGGTGCTCTACATTTCTAAATGGTGCAAACAGCCTATTGGATTTAGCTGTTTCCTTTATAGACCATTTATTTCCTTTTCTAGCCATTTGTTTTCTCCTTAATTAAAATCTATCTAATATTAATTCTTCATCTAGACAATCGCATATATGAGTATAATGTCCTGAGGACATATATATACCAGGTGGACTAGGGTCATCTAGGTAGTAACCCATTCCGCAGCATACATCGCAGTTAGGACTAGCCACATCTGCTATCTCAGATAGACAGCAATTCTCTATAAAGGATTCTATTTTCTGTTGGTTATTCATTAGGGTCTTAGTTTTATCTTTTTTAATTTAACTCCAGCTATTCGATCCAGCCTGGCTTGTTCATTTTTAGGTATTGCAAACGCTATGCAATCTTTTAGATTTTCCCAAGTAGTCTGCATATAACAGATATTACTTGTAGGATAGCCATGCTTCTCATCTAGATAAGATTCTAGGTCGCCTTCGTATTCGTTAGTTACCTTATCCTCTATCTCTTCAGGGTAGTCTAATAAATCTACACTCTGGCTATAGAAGTTTAGAATAACTATTACTTTTGGTTTTTCTTTTTCTAGTAGTGTCATTTCTATATCTCCTTTCTAAAGAATGTATGATAGACAAATCCTACCATTGCTATTAATACTATAATGCCTGCTATTGTATTCATAACTCTTCTCCTTATTTTAGAACTTTTATTTATACTACTATTAATATACTACAAAAAATTTTTATTAGGTATTTTTTTATACTAGGCTCATTTATATAGCAGAATTCCCCAAAAATTTGGATTTCCCTGCTTAATTTTTTTAGGTAATCCA
>VTLG01008774.1_pt1 | contig 38817 bp, 58 predicted proteins | sample 4694571 | NCBI WGS metagenome assembly VTLG01 (sample SAMN12604809, study PRJNA352737) | marine metagenome | biome: ENVO:00000447; feature: ENVO:00000209|ENVO:00000569|ENVO:01000036; material: ENVO:00002151; isolation source: viral sequences binned using virsorter ... | reverse complement strand
CACTATTATAACCAGCTCCTCCTACATCATAATATAAATAAAGACCCATTCGACAATCACCGTCAGTTTGATCTCTTCTACCACCAGATAACATAATTAATATTTTTGATGATGTTGCAGAGGGTGTAATCGCTAAAGTAAATCCTGTTGCTTGTGGAGCAGAATCATTTGTAGTAGAAATAACACTTGTTGTTTCAGCCGCCACTATTTGAAGAAGTTTACCTCCTCCAGCAGCAGCTTCAAAAGCTGGGGGTGAGCCAGCACCTGTTGAGGTTAAAACTTGACCATCATTACCAGTAGCAATAGCAACTGGATTACCAGAAGCATCAAAACTAATTATATTTCCATCAGTTCCACTTGCCATTTTAGCAAGAGTTACTGCATTATCTACTAATTCAGAAGTATCTACTGAATTTGCACCAAGATCAGCTACACCGACTACTCCATCTGCTATATCACTAGATGTTAAGGCAAGTTTTGCTGGTTGTTGACCAATATAACCCAAATTAACCTCCTATTATGTTATTTCCATTATGGAAAGTGTGCCTGAAACCTTATCTGCTACTGAACAGTCTATCCTTAAAATATCAGTTGCTTCCATTACGACTTTTCCCCCAGATAACAATTCCAAAGAACTGCCACTAGGAATGGTCACATCTTTCACTAAAAAAGCTGTTCCATTAGCTACATTGTTTGTTCCACCTCGATTAGCTGTATCGCTAACCAATTCTACTTCTACTGTCACAGAAGCAGAATGAATATTTGAAAGAACAAGACCAAGAATAACTGTCGTTGTGCTTGAAGCTACAGTATACATTACATAAGGAGTTCCAGCACTTGCTGGTTCTGCTGCAAAGGTTACACACTTAAAAGTATTAGCCATATTATCCTTCCTATCCTAATGCTATTGCCAATGCTGTTGGATCAGTAGCAGCAATAGTTAAAGTTTCATTACTACCATTATTGTTTTCTGTAAACGTCACATTATCTCCAGCTACTAGTTTTCCATTTAAATATCCAGCAGTAGAATCATTTGCACTTACTAAAACCTTTACATCCGTATCGGTAGTGATGGCAGCCCAACTGCTACCATTGTAATAATTTAGTGTATTCGCACTAGAATTATAATATAAATCTCCTTCATCATTATCTGAACCCGGAGCTGAAGAAGCCACTCTATATCGAGCAGCAAAACTATTTACTCCAGCAATATTATCAGCCACTGTGCTTAAATCAGATACGATAGCAGAAGTAGCCAAAGTGTTTAAATCTGAAACTATATCACTAGTCGCTAAAGTATTTAAATCAGAAACTATATCTGAAGTTGCTAATAAATTAATATCAGTAACTATGTCAGAGGTAGCTAAGGTGTTTAAATCTGAAACAATGTCGGAAGTAGCAAGAATATTAATATCTGATACTATGTCCGAAGTTGCCAAAGTATTTAAGTCAGAAACTATGTCAGATGTAGCAAGGGTATTAAGGTCGCTTACTATATCGGAGGTTGCTAAAGTATTCATATCAGCTATAACATCAGAATCAGCAAGTAGAGCCATATCGGCAATAACATCACTAACTCCAAGTAAAGCCATATCGGCTACAACTGCACTTGTTCCAAGTAATCCCATAGCTGTAACATTAGCTGAAGTTCCAAGATGACCCATAGCTGTTACATTGGCAGAAGTTGCTAGTAAATCCATATCAGTTACAATCGCTGAAGTTCCTAATATTGCTAAATCAGCTACTGCATCTGATGTTCCCAATCTTCCAATTTCTGTTGCTTTTCCAGCCACTGCTCCTATGTCTGTTGCATCTCCAGCAACAGCAGTTACATTTGAAGCAATTCCAGCAACAGTTGTTATATTACTACTTATTCCACTTAATGTAGTAATTTCACTGCTTAATCCAGCTACTGTTGCCACATCAGTTATTGATTGACTAAACTCTAAAGCATTACCAGCACTATTGACTGACAGGATTTTATTCGCTACCAGTTCAGGAAATGTTATTCCGTAAGCAGTTGAAGTAGAGGCTTTAGCTTTAATTGTATAATTGAAATCTCTTTCATTTTGTTGCATCATAGCAACAATTTTATCTAATTCTGTATTAAGGGTTTCTACCGAAAACTGACCAGATGCTGGGAAATCAGAACTTCTTGAAATAGGTAAATCTCTATAGATAGTATATTTGTGTCCACTTGTAGCTCCACTTCCTAAAGTAATAGAGCCACCACCAGTTTCTCCAGCTCCTGAAACAGAATATTGTGTAGCTCCTGAAGGAGAAGCTGCATAAGTTAAAGTCGTATCAGTAGTATCTACTGTTCTAATAACCTTAATATCTGTGGCATTAAAAAACTCAAAAGGAACAGAAAAAGCAGTTTGACTAGAACTTGCTGTATACTGAACTCTAGGTGAGGTATCTGATATTGTAATACTTGCCATATTTTATCTTAGTCCTTTTTCTACTTGATCAAATAAACTATCCAAATACCATACATTTTGGAATGGAATCAGTCTACGCACATTACGAGCAGTATAATGATTGTGTGTTCCCTTTCCCCAATCCATAAGTAAATCAGAAATATTTCCAATTTGAGATGAACTTGGCCCAAACATCCCAAATCCTGACATAATATTTTTTTGAGTATAACTGCTATAAGGTTTACCAGCTCCTAAAAATGGTCTTAATCCAATTTGATTATCTGTTAATCTTTCCATAATATTATTCATATCAGAATAAATTCCACCTAATCCACTTCGATCAAAAGCATCAACTAATTTTTGACCAAATGGTTTTTTACCATAACTTCTTCCAAATGCTTTTTGTCGAATCGAATCAACAGTTGCTCCAGCAGCCAATAGCATAAGAACACCAAGTAAGAATGAGGCATCTTTTTCTTGCATACCTCTTAACAACATTCTTTGACTTGCTGCCATAGCAAATTTTTTAAATTGAACTATAACACCACCCATTTCTGTATTAAACCATAATGGAACTTCGCCTTTTCCCGGTGTAACGATTGTGATATTAATATCTTTTCCTAATGCATTATGAAAAACATCAGCACTAGCTTTAGCACCATCATCCCAAGATTCTGTATTAGCAATACGAACATATTTCCAATCAGCTTTATTAGCTCCAGTTCCTAATCCGTGTTTTTTATATTGTGTCCAAATTTTAGCAGCTTCAACTTCATCAATACCAGCATTAAGAAGTTTAGCTTTATTAACTTTTGATATCTTACCTTTAACTATCCAATTTTCTATTTCTTCTAAAATACGAGTTCCATTAACAGTGCTAGCCCAACTTTTAACAAATGTATTCCACGGATTCATTAAATTAATATAAGTGAAATACATATTTCCTGTTCGGCTCACACCTTTTTCAAATTTATTAAAAACACCAAAAGCATTTTCCAAATCATACATTGACATAGCTCTTGAACCTAAAACCATATCTAATGCTTCACCAGATAGGTATGCTTGTTTTTGAGATAGTTTATATATTTCAGTAGATAAAATATTTGTATACATATCCCAACTTGCTCTGAATCCTCTATTAATTCCTGAAGTCATTAGGATTCGAGCAATATCAGGAACTGCTGCCAAAGCTCCTGTCAGCATAGTCATTGAATTATAAAGTTTTAACATTCTAACACCACGACTAAAACCTCTTTGAGGGTCATCTACTAACCCATATGTTCCTCTTAATAAATCTCTAGCAGCTTCTAAATCTTCAATAACTTGATCATTTTCTTTTATTAATTTTTTAGCTTTTGGAGTATTTCCAACTCTTTTACCATCTATCATTTTAAAGCCTCCAGCAGCATTAATTCTTTTAGTATATTCTTCCATAATTTGTTTAACACCTTGAGCTAAACCCGGTTTATATTTGAAACCTGAAATCATTGGATCACCAAAGATTTTAGTAATTTCAATGTCAGGAGCAACAGAATTATAATACAGTCTTTGTAAGACAAACATATCAGTTTCAATGAAACCTAATCCAGCTAATATTTCTTCATCTTCTTTAAATAATCGTAATTCCCTTGTTCTAAAATGTCTTGAAATAATTAATGGATTAGTGCTTTTACCATCAAATCGAACATAGGGTTGTGATGATTTAACAGATTCAAGTATTTCATTAATAGCATCATCAGTTAATTTTGGATTTCTTTTTAAAATCATTGGTTTTATAAGAGCAACAAATTCATCCCATCTTGAATTAATTTGATCTCGTAACCAAACTCGATTAACATAGTTTTTAGCTAATGAGCCATTAACTTTCATATACTCTAATTTTTCTTCTAGTTTTGTTAAAGTAACTTTTAATTCTTCTAACTTTTTTCCTTTACCTGTTTTTTTTATTTTTGCTTTTATTACATTAATTTGTCGTTCAATAAACATAAGAGGAATACCGAGTTCATCATATTCTTTTCCCAGTGAATAAATATATTTTTCTGAAACATCAGCTCCTTTTGTAACTTCAGGAATTTTTACTAAATCATTAGAACTACCAATTCTTTTCATCCAAATAGCTTTTTTAAAATCTGCAAATGATATAACTCCTTCTTCGCCTTTATACATATACAATGAAGCTCTAAATTTGAACGAACCTTTCCCCATTCGTTTTAAGTATTCTCTATATAAATCTTCAATTTCCATTTCAGCTTTAAATACTTGAACTTTTCTTCGAGCAATATTTCTTTCTATAGATTGCTCTGTTTTCATATTTTTAAAATTCTTTGTTTGCAGTAATGGAATTTCCAATAATTTTTGAATTGCTTCTTTAGCTTCCAATGAACTAGATCGTAATGTTCTAAAGATAGGTGTCCAAGGCCCTTTCTCTCCCAACCAGCCAAAACCAGTTGTTGCTATTTTTTCTAATTCATTAATTTCATCTTCAGTAAATACTTTTCGTATTTGTGCAGCTCCAACAGAACCTTCAAGAAATGGACTTTTTGGTTCAACTTTTTGTCCTGTTTTAACTCCAATTTCTCTAGCTGCATCATCAACTGCATCATCAAGCCAATCAAACTTATCAGCTCTTGCATCAAACTTTTTAAATAATTTTGTTGCCGAAGGACTGGAATTAGCTAAACCCGGAAACAATGCTGGAAGAACAAAACCACCACCAGTTATGATTACTGTTTCAGCTAATGTTCTAGCTTCATCAAGTTGTCTTTTTATAGCTTCTTCTCCACCAAGAGCAAGACCTACTTTTGAACCTCTCGCTAATCTTCCTCCTGTAAAAAAGAATCTTCCATATTTGGAAAACATTAATAAAGCAGTAGGGTCAGTAAGACCTCCAATAATTCTACCAGCAATGTAACCCGGTGAATTAATTGCATATTCATCTTCTAACTTTTTTCTTTGTTTTAAATAAAAAGTTTCTTCAGGAGAACGAGAATGAATATAAGCTCCCATATCACTTTCAACATCAGCAAGTTGCGGATCGTGATATGGATTATATCCATCTACATCTGTAAATTTTTGATTATTAACAGTATGGTCGGCAATCGTCATTGCAAAAAGATTTTCCTTAAAAAATCCCAAATGCATACTTTTACCAAATTCCCTGAAATCATCCAATCCCCATCTTTTATCAGGAGTAAGGTCAATAGCTCCTTGAGGTCTATTCAATGAATAATAGAAATCACCCATTTTATTTTTCTGTTATTCCAGATAATGGTGTGCTAATACCATTCATATAATTAGTTATATATTTAGCATTATTTTCTAATCTATGATATATGCCTGTTAATCCTTTATTTTTATATACATTAGCATCTATTCTCATTTGACCTAAAACTGTTTCAGGATTTGCCTCTTCCCATTTTCCTATGTAAGAAGTATCATTCGTTTTAACATAATTATTTAAATGTTTATAAAATTGAGTGCTTGTTCCAATAAACCCACTACGCATTACAGTTTTTTGTTTTGTTCTTCCATCTTCTTCATAAGATACATTTCTTTTACTTAATCTAGAACCAGCATGATAATTCATATCTGTTAAAGCAAGATATAAAAAACTATTTTGAACATTAGTAAAATCTATATTCGGATAAAGTTCTTGAACTTCTTTTTGATATTTAGGTAATACATTATCTAAAAATATATCAATAGAATCTTCCATTTTTAAAAATCCTTTACCTGATTTTATATCATCCCAATTATATCCAGCATTTATTAAATATTGAATATTATCAGAATTTTTTAAACTAAATCCGTGTCCAATAGTTGGATCACTCGCTGTATCAAATCCATCAGAAGGTTTCCAATTAGGATTTTTTGCATCATAAATAGTTCCTTCAAATCCTTCATTTTTTGCAATTAAATCAAAGAAAGCATTTTCGCTTCTTATTACTTTTCCGTCTTTTCCCATTACTATATTTCCTTTCAATACATTATATTCTTCAACATCACCTCGTTGTGCCATTGCAGATTGTAATAATAATAATTCTTGTTGATTTTTTTGAACTTCTTTAGAAAGCATTTTTCCTTCATCACCAGCAAATAAAAGATGAAAAGGACTACTAAGTGTTGATTTACCTAATGTATTAGCAATTAGTTTGCTCCATATAGGGTGTTTTTTTCTAAATCCTTCATTCATATCAGCATCAATTTCTCTAACAGCTTCTATTCCAAGAAATTCTATTTGATCTCTTAACCACCACCAAGCCTGTTTTACTTCACTTGGATTGGGATCATCCATTAAATGTTCTTTCCATTTTCTTCCCATTAATTCTTTTTTAGCCCTATCATATGTTTGTTTATTATAGCTATGAGCTGGTTTTTCAGGAATATAACCCATATTAACATTTGACATATTAGGAATTGAGCTAAATAAACCATCTCCATCCAAATCCATACTGATAGTATAAGAGGGCAATCCATTAATTTTTTTCCAAAATTTTGTTTGTATTCTTCCTTCATTAATCATTCGATACAAATTTGTATTGGTCATCATTTTATCTGTTAAACCTAGTTCAGCTCTTTGATTATCATCCATCATATAATATCTTCGATAAATCGTCATAACCAAATCGGATTGAATATCTGATTTTGAAAGATTGGTATTCGCATAAGTTTCCATTAATGGATATTGTGTTAGATTTAATTTCATTGGATTCCCTCAAATTTAAATCCCTTATTTCCTAGTTCGTGAAAAGCAGAAATGATTGCATCAGGTAATGCTTTGTTTACACTTGAAGGAAGAATATCACCAAGTTGCACAAAGTGAAAAGCTAAATGCTGTTTAACTAATTCTTCAAAAAAAGGCATTGTTTGATCAATAAAAAATTCTTGATCCATAGGATGGGTAGGAACCATACCTTTTAATGGCTGATCCTGACGACCCGGTAGCATAAAATCAAGCCATTCTTGTATGGCACTCATACCTTTAGATAGCCAAAATGTATCTCTACCCGCTTGTTTTTTTATTTCTTTTTCTAATTTTGAACGAATTATATCTTTTAATTCAATATCTCTTTCTTGAAGTTTAGCAAATGAACCTTCAATAGCATTTAATTTTTCGTCTAAATCAGTTTTTGAAGGATTAACGTGCATTGTATACATTTCTAAAATATTTGTTTTACTCATAACTTCACCTTCAGTTCCAGTTTTAGACATTAAATCCATTCTTTCACTTAATTGTAAAAGAGGAACCCAAAGAGCCACATCAACATTACTAGGTTGCATCCCAGCTTTGTCATTAATATATTTAACTATATTCGCCATATTAATTATAGCATCAGGATTTTGCACTGCATCAATTCTTTGCGCTCCATTTAAAAAATTTATTAAATCATTATGAACATATCCATGTTGAGTTGCAAGATTTCCCATAGCAACCAATTCATTTGAAGGGCCAATTACACCATCTTCTGTTTTAATAAAACCTACTTTTGATAAATCTAAATACGGACTTCCAGTGCTAGCCATTAAATACATACCGAGTATATGGTCAGCAACCATTCCCTCTATTAAATTATTATCCTCACTTCCTTCTATATGACCTATATCTTGTTTTATAGCATTAATAGCTCCTTCTACAGTTAATCCCGGTTCATCTCCCATTTTCTTTGGTGAAATTGGAAGAAAAATTCTCATTGCATTTTCTTGAACGGATTTAGATATTTGCCAAGATTCTATTAATTTATCCATTTGATCTGTTGAAGCTCCTACTAAATTAGTGTCTATCCAGCCCTTAACATCATTTATATTATTAAGACCAAGAGAATTAAATGTATCATTAATAGAATTTTGTTTTCCTGATTGAAGTTCTTGAATAAGCATACTTAAATCTGATTTTTTACTATTTGTTAAACTTGCTGTTTCATTTTTAAATTGTTCGTGCCGAGCTGTAGTTTGTTTTATAACTTCATCAGCTAAAACAGTTCTTTCTGTCTTATCAAGGTCAATAAAAGAAAACGGGCCATCTACTGGTCTTGGGCCATCTTTATAATTAATTCCACTTTCCATATATTCATACATACTTCCAATAATTTTTGTCAAAGCATCATCACTTGCTGATCTTCCTTCCCATCCTGTTACTTCATCACCAACTAAAACTCCGTTTGCAATATTCTCATTATCCTCTTTAAATGCAGCATCTAATAATCCATTCCAAATAGATAATTGTCTTGTTTCTTCTAAATTTATTTTTAAATTTCTCATATAATCTTCTGGTTTATCCATATCATTTCTCAATGAATTTGGAACGGAGTTGTATATAGTTGTATATGACTTAACCATTTCCGATAAACGAGGAACAATGTTTGTTGAAAATAAACCCGTATGTTCCTCCCAATGACTATTCATAAGAACATCTTGTATGTCATCCAGTTCAGCATTATTAGCTAATAGCATACTATCTTTTGATTCTTTACTATCTCTTACAAAAGCATTATCTATAATTGTTGAACTATGCTGTGTAATCAAAGTTGCCATATAGGCTTTTGTCCAAGCCTTGAATTTTTCAGGAGCAGCATCAACCATTGAAGTTTCATAGCCAGTTGCCACATTCATAAATTCTGCTGGATTATATCTATTATTTTTAGAAAATTTTAAGAAACTTTTTAAAGCATTAGCTTTTAAATTATTTTTCCAATTTTCTTCTTCTCGGGATAATTTTTGCTTAGCCAATAAATTTATTGTTCCTGAAATAGTTTCAGTAGCTAAAGCTATTGGATCACCTGTATGAGCCTTAACAACTCCCATACGACTTGCTAAAGAAGATGCTGTTGTATAAACTTGTCTTTCACCAGCTGTTAATTTAGTTGCCATTATTTTCTCCTTGTTGCTTGTGCATCTAGTTTACCAATACTTGCACCAGCATATGGATTAATTTTACTTGGTTTATGATATTTATACAAAGCATATCCATTAGTTAATCCGCTAATTGCTGAAATATATCCACCAAAAACTTCTGATTTAGCTTTTAAATCATTTTCATATGCCATCTCTCTATATTTTAATCCAACATTTTTACCCATTAAACGAATATTTTTAATATCCTTAACAGCTTTATTTTTTGCTTGTTTATTTATATTTAAAAAACTTCTACTATCATCATAATAACCAGCAGCAGATTGAAAAGCTAAATTGTTTGCCAGTTCTTGATTTAAATGATCTTTACGAATATTTTCCTGTTCAATAGCATCTATTTCAGCCATTTTTCTTTCTCTTTCATAACGAGCTTTTTCTCGAGCATTTGCAGCTTTGACATAACTAATCTGTCGTAATGCTCCAGCAGCATTTACAACTGAGCTTACCATCATCATTGTTCCAGCATTTATTCCCATTTATTTCCCTATGTAAATTGCATTTCTAAAGCCATTGCCAAAATCTTTAATGGTAATGGATCGTTCTGTGATACAGTAACTGTCGGACTTTTACTATACCCTAAAAAATTAAATTCCTTCTTTCCTGTTACTGCTGTTAAATCACTACCAATAGTGAAGTTTAACGGAGTAATCAATAATTCATAAGCACTTAAATTAGCAGCTTTTACATTAATATCCAATGCACTTGATACATCAAGAACAGCTCTTGTTATTCTTCTAGGCTGACCTGACAATGGCCCACTTTCAATTTCCTTGTCAATCGGCATTGTTTCCAATGTAGGAATATAATTAAATCCCACTCTCATACCTGTTGGTTGTGGAGCAACAGAATTGGAATTAAGTGTGATTCTGTCATTTGCATCTATTGTATAAGCTCCTAAAGATGAATTACCAGATACAACATTTATAGATATTTCTCCATAAATACTATTAATCGTATGCATAAATCCATTAATCATAGTAATTACTGCATTATCCGAAGGAGTAGCAGCTAAATTTTTATCTAATTGAATGTTATATCCTGATGAAGTAGCTGTTACTGCTTCAATCGTATACACAGCAGAATTACCAGCAATACTAAATGTTTCTAAAACAGATGGAGCTGATGTAAATCCATCTACTGCTAATGTGTTTCCTGTTTGAGAGCCACCATTAACTAATGGAGTTCCTTTCTGATAAACTGTAGTAGTTGTTGAACAATCTAATGTTACTGTATCATCTTCAGCAAATTTTTCTAAAGTGTAAGTTGTTGTGCCATTCACTTGTCTTTTACCAACAACAAATAAATGTTCATTGGCAGCAGTCATTGAATGAAAGAAATCTCCACTTCTTGTTTCATACATAGACCACCCAGCTATCTTTTCATCTCTTATGCTATGAAAGACAGCTATCTTGCCATTGTGAGTTGTGCCACCATTGACAAAAAAAGCAAATTGCTATGGTCTACTTGTATTACCAGATATCATTGCAGTTTGCTTTGGTGTATCTATGAGTTGAGAGGAAAGAACGGAAATTGAATTAGATGAATAAGCTGCTTGTGCATCAGAATATAAATATTCCCTAACTGCCTTACCAGTCTTTTGAACAAAAACTGTAGCTCCATCGAATACAGTAGGATTAGACCTACTGCAACCATAAGGAGTTTGTCGTCTAAAAGTTATATTACTTGGTGTAACTGCTGCTGTATCAGATGAAGTAGGAATATAGTATTCACCACCATCTGTAAAAATTTGTAAGTTTCTTGAAGAAACAAAATGTCTAACTTCATTCACTCTATCACCAGCAATCGCTACATCAATAGCTTTACTTGCAGTTCCATCACCTACATCAAAATTATAATATTCACCAACTTGACTGGAAACGACTGAAGAAGGTTTAGAAGGATTTCCACCAAACCATAATCTGTTATCGTGAAAAGAAACTGCTTGAGGATATTTTCTATGAGCTGACCATAAAGTTTCATCCCAATCGGATTCAGCTCCTGTTCCACCTAATGTTTCTCTAATAGTAACAACAACAACTGTTGTATTTGTTCTTCCTGTTATATCAACTTCCTTACCGCCAATGCGTAAAGTTTTTCCTACCCAGTTAGCATCACTATCAAAGATAGCTGTTGAGGCAGTTACATTTACACCTGAACCAGAAGTTGCTGCTGGAGTTAAAGTCACTGCATCATCTTCATATTTATAATAAGGTTGGTATCGAGGATAGCCTGATGAATGAGTTGAAAAAGATAAAGCTGCAACACTAAAACTTGTAGCAGATGCTCTTGTAATAATGCGTATTGGATTATCTCTATGACAGACAATAACCGTATCACCGAATTGTGCAAAGTTTAATTCAAATAACTGTGCTGTAGTCCAGTTGCAATTTGAAGTAATATTTGCCTGAACAGAAGTTCCTGAAGAATTATGAATATCTAATCTATTATTGGATAAAGCGAATATTGCAACTTCATCTTCTGAAAAAATAAAAGGAACTATTCGAGTTTCCCTTGTTGCAAAAGTTGCTTTATATTCTGTTCCGGGTCTACGCATAACACCACCTTCATCAAGCAAATACCAATTACGACATTGTTTTGCTCCATCAAAATAAGCCTTTGCATCTGTTCGTGCTGTTAAGAGAGGATTTAATTCACCAGCAGAAAAATTAGTTAAAACTGTTCTTAATACTCTAGCCATTTAACCCAAAACCACTTGTTCTTGTAGATCGTCTATTTTCAGTAAATCTGTTTGTAGCAAGTTGTTTTGTGGTATTTTCTTGTGAATCTGTATTTCTAGCAATTAGCATTTGTCTTTCAGATAAATCATCAAATTGTTTAATCATACCAGCATCCCTAGCAACTGCTCCAGCATAAATACTTGCTAATTTATATTCTAATGCAAGACGAAAGTAGGGAGGAAATTTAGATTCATCTTGTCTAAAAACATAATCCATTACTACAGTTGAATTAGAACCATAGCCATCAACATAAATTTGATCTTCATATCGTTGATAAGGGATAACATTGTCATTAACTGTAACTGAATTAATTTGTAAAACTAAAGGGTCGGTTGGCATTTGATAAGCATATTCCCATCTGCCAACTGGAGTTGAAGTAAGTAAAGAAAGTTGTTTTTGTCCTGTAGCAAATCGCCATCTATGACGAGTTAATGATGCTTCTACAATTTCTTCATAAATATTATTAGTAACCAGACCTTCTGTGCTGTCATCTGAAAAAGATGATATAGGTGAAGCTCCTATCATTATTAAAGCTCTTGCTGCTATATCTACTTTTGTTACTGCCATTTTATTCCTTTTAATAACTAGGGGAGTTTATTCCCCCCTAGTTTATAGTTTGCTTTAAGTTCCGTTAGTGGTAACCACAGTTGTTGCTCCAGTTGCTGATGTAACTACTAGCAAATCCACTGTTTCTGTTCCTCCAGCAGCACCAACGCAAAGAATAACATCGTTTTCTTTTACGTTTAGATACTCACTATCGAAGTAACCAGAACCAGCAATCGTGCCAACAGCATCGCCATCAACATAAAGCCACACAGAGTTAATACCACCTTCAGCAATTTTCCTTAAAGGATTATCACTTGCATAAGCCATATTATTCTCCTATTCTGCACAGAGCTGAACTCTAGCTCCGTCACCATCTATTAAGACTGCTCCCAAACTTAACATAGAAGTAATCAAGTGTGAAACTTTTTCAGGGATATAATTTATTTCAGTTTTCACATCAGCGCCAATACCCAGACCACAAGCTGACTTATGAAAAGCCAGTGTTTGTCTATCGGTAGCGACAGTTAATCCTGAATGTGAGAACAATAAAAATCCCATCCATCGTTTCGCAGTTTGTTCACCACTTAAGAATGGAAGGTTTGCAGGCCCAACATAGTCTTGTGAAGCGAATTGTTGGATTCCCATCAAATCACCCCATTGTTTTGGCCCTACAGCCCAGAACCTTTGATTGTCATCTGGAACATCATTTGTTCCAAAAACATTAAGCATATTTTGTGCTTTAATTAACGTCATACTTGTTGCTGATGAATTAATATTGTTAGCAATAGATGTTGCCGCTTTTAAAACAGTAATTATAACATCATCAGTTTTTCTTCCTAATGCATAAGCTGCATTTTTAGCAAGAACACCTCTTTCGTCGATATTTACCTTAAGCTCATCTAATTTGTCAACATAATCCGCTGCATAGTAATCAGAAAGGGTAGCACTTACATTAGTATGTGCAGAGTTCATTGCCACTACTTCTGCATGTCTTGCTTTAGTAGTTGCTGAACCTTTTGCTAACTTTTGGAATTTAACAGATGAACCATTAACACCGTTAACAGTTCTAACTAAATTCTTCATTTTAGCACCCATTCGCTGATATGCCATATGCACTTCAGCTTCAAATTGAGTTATAAAAGCATTAGTAATGGAAGTTGCCATTATATACTCCTCTATTCAAAGGGTTAAATTTTATTAGCTTCACTTATCTCGTTTGATTGATTTGTGTTGTCCATATGCGCAATAGGCACAAATACCCACAAAAGAGGGCTTAAGGAATGTATTTCAGAAATTTATGTTTTTTTCAACGCACAATTTTGTATATATTTAGATATGTCAGGTGAATCTAAATACCATATCTTGTTAATCCAAGAATTGGGAATGGAAGTATAGCGACTACCATCTACATCTTTCATTGAAGTAAAACTTTCAAAAGAGAAGCTTCCAATAATTGTTATCTTTTCATCAGTATGATTAACTATCCATCCTATGTCAAAACAAGGAGCAAGATTGTGTTTTTTAATGGTATCAATGGATGTCCATCCTGTATCACCATCTTGTGCATCACTCCAATGAATGATAGCAAGTTTTGCTTTTGCTATATCAAATTTTTTAGAGTTTTGCTGGTTGCGATCCGTATTTCTTTTCATACAATTTAGTTACTCTATCTATATATGCTTGGTCTTTTCTACCATCATCCCAATATCTAGGGTCTTGCATCATAGCTCGTAAATCATTTTCGCTTGGAGCAACATCTATTGCTGTATCTTCTTTCGGCATTGGAGCATCTTTAGTCAGATTCATTATTTCTTCCATTGCCTTAATATTATTAGCATTTGTCGCCATATTTGCTAATGCTTGATATCCGTCTGTTGAAAGATTCTTTTTAGCCCATAAGTCAACTGCTTCTACTCTTTCTCTGCCATTATCACCTAATGATTGAATTTCAGCTTCTTGATTAGGAAGGGAGGCAGTTGCATTATTTACAAAGGCATCAACTCCTTTATTAAATTCTTCTTGTGATAATCCTTTATCTTGTGCAAATTCATTCCACCATTGAACAATAGGTAAGTCAGGTTCAAGATTAACTTCTACACCTTCAGGTATTTCAGGTGTAACTAACTCATATCCATTTGTTGGAACACTTGATAATCTTTCCTTATCAATATCTTCTCGTATTGATTTTGTTAAATCTTCTGTTCTTTTTCCTAATTTAGATTCTAATGAATTATATGAAGATGCCAAGTCTTGAACATTAATTTCATTTCTATCTTTATCCCAAAACTTTTCAGGAACATAGTCAGGTCTTTGTGGTTGTTCTTGTTGTTCTTCTTGTGGTTGTCCAGTTTCTTCAGCCATTATTTAGCTTCCTTTCCTTTAATGATTCTTTGTTTAATGATAGCAAATAAAAATCTCATTCCTTCTAAATGAAATAATTTATTTGCATCTGTATTTGGGCCACTGACAGCATCAGTTGTTATAGATCGTAAATATTCTAAAACAAACTGTCCGTCATTACCTTTAAAAGTTGAAGCAAATGCAATATTAATTTTATCTTCAACCTCTAAACTTCTTTCATAACCATCAACACCTATTGAATGTTTAGGCTGCTGCTGTTTCTTGTCCTTGATTTCCTTCCAACTCATCTTGTCCTATATTACCTTGTTGAGCCATACTTTGCAACTGATTTGCTAATTCTTGTTGTTCTGCTGGATCACGGATTAGTTTTTCAGGTAGATTCATCTTTTCTGCCAAATATTTAGCTACTTCATCTTGTTTAACTATCATATTCAACATTTGAGGGCCAAATGTCATTCCAATAATTTCATTAAATCTGCTGACATCTGCAACATCTTGTTGATGTTGTGCTTTAGCTAATGGTGAACGAGGAATAACTTTTACTTGTTTTCCATCAATTCTAGGAAGTTCTATTCTGCCTTGTTTTGATAAAATACGAATAATTCTTCTTAATAATGGATTGACAAATTCACTTTGTAATCGACCAAAGGAAGAACCTATTTGTCTTGATAAGTCAGCCATTCTTTCTGCCACTTCAGTTGCTGACATTGGAGTTCCCTCAGGTCTGCCAAGTGTTTCCATATAAAGAGCTTTCTTAATGTTTTGTCGCATATCAGCCAATACTAATTGAGCTACATCAAAATTACCAGCTCCAGCTATTGGAATCAAACCTCTTGAACCCGGAGAGATAGGAATAAGTGAACCCGGCACTAACTGAATATTATCAGGATTAATAACACCATCATCTTCAAAAGTATAAATTCCACTAATTGCCATTTGTGCGTTTTGCAATATCATTTCTACTGTCAAGTTAGTTGTTTTAATTGCAGCCATTGCATTGAATACTGGGCCTCTACCATAAACTTCGCCTGATGCTTTATTCCATCTAAATACAATATATGGATTAGAGGCATTACCTTTAAATTCTTTTTCTTCAATCATTGCTTTTTCTTTTGGAAGGACAACACAATATTTCCATTTCTCTACATTTGGTTCATCATACAAACGCATTGTTCCTTCAACAACCATACATTTAGATTTTTTATTTGTTAGCTTTTGAGCTAGTTCAGGAGGAATATTTGCTTTTGGATAAGTTACATATAAATCTTCATAATCAACATATCGTGTTCTGAAGATTTGATCGATTCTGTTATCAGGCCCACTATTTAAAGTTAATCTTGGTAATGGAATTGCATTAAATTTAATTGGACTAATAGCATCACCTTCTTCAACCAATAAGCAACCAGTTCCTAAAGCAACATCCATAAAGGCTTCGTGAACTTCAGTATTAAAATTTGAATTTTGTAAAACTTCAAAAACATAAGAAGTAATGGAATCTAATGCTTCATTAATAGAAGGTTTCATTTGTTCAGGCATTTCTGAACCAGCTTCAAAGTCAGCCCATCTAGCAAAAGTTGGTGTCATACCAGCTTGTAGTCTTGATGCAAATTCTTGAATACCTACTACTGCTGTTTCATCAAATATTTTATCTGTTCGTCTTTGACCCGGTGTTTCTTCAAAGAAAGATTCTCTTTGAGGTAAACAATACTCATATGCTTCTTCAAATTTTTCTTTCCAATAATCTTTTATTCCTTCTGCTTTTTTAAATCTTTTTAAAAATAATCCAACTTTAGAATCGGAATCGTCTCCAGCCATTGGAGTTATATCTATATTTTCATAAGCCATTATGTTGCCATATATCCTGTTATTGTTTTATTACTTTTTTTAAATAATGATCTAGTAGATGCTAAAGTATCTGTTCCTTGTCCAGCTTTTTTCTTTTTAAATTTAGTAGTATCTACTTTTGCCATATCATCATAATCGGTAGAAGTTTGATTAACTTCATTTCTAGTAATATCTTTTTTCGTATCAGTTTCAACTTTTCTTTTTATTCCTAAAGAAGAAGTGTCAGACATTCTTCCATAAAACTTTTGTAAGTAATTATCATAAGCTCCTTTTCTTAAATAAGAAACTCCTGAATATATCAATCCACCAGTTGGAGCGCCCATTGCTGCAGCTCCTACACCTAAAGCTATTTTAGTTTTTTGCTGTGATTCATACATTTGTTTTGAAATTGGAATAGAACCCATTACACCTGTTTTATCACCTGAACCCATAGCTCCACCAGATTGACCATATTTAATTAAATTACTTTTTTTAGTTCCTGTATAACTCCATTTAATTTTACTTTTATCTTTAACAGTATCAGGATCAACTCTTTTCCATTGACCACCTTCTTGAATAAAAGCATTATTTCTTTTATTTAATTTTTCATTAACAGCTCTAGAAACTTCACTACCAAACATAGTTGGTTTTTGTGCTTTTGTTGCAACTACTGTAGATGATTCATTAGGTTTGTAACCAGTCATAGTAACAATACCTAAATCTTTTTTAACTTGTTTGGTAATTGTATCTACTGTTTTTTGTGTGTTTATATTACCAGCTCCAGCTTTTCTATTAGAAGAACCTTGTCTTGATGTTCCTTGCCTACTAGACATTACTGTTCTTTTCCTTCATAATAAAATCCCTTACCACCAGCTCTAGAAAATAAAGAACGACTTCCAATCATACCTTCTGATTTTCGCCATTTTCTTTCTTTATCTTCTTCAGCTTTTCGCTTTTTTTCTGCTTCTTCTTCTTCTCGTCTTTCTTTCATTTGTCTTTCTAATTCTTCATCTTTCGGAGGAGAAGGTATTTTTGGTTTAAATATTCCCATAACTATAGTTTCATTTCACGAAATCCTTTTTTTTTCAACGCACAAAATAACCTATAAGGTGTAAAGATGAAAAAATGGTTTAAACCCAATAATCTTTGAACATAGGAGACACAACTATGTTCTTTCAGCCAACTGCCGAATAAGTTAGGCATAGGTGATTTTTCTATGTTTTTAACTGGAACTTTGATGATTTTTCCATTAGTATCTTTGATAAAGAGGAATAATGAATCAACATCTTTTTTTGTCAGGAGTTCCACCATGAATTTACCATAGATGTATTCTAACAATATCCAACTATCATTATTTTCAAAATATCCTATTACTCCACAATGTTTAAAATTCTTTTTAAAAAACCTTAATGACCAATGATGATCTTTTGCTTCATAGAAATACACTAACCACTCTTTCTGAGGAAATCCCAAGCACTTCTCCTTTTCTTATTTGGAAAAACATCAAATCCAGTTTTAGCTTTAAAACTTCCTTGTTTCCTGTTTCCAGCTATTAAAGTCTTACCTTCACCAGCTCCCATCATTAAATATTGTAATGCATCATGAACGTGTGAATATCTGTTCTTTAATGGCTTGGTATCATAGCGATCCCCAGTTGTTTGTATTCTTCTGTAATGATAACCACCATTAAATCCTTTTTTGAGATTAATACAATTCTTATCAAGAAGAAATCCAGCTTTACCATCAAGCAATCTATTAACTGAAGTTTCAACAGCTTCTATCCGTAATGACACATCATTGCTTGGAGCTGGTTTGGCAATAATTCCATTTTGTCTTAATATTTGAAATGGTGTTCTTTCATCTGTTTGAGAACGGAAATCACCAGCTGGATCACCCCATATCTCTATATCCAATGATTTAAATTTTTTATTTATTTCAAATCGTAATAATTCGGCAAATCGAGATACTCCCATATCAAAACAAACAAGTTCGTGAACTATCTGCCATCTTCCAGTAGATAGTCTTTGTCCAAAGACTGCTGCTGGAGTTAAACCAAAATCCAATCCCACATAAACTTGAACAGGAGCAATGGGAATTGGTTCACGTGAAACGTGCATTTCTTCTTTAAAGCTAGGATAGACAGGTTTTCCTTCTTCTAATGAACCTAATTTATTCATTACATAAACATCAATCCATCCTTTTGTTTTTCCTTTAATGATATTCGGATAATAATTTTCTGTAAGATTAGCTCTGTTTTCAGCTTTATTGTTTGGCACATAGGCTTCAACTAATCCGTCTTTATCTGTTTTTTCTGACATACCTGATGGCTGTGTAAAGAATGACCAGTTATCAGGTCTTACCAACATTAATGTTTCTTCCCTAGAAAGATGGTCAGGAACAGGAACATCACCAGCCATAATAGGCCACCAATGATCTTCTTCAGGAGCATTGGTATCACAAATAACTCCATACCAACTAGCTCCTCCATCTCGCATAGAAGGGAAACGACCTACACGCATTGTGCAAGCATCAATGATACTTTTAGGAAGCTCCCTTGCTTCATTAATCCATACACCAGTTAATTCCAATGAAAGAAGTTTCTTGACATCTTCAGGTCTGTCCAAAGCCAAGAAGATAACTTCTATGTCCAGTTCTCCTTTTCTAATTCTATGTGTATAAGGAACACTCCAAGCGAAAGGCCCAAAATCATTTTCAGGAAACCAATCAATCCAAGTCTTGATTGTTGTTGTTCTCAGTTGGGGATTGGTATTACGAATGACAGCCCATCTGCTTTTTCGTAATCCGTCTTTTCCTTTTTGCTGACTTAAAGCTCGACGAAAAACTTCCACACAACAGGCAACTGATTTTCCTGAACCGACTGGGCCTCTCAGTCCTCGAAAGAAATCATCTGACTTCATAAAGTCCTTTAAGACCTTGCCTTCTGGTTTATAACTAAAATCCGTCATTTAACCTGATTGATATATTTACGAATCATATCTTCAGCAACTTTCGGGCCAAGAGCTTCAATGAGTTTGTCTGCTTCCTTGTCTGTGATAAATTCTTTTGGATAATTTTTAAAATGAATTTTCTTAACTATTGTCCTCAACCTTTGTCGGTCTTGGAAACTGATGTCGAAATGTCTGTTTTGGGAATCGGGCTTTAGTGTGTCCAGTTTGCCACCCACCGTTCCGTATTTTTCTTTGAGGGATTTTTCTTCTTCGGGTTTCAGAGTGTAAAGTTTCTTCTTCTCTTCTTTCGTTAGTTTTGATGTCATTAAGATATAACCTATATAGTTCCCAATCCATAACCACCATAGGCGATTTATTGTTTCGTTTCAAGATTAATAGGTCGGCTTGTCCTTTCCAATCTTCAAGTTGCTTGAATCCTTCTCCGTTTTTTCTTGCTTTGACTTCTGCATTTGTTCCCTCGTGTAAGTCGTTAATACTGACATCGTGAGGAAATGCGGAGATGGCACCTGACATTGGCTGTCGTCTTGCTTGATACCCTTCTTTTTGAAAGAGCTTGACGATTTCATTTTCAACCCTAGTTCCTTTTATTTTTGCTTTGCTTGACAACTTTTTTTCCAGTTTTCTTTGCTTCTGCTTTAGCTTTTCTTACACCACTTTGAGAATAACTGAAAGATTTTTTTCCAACTTTTGGCATTTCTTTTTTTCCTTTCTTTTCTAAATTGTCTTAATTCCTTCGCCTTTGCATCTCTCCAGTATTGAGGAGCTAATCTGGGGAAGGGATGTTCATTACCAATAAAATCTATTTGTTCTGCTCTAACAATTTTCCATTTCCCCCCTGAGATTGTTCGAGCTGTTTGTATGCCAGTTCCTGTGCTTCTTTTGTTATTGTCCACGATTCAACTTCCTCCTTTACTTCTTTTCTCATTTCTTGTTGTTTCTTTCGCAATTCTATTTCTTCTTCTTTCTGCCCTTCATCTTGAACCTCTTGCTTCGTCTCTTGCGTTTCTTCTTGCCGAGCTTCCTCCTTCCTTTTGTCCGTTTCGTTAATTTCATAGGAACTTCTAGTGCCAAATGGGGTCAGTTGTCCAGCTATTTGTGCTGCTTGTAAGGGATGATCGGCATAAAAGGTGATTTCTTTTAAGAGGGTAGTGTCGTTAAATTTCCAAAGTTGTAATAGATATTGCGTTTGCATTTTTCAGCTTCCTTTCTTTCTGTTTATTATTAGGGTAATAAACGAGAATACTAGGATTCAAAAAAATTTCAACGCACTAATTTACTTTTGAGGTGAATTAATATTGTTTTGTATCTATTAAATACTTTCTATAGGCTGCTAATTCTTTTCTTTCTTTAAGACCTTTTACATAATTAGCTTTGGAAATCTTATGGGTTGCTAAATAACCACTTTTTTTACTTAATTTTTTATCAATGGCTTTAACTGATTTCTTTGACTTATAAAGAAGATTTTTTATTATAGGATTTCCCCAGTCTTTATCATCAGTTGAAAATTGGCTTTTGTTAAACTTCCCTTTTTTAATTTCTTTAATTTTTTTAGGTTGTGTCCATACATTCTTTAATTTTTTAACTCCAGTTGATACAGCTTTAACACCTTTATAAGCTTTACCTAAACCAAAACCAATTCCAAAAGGAACCCAATAAGCTCCAGATTTAACAGCTTTACCAGACTTCTTAATATCTTTAGTTATTCCTTTTACCGTGCCTGACTTTGCAATTACCTTGTAACCCTTTTTCCCTAGCTTGATTCCTTTACCAACTAGCTTAATCTTTTTCATTGGGCCTAATGCAGATGCAGTTGCAACAGCAGACTTGACAGCAATGCCACCAACTTTCTTTCCGTGCTTCAAAGCAACATCTTTAATCTTTTTATAATCTGCCATCTACTTACTTAGGCTGTGTCCAAATATTTTTCATCTTGGCTACAAGTGATTTTAATTTAGTAGGTATGGTTCTTTTTTCTGCTTTAGTAAATGCTTTTACCATTAATTTACTATGTTTTAAACCTACATGAGTTCCTACAGCAAGCCCAAAACTCAACGGAATCTTTTCCTTATCCACTTGCTTAAGAAGTTTTTCAGTTCCTTTTTTTTGTTGTTGGTAATATGTTTTTAATTGTTTTGCTTTATTTTTACTAACATTAATATATTGAGGTTTCCCCATATCAGGTTCTTTCAATATTTTTGCTACTACTCTACCAGCAATTTTAGGACTATATATTTTAACTGGTAGTTTTGTTGTTTTACCTTTAATAAATTTAATATTTTGTTTAATTGCTTTTAAGCTACTTGTATAATGTTTAGGCACAGGCACACTTGTGTCAAGTCTCATTATAGGAGCAGCAGATGTGCCTTTAGGCAAGGTAAATGCCTGATCATAACCCGGTTTTACCTTATTTACATTTTTAATTGGTGTTCCACCACTTCTGCTTACCATCTAATTCCTTTCTTCTGCCTATGCACAGGAGCTACTAGACTTTAACCAAGTCAGGGCTACTATAGTCAGACTTTCACCTTACACCAAAATCAACTATTTCCTATTCACATTTATAACGGACTTTAAATTAACTATATTGTGAGTGGTGGAGAGAAGGACACTGATAGTGTTGCGTTTTTAACCCCCCCCCTCGTCATACCTGATAATACTCGTCAGGGTATTTCTAGCTTAAGTCTATACTAACCTTTAGATTGGTATCGACTTGATGTTGTATACGTTCGGGAGCTCGTAGACCAACTCTATCCAGTATGTCCTTACTCGCTTCTAGTTGAACATACTCGCTTCTCGCATCTCTTGCTAGTTCCACTATCTTACGTGATGCGTGAACTGCACCTATTCCAACGGTGTTAGCTATCTGATTCATCATATAGCTTTGCACCTTTGGGATTCGTAGTGTTCTACTAGCTGTTACTCTACCGCTCTCTCCCTTTGCATATCCTACCTTTTGTGATGCTTCTGTTATGCTACATCCTGTTGTTACGATAGTATCAACTAGAGCCTTTTGTTTAGATGTAAGTTCGTTATCTTTCGTCATTATTGTCCACGTGTATCGTTAGAATAGTCAGCCAAATATCGTTGTCAAGAGTTATTTTCATTTTCTTCATCACTTCATATATCTTGTATTCGTTTATGATTCAAGGCACAATATATTGTAGATTCAAAGGTCTCCAGATTTAATTTACACACTATAGTGTGCGCCTCTCTCGAGGCTATAAATTAATTCTTCCACCCTTTTAGAATCCACAAACAAGTGAATTGAATAAGAAATAATGTGGAATCGCCCAGCGATACTTCAGTGGAATCTGCTTTCATTCGCTTATAAATTGATTTTAGAAGAATTATTTGCTTATTGTCTTTTTAGATTATGCGAACATAGTTCGCTTTATTGACAAGTCGCAAATCGCAGATGTTTCCTCTCTCGTGAAAACCATTCTAACTTGTGCTGTTTGATAGTCAACAAAAATAGACACTGGAACTAAACGCAACAAGTTGCGAAGTTCGCATCGATTTTTATTGACACAAAGAAAATATAGCGATTGTAAATCGCTTATTTTATTAGCAAACGAGCTACAAGTTCTCGTGGTTTACACTTCGTGAGGAAGTGAAGTTAATTAAAATAAGGAGTTAAAGATGATTAAGTATCTTAAAATAGAAAGTAAAATAAAGAAAAGATTAAAATGGTTATTGTATATGATTAGAAATAAGAAGTTAGTATCATATAATCGTTATATATCATTTCAACCTAGATTAGAAGATATATTAGGTAAAGTCTTAAATTTGAAAGGAGTTAAAGATGAATACAATTAGATTTCATAATCAAGAATTAAGATTAAGTTTTGGTAGATACCAAGATACAAATATGGTTGCATTGCAATTATGGACTACAGGTGAATATCCTGAACCATATATGACAGCATCATTTAATCCAGTAGAAGTGCCAGACACTGATACTACTAGATTAATAGCAATTAAAGATTGGTCTGAAAATGAAGGTATTGAAAAAGCATTATTAGATAATAATGTTTTTGAAAAATTCATTAAAACAATACCAACTGGTTATGTAGATGGTAGCATTTACATAGTTAATAAAGAGTTTCTCACACAAGGTGAGAAAAAATAAGACAAAGGTCTTATTTAAGACATATTTAGATGTTTATCTGAATATGAATTTAACATAAACAAAGGAGTTCCAAATGAACGATGTTAAAAAAACTAAAGTTATCAATGCTGATGTTGATAACAATAAATCTAACTACCAAACTGTAGTTGATTTAAATAGAGAAATTGCAAAATCAATAATCAAAGTGATAGAGCAAACTGTTGATATGGGTTTAATATCATCTGGTCAGTATCAGCTGACAGCAGTATTTAAAATGCTGAAGATTAGGCATAAATACGCAGTAATGATTGAAAATTCAAAAAGAAATGCATTGGATAACTTCAAAGAATCTCGTGGTGATAATAAAAGTTCTGATTTTGTTAGAAACCAAGAAGGTAATGAAGTAGTTGGCAATCAGCTTGAACAAGCAGAAAATGCCTATGAAAATGCTAAATTTGAATTGTTTAATATTATGGCTCAATTAGAAATAGTTGAAAAGGGATTAAGAGATATATTTGATATCGACCCTGAAAGTATTCAATTATTCAAAGCAAAATCTGCTACTGATTCTGGTAAGGTAAAATCAGCATATAAAGACTTTGCAAAGCAACAAAGAGCTAATATAGATAAGCAGTTAGTTCTTATCTAACTTTCTCCTTGACCTAGCTGGTAGAAATACCAGCTGGGTTTTTTTTATACTCCCAGGAAATTGAATCGCTAAAGCGATACTTTAGTTGGCTTCTGCGTTAGTGTCCACAGGACACGCAGAAGAAGTAAGTATAGTTAAGTATAAGTTAGACCGAATGAGCTTGATTATGATATAATATTATAAATTAAAAAAAGAAAGGATAATGATGAAACATATATGTGCAACTCTCTTGTTATTATGCAGTGGATTCAATCCTCAACAAGATGACAGGGATTTTTATATAGAACAGATATCAAAGTGTGCATTAGAGTATAATGCTTATTACACCGAACCGCAAAACAGAATACCAATTCATTTGGTTGTTGCAGTTTCAGCTCACGAGAGTGGCTGGGGAACGAGTAGGTTTGTGCTAGAAGGGAATAACTATTTTGGTATGAAATCGTATTCCGAAGACCCTGACGAGTATATGATACCGAAGGGAAATAAAAATGTTAAGCTACAAAAGTATCTGACAGTATGTGATTCAGTCTATAACTTTATGGACTTGGTATCAACATCCAAAAAATATATAGAATTTCAACAAGAATTGGAAAGACAATGGTTTATGGATTATATTGAATATGATAAACTGTTAAATGAAATGTTCAGGTTTTCTAAAGACAAGAAATGGAAAGCCAAAGTGATAGACATCATAGAACAGATCAAGGAGGATAATGAAACTTAAAACTAAAATTAAACACTTGAGGCATAAGCTAGGAAGAAAGGCTTTAAGAGATCCGAAAAGCAAAAGACAAAAAGCAACAAGGCTTTTGTATGAACGGGTTGATAAGATATGGAGGAATAGATATGAGTGAAAAATTAGAAAAATTGTCCAAACTTTATAATACTGGTAGGGTTCAAAGAAATCTTATTAATATTGTAGTGAACAAAGATCTTTATAAATTAGTAAAAGAAATGGCTACAGAATATAATCTGCCCTTAACAAAAGTTATAGCAGTAGCGATAACGGATTTATATAATGAATATAATAAAAAGAAAGGAAATAAAAATGGTAGTAGCTAGAACATTAAAAGGAACAGCAACTATAGGAGCTGTTTTATTTAATAGCAAAATATACAAATACGCAAAAAGAAGAGGTCTATGGTATTATAGACTTTTCCTTTCCGAGAAATTTTCTTCAGTGATTTCAGATATTTACGAGATGAATCAGTTGGAAGAAAAGCTAAATAAAAATAATTGGAGGCACGGAAAGAAAGCGAAAAAAATATTTAACATTGATGAAAATGGAAATATTTATGACAATGCAACTGGTGAAGTATTCGGTAATATGAGTGAACATATCAATAATAAGTTTGATATGGATAATCAAGCAGATGAAGAAATGCAACAGGAGGAGGAAAAGCCAAAAAAAGGCAGACCTAAAAAATCATAATGTTGCCACTTTTCCCTGATACTATAATCGTAGTTATAATAGGAAGTATTATAGCTTATTACATTTATATGAAATAATGGAGGTATAATGAATGAAGAAATAAATGAAGATCAAGCCGAAGAATTAAATGGCAGACAAGAACAGATGATGAGAAATGAAAGCAGAATACTAATAGCGCATGAAGGATTGAGAGCTGCTTATTGGCATTTGCTTTATGCTTATCGTGATTCAGGTAAGAAACCAGATGAACCTAAAATGTTAGATATTAAAGGTTTAATTATAGGACTTGATTCTGAAATTGAAAATATTAAAAAAATGTTGGAGGTAATATAATGGAAATGGAAAATTTTAAAAATGTTATATGTCAAATTAATCGATTAGTTCCTAATGCAACAATTAAATTTGAAGGTAATGTTTGGGTGTCAAGAGGACACGCAGAAGAATCCGATTTTGAGGAGCATACTTTTTCTACCATCAAAGAAATAACAATTAAGTTTAATGCAAAAGAAAAAGATAATGAAGTAATTGTTAAAGTTAGTTAGGAGTAATTATGATTAATGTGTTAAAAAATATTAAAAAGAGTTTTATGATTACATCTAAACAGCAAGAGTTTAATAAAACCGTAAGTAATGGTTTTAAAGAAACAGTAAATTTAATTTCTTCTATAGATTCTAAAGTAGATATTTTAACTAAAAGAGTATCTTTAATAGAAGATGATCATAAGATTGAGAATTTAGCAAGTTCTCACGAATTAAAATGGTTAAATAATAAAAAGGGCTAGAATATTTCATGGAGGAAACTAGCCCTTAAAGGTATAATGAAAGGAAAGAAATATGGAAAATCATTTAGATTGTCAATTACCAATTTCTTCACAATGCAATATAGAATTGGATAAGCAACCTGTTGCATCAAAATATGGTGTAGTTCCTGATAAAATTGCATTGTATAATAAAGGAAATGGTGATTATTTATCAACTGTCAGTAAGCAAAGTGCGAACTTAATGCGTTCGTATGCCGAGTTTTGCAAGATGCTTTCTGATGGAATATTTAATCCTCAAACAAATATTGTTTCTAATGGATTAAATCCTGAAGATATAAAAGTTACAGATGCTTTGCATATGGGAGGAAAAAAATTCAGTAGGATAATGGAATTTCCGAAACATCATTTTGATTTCGGTGATGACAGATTCCATTTAAGATTATGGGCTTGGACAGCTTATGATTTATATTGGGCTGAACAATTTATTTTCGGGCCATTATGTATTGCCTGTTTAAATGGTATGTTCACAGCTAAATGGAAAATCAAAGGTATGTCTAAAAAGAATTGGAATAACAAAGCATCAATAGATGATAATGATATTACAATGGCTTTAAAAACATTCAATGAATTTCCTGAAGAATTGGAAAGATTAGCAACAACAAATGTTGAAGAATCAAATGTAAAGCATTTGTTTGAAAACACATTAGCTAGAATAGAACATCCTTTAAATCCAAGAGTATCAGAATATCGTATGAAAGAGTTATCTAATCATTGGGATAATTATAAACGAAAATACGGTATGAGTATGTATGCTGTCTATCAAACAGCGACAGCTTGGGCTAGTCATCCTGAAGGAAGAGGAACGAAGATGAATAAAATTCGTAATCGATCTTCTCAACTATCAAAGATGATGAAAAGCGAAGATTGGTTAGTTTTATTTACTGGTATGCCTAAAAGAGTTAATGGTAATGCACCAACAACTGTTTTAAGACAAGCAATATAAAAAATATTCTACTATGCTGGTCAATGTAGCTCATTGAGAAAAGAAGATAGTCGTAATCAGCTCTTTATAGTAGAATTAGGGAGTAGTAATGGCAAAATGACTTGCTACTCCCCCAATGGATATAGTTCCGTAGCTTGACAAATCGCTATATTTTATCATAATTAGAAATATGAAAAATAAGGCATTGGGAATATTTAATGATAAATTTATCCCGCAGTTTATCGAGCAACGGAAAAAGCTAAAACTATCACAAGCAGATGTAGATGTGCTTGTGGGCTGTGCAACAGGATTAGTTTCCAAATGGGAGGTTGGCATTAGAAAACCAAGTGGATTTTTAATGCTATGCTGGGCTGATGCCTTAAAGTGTGATTTAGAGTTAAAGCAACGAAAAAAGAATTAATGTGTTAATTCTGTGCTAGGAGGTATAATGATAAAAAACCCAAGAAAACCTTATAAAAGAGATAGGGATCAGCGAATGATGAACCTTATCAATGAAAATAAAAAATTGAAATATCAGGTAGATTGTAATAAAGATTTACTTAAATCTAAAGATATGCAAAATTTAGGTTTAAATAAAATGATAGACAGATATGTAAAAGATGTCATTGTTTTAAGAAGGGAAAATTATAAATTGCAAAATGGAAAATTAATAGGAGTAAATATGAATGACCCAATTAATCCATCTTATTATCGCCTTAATCCTGAAGTATCAGAAATTATATCAAAATGGAAACTTCCTTATGCAGAAGGAAACATTTTGAAATATCTGGTAAGACATAAATTTAAGAATGGTAAGGAGGATATATATAAATGCTTATGGTATTTAATAAATATTTTGGAAAACGACTATGGCGATAAAACTCTTTCAAGCCTTAAATCGCTTCAAGTTTCTGAAGAAGGAAAAGTTTCAGGATTTTACGGAGCTTCGCAAAAAGAAGAAGGAGTGGATTCTGAAGATAGCAATACGATATCTGAACAATGAAGAATATTTAGCATTTTCATATTTATATACCAGCAATAGAACTGCTGATAATATAAAGGCATATCCGATAGCTGAATATGTTCAAAGGAGGTATAATGAAAATAAAAAACAATCTTGTATGGACAGGAATAAATCCCGAGTTCATAGACGAAAACAAATTACTGAAAGGAGTGATGACTAAATGGGAAAGCAACTTAATGGAGGAAAAGAAAGGCCAACAGGAATTGGAGGAACTGATGCAATTCGTATTGTCGAGGGCAAATGGAAAGAGTTATGGCTTGAGAAAATTGGCGAAACAGAACGAGCCGATTTATCAGATATATTGCCAGTTCAACTTGGAATATTTACCGAAAAATTTAATCGACAATGGTATCAGAAAGTTACTGGAGAAAGGGTTGTTAGTTTAGACAAAATTTGGAAACATCCTCAAATAGATTTTATCTATGGTTCATTAGATGGGATAACAAATGGAAAAGTGTGGGAAGGAAAACATACAAATCCATTTGGTTCAGAAGGAAAGATTTTAGATAAATATTATCCTCAACTTCAACATTATATGCTAGTAACAGGATTAAGCGAAGCTATTTTATCTGTAATCATAGGTAATATGAATTATAAAATATTTAAAGTTAAAAAAGATGAAGAATTTATACAGCATCTTTTAAAAGCAGAAACATTGTTTTGGAATTTTGTTACAACAAGAATGGTTCCGCCTGACTTTATGGAATTTAATAAACTAAAGGAGATTAAAGATGCAAAAGACATCATCGAATTATTCGGAATTGAAATATCCGAAGAAGCCTGGATACAAAGAACACTCAACTAGCAAACAAGCTGCTGAAGAAATCACAGTTCGTTCAAGAAAGTTGAGAGTAAAAACTCTTGAAGTAATTAAGAGAAAAGGCTCTTATGGAGCTACACCCGAAGAAGTTTCGGAAATAATGAATGAAAGCATTTTATCAATTAGACCTAGATTTACAGAATTGAAAATCAATGGTGATATTGTCAATAGTGGCAATAAAAGAAGAAATGGTTTCAATAAACAAACTATTGTTTGGAGGTATAATGACAGAAAATAATAATAGAGAATATTGGGATAAGTTAAATGAAACTAATCCAGCTCTTACTAAAGAATTTAATAAGTTTGGTAAGACATTAACTACTATTGATCCGCATTATCAGATTATGAAAATGACGGAAGTCTTTGGCCCGGTTGGTAAAGGTTGGGCTTATGATTCAAAGTATTGGGTTTCAGAAAAAGTTATTTTTGCAGAAGTAACAATTCGTTGGAACATCAATAACAACTGGTTACAGTATGGGCCGATTTGTTCTTGTCAATCATTGTTTAAAAAGAATGGTTCACTAGATGATGAGGCACCAAAGAAAGCAATGACAGATGCTTTAACAAAAGGGTTAAGTCATCTCGGTATGAGTGCAGATGTATTTATGGGTAAATTTGAAAACTCAAAATATGTTGAGGAGTTGAAAGAAAAATATTCAACTGCGAATAAAAATAATATCGAGAGGATTAAATAGTCGCTTGTAAGAACGAGGGAAGGTGAACAGGTTTCTTACAGGCATTTGGATCTCGCCTGTTCACCATTAACGGAGGTATAATGGCTAAAAGAAAAAAAGCAGATATTGAATTATTGGATAAAATAGATGACCAGATTCATAAGCATCTGCCTATACAAAAATTAAAAGATATTGTTAAGGAAGAAGTCAATAAATGTATTGATTCTTTTAAAACAGAATTGTATGCTGAAAGCAATAAGGCTAAAGCTGTAAAAAGAGCTAGACAAGCTAATATATAGAAAGGAAAGATTATGATAAATAAAGCGATATTAGTAGGAAATGTAGGTTCTGAACCTGAAATAAAAGTTTCTCAAAAAGAAAAAGAGTTTGCTGGATTTTCACTGGCAACAAGTGAGAAATACAAGCAAGGTGATGAAATGAAAACAGTTACGCAATGGCATAGGGTTGTTGTTTTTGATCCTAATCTTGTAAAACATATTAAAAGTTGGGTAAAGAAAGGAACTAAACTTTACATAGAAGGACAAATCAATACTCGTTCTTATGATAAAGATGGTGAAAAGAGATACCTAACTGAAATTGTTTTAGGACAATATAAAGGAATAATGAGAATCTTGGATTCAAAAGGAGGAACAAGTGGTAGTAAAGATAATCAAGTTTCGAAATCAGAAGAATCAGAAGATATCCCATTCTAATACATATCACGGATATAATAAGCAAGATACATTTGCTTGTTTGGATTGTGGTATAAAATATGTCATACAAAATATGATGAGTTATAGCCCACCAAATAGATTGTATCATAAGAAAGATACAGAATTATATTGTATCAGATGTTATAATAAGAAATTCTCATAATAGGTTATCATCTACGAAAGATGTTAAATGTGTGGTGAACCACCTCGAGAAAAGTTCTGTGGCGAATACACTAATCTATTTAGAGAATCGGCGCTGGGTAGTGCCACAGGATTGTGTTTGATGTTAGGTTTAGCTTGGTAAAGGATATATTACACAAAGTAATCAAGAGTTCCTAAAAACTACCTATAAAAATCGGTCAATTTCGCCACTATGTGCAAGGTTTTGACTTGGCTTGGGTAGTGCCATTAAGAATAGTAAAAAAGTTTTGTAGAAAACTACCTGAATAATACCCTCTATATAAGGCCACAGGCACTATTATAGAGGGTTTTTTTTATTTAAGGTAAAGTTATACTACCGAACAGCTAAAAGGTTTAAATTAACCGTTCTCTTTCCATTTTTGAGCTATTTTTTCACCTGACCTACCAGCTATATATCCTCCGACACCAATAGTGAGTAAATTCCACATTGGATCAGGAATAGAAAGCTCTAAACTTGTGCCAAAGATAGCATTAATAAATGGAGATAAAATGTAATTGTTAGCAATAACAATGATACAAATCCACATAAGAGCTGGTCGCCAAGACGAAGCCAGCCAAGAACCACTAGATGCCTCTGCGTGAATAATTTTAGCAGCAGCTTGTAGTTCTGTAGATTTACTATCTAATAATTGCTTGTTGATTTCGTGTGTTAGCTTTTCCTTTAAGTCTTTATCAGGAACAGCTTTATCAACAGTCTTGGCAATTAATTTTGCTATAGGCCCAATGGCTCCTAATACTTGCAACATTAGAATACCTGTTTAACAAGAGCATAAGCAATAATTGCTGCAGCAGCACACATAAAAATTTTCTGTGCTTTTGATCTATTGCTCCAAAATTCTTTAACTTTGTCCATATTCCCTCTCTAATCTATCCATAGAAATAAAATTTACTTCTTGGATATGGTTATCCCAAATGCCTAGTTCAGTAATACACCAAGACCAGCCATTCATATTAAGCCGAGCATACTCCTCTATATGCCCGTAAGGCAACGCACAACCCACATTGATTATGCGAACCCAGTTATTATATCCTATTTTCACTGCTTTCCAATCTCTAGCTTTGTGCGTATGACCGAAAACCAAATCGTGAATAGAATCGTTTCCTATCTGAATTTCAGCATTTTTACCACCATATTCTCTACCCATTATGTTTAATGGAGCGTGAACAAATGCGACACCAGCTATGTATTTAAATTCTCCATATTCACTATAAGACCATCCAAATTCTTTATAGCTATCATATAGAGCTTTCTTCATTATCCCTTGAATTTCAGGGATTCGTTCTTCAAATTTATGAATCCGAAGTTCGTGATTTCCAATACATATATGATGAGGATAATCCCTAACATACTTATCCAATATTTTTAGGGCTTTTCTCATTGAATGTAAATCCACCATAAAGGCATCTTTTAATTTGCCTTGCTGTGTGTCGTTCTTTTGAAAGTGCGACAGGGAATCAAAGGAACCGAAATCTCCTATATGCACAATATAATCTGGTTTTAATTTACGGATATGTTTTCCAATCCAATCAAATCTATCTTGAGGTATTTTTGGTGAATCGTGTGTATCACCTATAACTAGGACTTTATGTCCTTTAAATTTCATATGTTGTTATAGAATATTTAACCGAATGTTGTCAAATAGATGTAATGTTTTTATTAGGAACTGGAACGCATCTCATTACCATACTTACTTTTCTTCCTTTTAAATCTTCATTAATTAATTCAACAAGGGAATCTAATGATACTTTACATTCTTCTATTGTTTTATATTCAAGAGGAATAGCTGAAGGAAAACATATAGGAGTTGTTGAATTAGCCAACTGTAAAAAACAAATCATTACTTGAATAAAATACATTAGTCATAACTATAATTACTACCTGAAGTATTGGTATTGTTTTGTAATAATTCAAATATTTGTTTATGTTGCGACATAATTTCTTTGTCTTTATTTTTAGATTTTTTTAATTCCTTTTTAATAACTTTAACATCTTCTATTAAGTTAGCTAAATCTAATTTCATTTTAACTTGATTCTCTACAACAGAAGTTTCATTTTCTTTTTCAAATCTATCATATAAAATATTTACTCGACTATCGATCTTTGAAACATACCACACCAAAGCCACAGCTTGTAAGAGTATGGCAAAAATTAATGCTGCATTAAATTTCATTCCGTTCATTTTCTACCCCACTTAAATTCTTGTTTAATTGTCCAGCTTGTTTTATGCGAATCAGAAGTTGTCGTTGAATCATTCTTGGCATCTTTTGCTGTATCATTTTCCGTATTTGATTCACCATAAGTTACTGTTGTCTTTGAAGGAGCAACAGACATTCCACATCCCCATATAGAAAATAAGGTTAGACTAATCATCAAGAATTTTAATAATATGTTTCTTGCCATCTTCTTTCCATATCTCTGTTTCAGCTTTCACAGGTCTACATTCCAATCTTGGCCCATTCTTTCCTGATGCTCGTTCACTAATTCTCTTTGCTTTAAGGCAATCAGATAAACTATCATAGACAACGTGTTCCTTTAGTTCCACACCTACGAACATCAATAAAGCAATTATACTTTCTACCATTAATGACTTCCATTTTCTCTTACTTTATCTTTAAGCTCCTCAATATTTTCTCTAGCTTCAATCATATCTTCCTGTAATCTTTTAATATTAACTTGGTTAAATTTCATTTCTTCCATTTGTTTTTCAATCTTATCTAACATTCCAGCCATATGCTCGATCAACATAAATTGTTCACTATCTGCGGGGAGCGACCCGAGTTCTCCTCTTGGCCATTTGATTCTGAACTCTATATTCTTCTCAATGTCAGTAGCGATTAATTTATAATTAGTTTCAAGATTACTGATTCTCTCTTGTATACCAAAGTAAGCATACACTCCGATCGCGACACCTCCGAGTAAGCCAATTAAATTTTTAATCGGGAGGGCGACAGCCGATTTATCACTTACGACTGTAGCTGTTTCAGGATATTGTCTTGTTGCCATTTATGCCCCACAAGATTCACATTCTTCTGGGCATTGACAATCTTCTTTTGTTTCAGCTCCACAAGTAGGACATTTAGAATTATTATTCATTATGATGTTGATACCAACCAGCCATAAAAATGACTTGATGTTCCAGCAGTTACTGTCACTGAGCCACTACCTACATTTTGATAACCTAATACATCAAAGTAAGTTGAACTTCCGTTTGCATATCTAACCATAGAAGCATAGTAGGCTTCAGTTGCAGCTCCATCTACAGTATAAAAATTTGCTCCATTAGTTTTGCTTCCATCAATTCTTAATTGACAAGAACCTTCAGAAGGACTTGAGCCACTTAATTGTAATCTTGCTCCAATGTAATAATATCCAGCAACATCTGGTGTGAATCTGTATGTGCTAGTATTGTAACAAGTAGAAGTATCATAATCTTCAGAATTAAATTCAATTAAAACTTCTGCATTATCTGTAAGAGTTTGATTACCAGACATTCTTGCCATAAAGAATGGTTTTCCTACTGACAATCCACTTCGACTATTTATTTTTGTTAATGCCATTAATCTATTCCTTTAATTGCTTTGATTTCATCGTCAGTTAATCCTAAATCTTTTAGTTTTTGATTTGCGTTAGCTTTATCTGTTTCTTGTTTTGTTTTTGCATTATCAAAATCTGTTTGCATTTGTGCCAGTCCATCAATACATTCCTGTTCTGTTGGTAAATTACGAGGATTGTCCACTAACTCACCATCAACACCATATTTTGATGTTAATATTAAATTAGCATAAACCTTTCTTGGTTTTGAAGCTTTAGTCCAAGTAAACCATTGTGAAGGATATAATTGTGCTAAATAATCTTCTATATGATTTGGTCTGCCATTATCGTCCATAATTATCTCCTATGTATCTGCCAATTTAATAAAAATGGCATAAGTTTCATTCCTAGATGAATCACCCAAGACAGTGCAACTAGATATACCACCAAAGCTAAACCGAACCTTAACATTTGAAACATCAGTTACATCTAGTATTGCACTATTATAAGAGGCGAGTCTAGCTCCATTTCCTTTTGGCCCTACAAAACCCATTGTCTGATTAACATAACTGGAATTATTAATTGTTGTTGCGATTGTAAAAGTCATATCTTGGTTTGAAGTATCACCAGTTGTTACTCCCGCACTTGCTTGTATTAACCAATATCCTGTAGCAGGAAAACTAAATGTTCCTGAAGATTCTGTAACTGCACTTCCTAATGTGCCATATCCTGCTGTATCATTAACTTCCCAATTAACAACAGGATCAACATCTGAAGTAAAATCTGATGTCATTCGGAATAAAGTAGCATTTTCAATACCACCTCCTGCAGCAGCCCAAGTTAAACCGCCAGTATTACCTGATTGTTTAGAAAGAAATTCTCCATTACTACCAGCATTACTGATTTGCATTTTAGCTTCATTAACAGATTCGTTAACAAGTTTAGCTTGTGAAACTGTATTATCGCTTGGTGTTCCTATGTCGTTGACGTGTCCTAAAAAATAAATAAAATCGATTACATCAGCCGAAGTTAATGCCGAATTAAAAACTATGTTTGTTCCAGAAATTGTAAATGCACTTGTTGGTGCTTGCACAACCCCATTAAGAGATACGATACAATGATTGACAGATTCTGGTGTAAAAGCAACACTTCCAACAGTCAAAGCATAAGTAGCTGTTGACGAAGTTGTTATTGCATCTGCAACAGAAAAATTTCCAATAACTGGTTCTTTGCCAATATAGCTCATTTAGGATACTTCTCTTTTACAGGTGTTATCATATCTGCTTTCCATTTTGTTAAGCCATTATGATAAATATAATCTAGTTGATCGCCAATATTTGGATATTCAAGTTTTCTTTTTCTTGCGTAATCCTGTGCATCATATTCAGTTTGTAATTCTATTTGCTTTGCTGAAATTTGTTCATCTGTTATGTTAGTAGGGTTTCCATCAATCCATTCAACTTCTTCACCTCTTACTGTGACATTTGCGTTAGGGTTGAGAGCTACTATTGCTTTAATTTTATCAGTCATATTAAGCTCCTATCTCCAATAAGTGCATTTGAGTTCTGCCTCCGTTATTATTAAAATAAATGGTTTCACTTCCACCGTGGTCTCTAATAAAATATGGTTGAACAGTAACAGCAGAAGTAGTGCTAGGAGATAATAACCAATTTAAACTATGGTCTGCTGTATTATCTGAAGTAGTAACTATTTTATCTGCTCCACCAGTAACACTATTATAACCAGCTCCTCCTACATCATAATATAAATAAAGACCCATTCGACAATCACCGTCAGTTTGATCTCTTCTACCACCAGATAACATAATTAATATCTTTGATGATGTTGCAGCTGGTGTAATCGCTAAAGTAAATCCTGTTGCTTGTGGAGCAGAATCATTTGTAGTAGAAATAACACTTGTTGTTTCAGCCGCCACTAATTGAAGAAGTTTACCTCCTCCACTTGCAGCCGCCCAAGTTAAACCGCCAGTATTACCAGATTGTTTAGAAAGAAATTGTCCATTACTACCAGCATTAGATATTTTTAAAGCACCCTCATCAACTACATCATCAGTAACAATAACTCCATCTTTGATATTAACTCCATCAATCGTTATTCCGTTTGCTGAAGTTTTTTCTGATATTGTATCTACTTTTATTTCACTAGCCATAATTAACCATCATCCCTTTGTTTACGATTTTTATAATCTGGTCTTGCTGTTACTAAAGCAACAAAATCTGCCTGGTTGCTTGGAATTGGATCAGTAAATGATGGATCATCCATTAATCTAGTTGTCCAGTTTCTTTGCATACGTTTCCAACACGCATTAATCTTTCCATCAACTGCATCTTGAACCCACTTATCTATTCCCGCATTATCCGTATCATTATATAAATCATTAGATAATATTGTTTGTTGTAAGTCCGTTAAACTTACTTCTTTTTTATGTGTTGCCATTTAAACCTCCTTTAAGTTTATTTGTTTCATTTTTAACACAATAATACTGCACTAAAATAATTATAAGCACCATTAGTATCGATTGTTTTAGAACCTCCAGATACTTGTAGTGTTACTTTTGCTGTATCTGAAGCATCCATATCTGCTATAACTGCACAGCAATCATAGTATTCAGCATTTCTTTCTGCATTTGCTAAATTAATCTGATTCAAATAATTATTATTTGATGTATCTAATGTCATTGTTAAATCGTGTCCCGCACCGATACCGTAAATTGCTGTTGTCCAAGTAATTAAATATCTACCAGTAATAGGAGCCGTAAAGGTTGGAGAAGAAAAATCTCCATTCTGGTCAAAAGTTTCAGTCTGAAACAATAAATCATATGATGTGCCATCACCAGTAACATTAGAAGCATCAGCACTTGATTCTGCTTTAAAGGCACACGTTAGAGGCATTGTAACATGACCAGCTTCATCAAAAGCCATGTGTGTAGTTGTGCCTAAAGCACTGCCTAAACCTATAACTAAATCATCGGATGAATCATCAAGTCCAATATGATAATCTTGAGCATTACCATCAAATTTAACCAAAGAATCAGCTGCTGATCCATCACCTACTATAACTGTTTGATTTGCTCCATCTACTCTTACATTTGCCATTATTTCTCCTTAACTTTTGGGGTTATCATCTTTGACCTTTTTTACAGCCTTGAACCATTCCCCATTCTTATCGCCTTTATCAGCTGCCATATCTTTATAAAGTAAATCAAGTTGATCACCAATTTTTCCGTAAGCTGTTCTGCGGTTTCTATGAACAAGTTTATTTGTGTCTACCGTTGTTGCTGCTGCTTCTAAAGCATCAAGTTGTTCTTGAGTTGGTTCAGCTTTTTCACTAGAAATATTCCATTTAACAATTTTAGTTTCCCATCCAGTTTCATGAGCTTTCGTAATAAAAACTTCATCATCTGTAAATTCTCTACCTAAATATAATTCAACTTTTGTTTTTAAACTAGCCATTATGTTCCAGCTCCTAACATTCTAAATCCAAAAAAGAATTGTTTATCCATACCACCAAGTCCGTCAACATTACTTCCACTATTTTGTTTTACCCGTAGATCAAAATAATCATCGGCATCAACTCCTTCTTTTATTGTGCTACAAATTACAGTATTTTTATTACGATTAGCACTATTTCCATAAGCAGCAATATCAGTTCCATTTTCATAAATAGCTACTTCACCTACATCAAAATCACTTGCTGTATTCCAAGTAAAACCTCCGCATAAAAAATAGATCCCACTTACAGCGGGAGTAAACCTAAACGTGCTTGAATGGTCAAAGCAACTATCGGTGTCGAATCTTTCCGATGTTAAACTTTGAACACTATAAGTATCGCCTTGAGTTGAAGATGTTTGTCTACCCGCATAAAAAGCTGGTCGACACATCATGTGTTTCATATCTAATCTTTTTAAAGTTCCAGCATCACTGATAACCATTTCATCTGTGGCTGCGGGTTCTTCCGCAAGAGCTGTAGCTCCTGTAATACTTGATACATCAAATCCAGAGGTAGCAACAGTAAATGTTGCATCTGGAAGTGTAATTACTTTGTTGCTTGAAATAGTATCGCCAATTTTTAAATCAACATAGTGGGAATTGTCTGAATCATAAAAACGAATTGTTTTAGATGCTCCAATAATTT
>VTLG01007623.1_pt1 | contig 38822 bp, 56 predicted proteins | sample 4694571 | NCBI WGS metagenome assembly VTLG01 (sample SAMN12604809, study PRJNA352737) | marine metagenome | biome: ENVO:00000447; feature: ENVO:00000209|ENVO:00000569|ENVO:01000036; material: ENVO:00002151; isolation source: viral sequences binned using virsorter ... | reverse complement strand
GGAAATAAAAGATTATTCAGAAACGTATAACGCTTCAACAGGAAATGGCACGATTACTTTAGATATTTCAACAGGAAACGTATTTCAACATACAGCGAGTGGTGGTAACGTAACCTTCGCTTTTAGTAATCCTTCTGCAAGCGGTAAAGCCTGTTCCATAACTTTGAAATGGATTCAGGATTCTTCTGACAGAACTATCACATGGCCGGGAGCTGTTGACTGGGCAGGAGGTTCAGCGCCTTCTGTGACTAGTGGATCTGGAAAGGTTGATATCTACACCTTTATTACTTTAGATGCCGGAACAACTTGGTATGGATTCCAAGCTGGCGCAGATATGGGTTAAGGAGAATAGTATGCCTTTAGGAGCAGAGAAAGCCGCCTTATTTGGAGCCGCAGGAGTTGCAGGGGGTCTTGATTGTGAGATCCTTGTTGTAGGCGGAGGCGGTGGAGGTGGTGGAATGGATCGCCCGATGCTAGGCGGCGGGGGCGGCGGCGGTATAGTTCATTCTTCGTCTTATACTTGTGATTCAGGCGTTGCTTATGATTTAACGGTTGGAGCTGGTGGTGGCAGTAATACCAACGGATCAGATTCCGTTTTTAACGTCAATAGCGAAGGCTCGGTTACTACTACGCTAACAGCTAAAGGCGGTGGCAAGGGTGGTATTCAAGGCACAGCTCCGGCGGACGGTGGCTGCGGAGGAGGCGGCGTTGGAACGGGTGGATCGACTTATTCCGATGGCGCAGACTCAAACCAAACAACAGGCAGCATCGGTGGCGTTGCTACAGGTTACGGCGGAACGGGCGAAAATGCCGAAGAAGGCGGTGGGACAGAGGATTCCATCGGCGGAGGTGGAGGAGGTCCAGATAACACCCGCACAACAACCCCAAATGGTGCTACCGGAAAAGAATTTTCTAATTTTAGTTCCTTTGGAGAAAGCGGTTTTTTCGCAGGAGGAGGGGCAGGATCACGGCACTCAGGAACGGCTGGAACAGGCGGTAATGGCGGCGGAGCAGATGGTAGAAATGGCCCATCCAATCAAAATGGAATTGATGGCACAGCGAACACTGGCGGTGGTGGGGGTGGCGCTCGCGGAACTGACGGTAATTCACGGTCAGGAGGATCTGGAGGTTCAGGGGTCGTGCTGATTCGATATTCAGGAGGAACTGCGGCTAGTGGAGGAACTATTACCGCATCAGGCGGCTACACTTATCACGCCTTTACATCAACTGGCGCGGCTACTTTTACACCAAGTTAAGAGGAATAAAACATGTACGCATTATTAAAAGATGGAGCTATAGATAAATACCCTTATAGCTTTTCTGACTTAAAACTAGCACATCCTAAGACGAGCTTTCCAAAGTCTGCGCTTGAGAATGAATCTATTAGAATTGAATATAACATTGTAGAGGTTAAAGAAGTAACCCCTGCCAAACAAGATGGTCATACTCTTAACCAACTGGCTCCTGCTTTAGTTGGTGATGAATGGCAACAGCAATGGGAGCATGTGGAAATAGACTACGATAAAAGGCGTCTTGCAGAATATGGATCTCCAGAAAGTCAGATAGAGTTTATCACTGAAAATGGTCTTGAAGCATGGCAAGCTAAAGTTGCGGAGATCAAGAGCAATCATCCCAAGCCAGCTACATAAATGCTAGTACCTGTAGAAAACGTAGGTGAAAAAGGAATTGTCAAGGATATCAATGCTTGGCAACTACCACCTAATGTCTGGACAGATGGTAATAATATAAGGGCAGAACACGGAGCCATTCAGAAATCTCCGGGGTTCCTAGAGGTTATGGCTTCATGCCCAATCGTGCCCTACTACATAACTAACTTAGAAGTAGGAGCAGCTAACTACTGGATTGTAGGTGGTACTGCAAAGATCTATGTACACGATGGCAGTTCATGGACAGACTTAACCAGAGCTTCTGGTGGAGACTATTCTGCTACCGCTAAAGAGAATTGGACTTCTACCGTATTGGGTGGAATCCTTATCATGGCTAATGGTTATGATGATCCGCAGTTCTGGGCGTTGTCTTCCGGTGTTCCTTCTACTGGAACTAAGATGGCAGACCTAACTAACTGGCCAGCAAGCACAGAGTGTTTTTCATTAAGAGCTTTCCGATCTTTCCTGATTGCTCTCAATGTAACTAAATCATCAGTACCTTACACGCGACTTGTTAAGTGGTCTACTGAAGCCGCTACGCAAACCGTCCCATCCTCATGGGATGAAACTTCAGCAACCGTAGACGCTGGAGAATATGAATTAGCTGACACAAGAGGAAAGATACTTGATGGACTACCCTTGAGAGATTCTTTTATGATCTACAAGGAAGACTCTGTTTATCAGATGACGTATGTTGGAACTCCATTTATATTTGCATTTAGACAAATATCTCCATCAGTCGGCTCATTAGCCAAGAACTGTGTCAAGGAATATGATGGTGGTCATTTCATCTTTGGGAACGGTGATATGTATATTAACGATGGTCAAAGGTTAATATCCATTTTACCCCATACAATGAGAGACTATGTATACAACAATATAAACGGAGATGAATATGAGAAGAGCTTTGTGGTTGCAGACTACGGCAACACGGAAATGTGGGCGTGTTATGTTTCAGCGACAAACGCCACTAATGCTCAATGCGATAAAGCTCTGGTGTGGAATTGGTCTAATAATACTTTTACTGAGCGTGATCTACCTAATCTTGGGTATATCGGTTATGGTACAGAGGGTGATCCATTAGCTCCGGGTTCATGGGCTGTAGCAACATCTACATGGGCAAGTGATACGCTTAATTGGAATCAATCAGCAACTACCTCTTTCTTTAATCAAGCGGGTAAAGTTCTTGTCTTTGCCTCTCCAACGGATGAAAAGATCTATAGGCATAACTCTGGTAATCAGTCAGATACTACCAATATGACTGCATATATAGAGAGAACAGGACTCACTATTGATGAGCAGGGCGCAAGCAATCAATCAATGGTAAAACGTGTAACCGCTGTTTACCCTAAGATGTCTGTATCTTCAGACAACACGGTTAATGTCTATGTAGGTCATCAGATGTCTACGGAAGAGGCAATCACATGGGAAGGCCCAATAACATTTAATCCTAATACGCAATCTAAAGTACCATTCAATGTTACAGGAAAGTATATAGGAGTTAAGTTTGAATCTACAGGTGATGAGACATGGAGGTTAGATGGTTATGCGTTAGATATAAAGAACGCAGGAACCAGAGGAAGTAAGAGCTACTAATGGCTACATACACCGATAGAGTAGTCAAGTCTGTAACACATTATGAGCCGGGGCCATTGCCTACGGACAGTGAAGATTTAGGAGTTTATGTAGTAACAGAACTAAAAAGACTAGGAGACGTATTATTCAATCAAGCAACATTCAGACTGGAAAGAACACATGAAGCGCCGACAAGACCGCGAGGCGGTGATGTCAGATACGCCGATGGGTCGAACTGGAATCCGGGATCGGGCGAGGGAATCTATTTCTTCAAAGAATCTACATCCGCATGGGTCAAACTGTAAGATAGGGCTTTGTAATCCAGATCAAATACCTGAAATATGGGAAGAAGTATATTCCCATTTAAAAAGAATGACTCCACATTCTGAAGGTGAATTAGAGCCAGAAGATTTTTATATCCCTTTAATTGAAGGGGATATGCAGTTATGGGCTGCTCTTATAGAGGAGGAAATAATAGCCTCTATGGTTACACAAATTATTCCATATCCAAGAAAAAAAGTATTAAGGATAATTTCTATAGCCGGAGAAGATATGAAGGACTGGATAGATAATCTTCCAATTATAGAAAATTGGGCTTTATCAAATGGTTGCACTTCTCTTGAGTGTTGGGGAAGAAAAGGATGGCTAAAGATTTTAGAAGATTGGAAATGCAGTTACCACATAATAACAAAAGATTTAACAAATAGGATGCATTGATATGGTTACAAAAACTACAGCGGTCACCCCAACTAAAAAAAGAGGAGTCTATAATAGAGATGATTTTGGTGTTAGTAGAGGAGCGCCTGTACAGGGGGTTATGCCTCGTAATAATTCTGGCATTCCTATTGGCGGTGTAAACTGGGGGGAAAAAATTAGAAATCTAGGCTCTGAAGGTCTTGCAAAAGGGTTTAGAACTGGAGACTTTGGCTTAACAGACGCAGAAAGGGAGTACCAAAGACAACAGGTAGCAGCAGAAGCAGAGAGAGTTAATCTGGAAAATATTGCTAGGAGAGACGCACAAGCAAAGGTGACAGCTCCAGTGATGCCAATGCCTACAACCCGACCGCCAATGTATCAACCGGGGTTTCGATCTGGTGGCGGAACATATCAAATACCTGATAGAAATTTTATGTGGCAAACAACTCCTATGGAGCAAGCTAGATTAGTAGGAACTATGGGAAGACCTGATCTTTCTGGCCTATTATCTACTGGTGAATATGGCCCATTAGCAGGGCAACAATACCAATACTTAGATAGTGGAAACACTATGATTAACTATGGCCCCGGTGGTGGGTTTGGTGGTTGGCCGGGATGGGGCGGCGGAATAGGCGGTGGAGGAGGAATCACCCCACCCGGAAGAGGTACAGATATTGGAGATCCTGAAGTACCAGTGGTTCCCGGAATAACTACAACTATAGATGACGGAGTAGACTTTACACCTAGACATATTGAGGTAATAGATACAGATGCCGGAAAGGTGTATGTAGATACAAATACAGGCGCGTACGGAATGAAGGACGCAACACAGATTTATGATTTGGATAATGAATTCCTACCTAACTATTCCGCCCTTTACACAGATGCAGGTGGTGGACAATTTACTAAAGGCCCATATGGGTTAGAAGGCCCAGAGGCGGCTTTATCTGGATTCAATGCTTTAGGACAACCAGTGCCGACAGAAAACAGGAGAGCGTTCCTTGAAAGAATAGGACAGCCTTACGGTAATTGGTCTGATGATTTAGAAGATCAATATATACAGCAACAGACTGGAAGAGACTATGCAATATTTGATGGAAATGTTATAACAGCAGGTGATCTTTTAGATACATACAAAGGAGATCGGGGTAGAGATCTAACTAATGAGATTGCTTTAACTCATGCAACTCAAGCAGGTAGGGCGGCCAACAGGCTTAGAGGCGCACCGGGATTAGGTCAAACAACACCAATTAGGCAATCAAGAACACAGACCCCTGAAGTAATGAGAAATCTTATGGCTGATTATCAGGCTCGACAAGCCCAACAAGTGCTTCAAGCACAACAACAAGCGACGGCAACAGACTCACTAAGGAGAGCTTTAGGGTTTGACACATCTTATGTAGCTCCACCGGGGTCAGCAGCACAACCTACTTCATCCTTTAGGTCTCCTACTAATGTACGAGCATATACACCTTCCCCAGACGCAGGTGTTAAGACACGTTCACGTGGTCGCGATCTTGGTGAGGATACAAGGATTGCACAAGAAGTGGCGGCGCAAAGGAGGATAGAAGCAACTGAAAAAGCCAAGAGAGATTCAGCCAGAGCGGCACAAAAGGCTGAAGAAGCAAAGGCAAAGGCAAAAAAGGAAAAAGATATAAAGCACGCACATGAAGCAATGAAGGCAGCAATGAAAAAAGCTGAACAGTTAAGAAAAGATAGAGAATTTAGAGCAAAACAGCAAAAGGATAAATCTCATGCTTTTTTCTAGAAAAATAATAAGAGGATTATAACATGGCAGGTGGAACAACAACTAAAGTCTCTCCGTGGGCAGAGCAACAGCCTTATTTGGAAAGAGGTTTTGAAAGAGCTGAAACATTATATGGTATGAATCCTGCTGGCACTCCTTACTATGGAGGGCCAACTGTAGCTGGATTTGACCCTGCTCAAGAAGCGGCTCAAGGGGCTATGCTTGGCTACGCTACTGGCCCCAGACCCGGAATTATGCAAGCAGGTACAGAAACAGCAATGATGAGAGGTCTTCAGGGTGCTGGTGGTGTTAACTTCCAAGCAGAACCTTTTTCAAGAATGATGGCGGCGGCAGGTTCAGAAGCTAGAAGGAATTTGTTACATAATGAGTTGCCAAGTATTAGGGAAGCTATGGTAGGAACAGCTACCCAGCCTGTTCAGCAGGGCGGCGGAACAAGAGGTGATCTGCTACAACAGCAAGCTTTAGCAGATGCTAATGAGCAAATTTATAATCGCATGGCTGACATCTATGGAGACGCTTACTTTAAAGCTGAAGCCGCTGTTCCTGACTATATAAAGATGTCACAACAAGTACAGCAAACACCATTTGGAATGTATGATCGAATGGGTGAAGTAGGTGCTGATCGAAGAGCTATGACCCAAGAAGGAATTAACAGGGCTATGCAAAAGTATGATTGGGAATCAGCAGGACCACAAAGAGCGTTACAGAACTATCTTGCTTCTGTAACTGGAGATTATGGATCTGTTACAACGCAGCAAAGGCAGCCTAATTTATTAGGTGCTATTGGATCTGCTGTATTACCGGGGTTACTTACAGGATGAACAAAAGGTGGAATGATAAATTAAACAGATTGGAGATGTGGGTAGAGCCTATACAGCAATGGGTTCCAGTGTCCATAGACAGCGCGCTTAAATCCATGCCAGCTTCCGATCCCACGCCAAGAGAACAGGTTATTAGACCAGCTATGACACCCTCTGGAAATGTAGTTAATACAGGGGTAGGTGGTAATGTATCTCAAGCGTATGTTACACCACGAAGGCAGTATGAAAATATATTTGATGATATATTTGGCTCTTTAATAGGTGCAGGAGAAGATCTTCCTTTAGGGCCGGGAAGGGGCGTTAAAAGAGGCGGGGGAGCAAGATCATTTCCTCAACCCAGACAAATGTTTCCAGAGATCTCACGATATGCTCCTTTATATTTTAGAAGAGGTAGATATTAATGGCTTATTATAGCATAATGGACATGATTACTTGGTCGCCTGAAAGAAGGCGGTTCTATGAGATGTATGGTTATGATATGGGGCCGCAAGTTTCATCACCTATGGATGCTATGCGTCCACAGGTTCAGCAACCAAACATTCTTTCCACACAGTTAGATCCTAGCTCTCATATGGGTATTGGAGTCGATCAAAGTATCGGGTATCTTCCGAATCGTCAATCTGCAGGTGAGGCTTGGCAAGATCAAATGAGGTTTAGAACTTATAGTCCTTCTGGAGATTTAACAGCGCCACCTACACCCCCTAAAGTTAAACAGGTTATAACAGAGACAGAACCGGGAGATCCGACACCCACTAAGAGTGTAACCACAATAGATTATAGTGATATAAAGCCAGAACCCCTAAACCCAAGAATAGGTATGGGGCCAGAAGGGCTTTATCCTAATGACTACTCTAGGCAACAGTTATCTAATAGAGCAACATCTAGGTTACAAAACTTTGGAAAATATGGTGTTGACCCTGTAGTGACTGAAGCTACAGTAGGTCAAGACTTTGGTGGTAACCTTCCTTATTCAACTGAAGTAGCGAGAGAGGGGATAATTCCCGAACGAGGATATACTTACGAACAACGTGTAGTAGATGGGCCAGAATCACCAGAGATGGGTATAGCTCCATATACATCATTTACACCGCCTGTTGAAGAAGACCTAAACCAGACTATGCATGCTATTATGATGGCTGAATCTGGTGGAGATCCCAATGCTCATAACCCCGGAACTAATGCTGTCCCCGAAGATAGTTTAGGCCTATTCCAAATAAACTGGAATTTCTGGGGAGACAAAAAGGCTAACCAGTGGGGCGTTAAACCTTATGACATTATTAACAATGCTACTAAACATATTCTTGGAAGGGATTTAAGAAGAGAAGATCTATTTAATCCAGATGTTAATACAGCTGCCGCTTATGCAATTCAAGCCAGAGAGGGATTTGAGCCGTGGTCTGTTTATACCAGTGGAAAATATAAAGAAAAACTTCCCGGCTTAGAAGGTATCTATCATACAGGAAGAAGAGGAATTGATAAAGTTGGAAGAGTGGGTGCAGGAATTTTAGATGACGCAACCAATATAGGTCAAGGAGTTCTGGATAGGGCAGGGCAATTTGCAGGGCAAGCCGTTGATTTTGGTCAGGGTCTTATAGAACAGATACCTTATGGTCAGCAAACTCAATCAACGCCTGAAGATATATACAAGATGCAAGGTATTGATATTAGCCCTTCTAAAGAAGAACAGTTTATGGATGAGACTGGTCTATTTGGCAAAGGTCGTTTTATTCCGCCGATGAGCAGAGATCCACAGGATCCTCCTCGCATTGATGTAGGAGCTACACCTTTAGCATCTCCAGAAAATGTATACGAAATGCAGGGCATTGATACAAGTATTGATACTGCACGCCCTGTTACATTATCCTTTCCGTCTGGTGGTACAGCAGCTTTTTGGAGAGGACACGGAACTGCACCTGAAGTTGCTGAAAGAGATGACCCATATCAATTTATGGAAGAAGGGGGTGCTGGACGCGAAAGCGTACTCAATCAAATTAGTCGAGGGGTTCAAGAAGGAATCCAAGATACAACTGGAGCTGTACGCGACTTTTTTCTTGGAGAAAGAGGCACAATAGATGATCCGAGTCAAGATGCGTGGCATCTTGGCCCCGGCCTTGCTAGAGCCGGGAGAGATGTAGCCGGTTCTGTAAAAGATGTTATATCAGGAGAGGAGATACCTAATTGGGTTCCATTCGATGATTATTTTAGAGATAATCCGTGGACTACAAGACCGATACAGGAAAACATTGACAGACTTTTAGAAACAACAGGCGAAAAAGAAGCTAGAGAATATGGAGAAAGGGCATTACTTGCATCTGATTATCAAAAGGGTTTATTAGCACGCACTGGTGAAGAGAATGCACAAGTTATAGCAGATGTAGCTAATGCTCAGTCTGGTGAAAGCACTGATACTGATGATAAAGTAGTCAATGACAAAGATACACTTCCCTTCTTAGGCAATGATGGGACAAGCAACGTTACGACTAATGCAGATGCTCAAAGAGAAGTTAATAAGATATGGGCGAAATTCCCTCAAGATATAGATTCTAGAGAAGAAAGATACCTTCATGCTTTAAAAGAGATGTATAAGAAAGCGGCTATACTTAATGTCATTGCTAACTTAACTGGCCAACAAAGCATGGCTCCTAAGTTCATGGAGTTAGCGGCAGACAGATTTGAAAAACTAGAAGGATTCGAGGGTGAAAGAAGACTTGCTAATATAGCAAAGGTGGTATTCTTTCGTGAAGATGGAAGCCTAGCAATTCCACCAAGTAAACAAGCCGCGTTTGAAAGAGCAATGAAAGCTGGTGCTTCTCTCTCAGAAGCTCAAGTTATAAGTGGTTATATGGATGATGAGGAGAAAGAGAAACCAAAAGAATGGGAACCTATTCAATTGCAGAAAACTATAGGCTCACTACTTAATATTCCTGTTTCAACCCCAATAGCCCAATCAAGAGCTTTGATCGCTCAAGCTATAGCTACAGCTAAAGCTAATGGAAACGAATTAGAAGTACAGCGTTTACAAAATTTGAGCGATGAAATTGAAGCCTTTATATCTAAAGCGAAAGTCGGAGTTCCCCCTAAACAAGATTCTCCTTCCCAAAAAATAGACCAATTATGGACGATGTATAAAGCTTCAGAAGTATTTACTAGTACATGGGAGGGCTTTAGAAAGTGGTTGCTAGACCCTCAAGGAAAAGAAATTATTGATGCGATTGTTGGAGAAGATGAGACATTAGAATCCATATTGCAAAATCCTGATGCTCAAAACGTGATTAATGCCAAAATACATTATCTGACAATAACTAAAGAGGATATGGAAAAGTAGAAAGATGCCTAGCCTTAATGCAAATATATTAGGGAAGCCTTATAACTTTGACGTTCCAGATGCGTTCTTAAATCTAAGTCAAGAAGAACAAAAAAGAATCCTTATAAATAAGGTAAAAAGTAATCCCTCTATCTTAGAGTCTGCTTCAACATCGCCTATGCAAACTGGAGTCTCCTCACAAGCTGGAGATCATATGCAATGGGATGTAGATGAAGCTCTGTGGTTTGCAGGTAAGCTAGGATTAGCAGATACCTACAGAGGAGGTAAACAACTTCTTGGTATTCAAGAAGAGGAAGAAGCTGAAAAGCAACGTATTCTAAATGACTTAATGAAGCATCCTGAATATGGTGGCAGAGTAACTGCCGCTTACTTTGGTGGTATGATACTTGATCCTGCTGGATGGCTCATCCCTGCGGCTAAACTTAGAACGGCAGGAAAGATGATTAAGCATGGCTTAACATGGGGTGCGGCAGCAGGTGCTACTGGCTATGTTGACCCTGAAGCCGAGTCATTAGTAGGTGAAGGAAAGATGGGTAGGCTTGAACAAGCTGGTCTAGGAGCAGTAGCAGGTGGTACACTAACTCCTTTCATGGGCAAGATGATGGATCTAGGTAAGAAGGCTTATGGGCCTATAGGCGAAGGTGCATGGAAAGCGCTATCTAAAAACCCAGAGGTAGGTGTGGGTGCAGGAGCTTCACTTATAGGTTACAACGTAGGCGAAGATACTAGCCTAAAAGAAAACCTAACCAATGCTATGTTATATGGAATAATGGGGGCAGGAGGAGCCGCAGGTGTGGCAAGAACTGGGCTCAAAGATGCCGCTGGTAGATTTATTATTCCTGAATACGGCCTAGATAAAGCCTTCCTTAGACTAAAGGATCTTAATGCAGTTCAGGCTAACGAAATACAGAATGACTTTAATTCAGTATTAACCAAGCTTCAAGAAGAACTCCCTGAAAATAGAAAGCTTCTTTACAGATTAATAACTAATCAAGAAACCACAGATGACCCAAGACTTATTGCTTTGACGCAAGAAGCTAGAGAGGTCATTAACAGGTATGGAAAAGAACTAGTTGATTTAGGAATACTCAACGAAAAAACTTGGGCAAAGAATAGAGATGCTTATTTGCATCGCATGTATAAGAACCCTGAGTTTCAAAAACAAAAACAGCAATGGTCTGTATTCTTTAATCCTGACCAAATTCGTACTATGAATCAGATGATGATGATGCGTGGTATTCCTGATAAAATATCTTCAAACAAGTGGGAGGTAGATAGAGACTTTTATCTTGACCCTAAAAGAGAGTATGACATTCTTAAAGTTGTTCAAAGAGATGGTACTGAGCTTAAATATACTGACTCAGATTGGGAAGAAACATTAAAAAAACTTAGCCCTCAAGGCGATAAGGTGTCACCTGAGATCAAAGAAGGTCAGATAGACCATGTTATTATAAGAAGAGACTACACTCCTGAAGAAAGACTACAAATGGGTGAGATTGAAGATGCTTCTATTGCTTTCGCTAAAACATCTCAACTCATGTCTAATAATATAGCTGCACATAGATTTTTTAAATCCGTTACTACAAACTATGCGGCAAAAAATGATAGAAATGAATACTTAAAAGCTGGAGATCCTATTCCTCCCGGATATAAGTTTGTTGATGAAACACCATCAGGCTTTAAAAAGTATGGAGATTTATCAGGCAAATGGATACCAGAAAATATTTACCATGATATTGTTTCAATGGACAAATGGAGAACTGGAGAAATATTTAGTAAAGTACCCATGCTCCAAGCTTATCGAAAGCTAAATAGCTTTTGGAAGCTAACTAAGACTGCTTATAATGCTCCTACTCATACCTCTAACTTTGGATCTAACATTGCTATGTATGACTTTAACAATGGATCTATCAAAGGATTGCACCAAGCATTTAAGCAATTGCTTTTCCCTTCTGTCAGAGGTGAAAGTGCTAGGCTAAAAGAGGCAAGAGATAATAATGTTTTTGGTGGTAACTATATTGGTAATGAGCTATTAAGAAAAAACAAAGATCTATACAAACAATACAGTAGCGCTGTAACAGATACAGGCTCTACAACTTTAGACAATTTAATTAGTAAGATACCTGATACAATGCTTGGTGTAGGCAAGTCCCTAAAAAGATGGACCACCGATAAAGCTCAAGAGATGTATACATGGGAAGATAATCTTTTTAGATTAGGTCTATACAATACCTTACGCGATAAGGGTATGGATGCTCCATTAGCCGCAAGAAAAGCTAGAGAAGGGTTCGTTGATTATAGCAAGTCTGCTCCACTATTAGAGGTTTTAAGGAATGGTCCTATACCATTTGCTTCTTACGCTTACGGTATAGTTCCTCGCATGGCAGAGACTATGGCTAAACAGCCGTGGAAATATGCTAAGTGGGCAGCCATACTAGGCGGTATTAACGCAATGGGTGAAGATCTAACTAATGATCCAGAAAGAATAGCAGAAGAAAGAAGATTATTTAGCAAAGCTCAAAGCAGAACTCTGTTTGATCTACCCGGATTTCCTAGCACTATGTTAAAAGCTATCCCCCAATTAACCCCTTCAGGGCCAGAGGGAAAAGACCATGCCTATTGGAATGTTGCACGAATGTTACCCGGTCAGTTCGTTGGGTCTGAGCAAGGAGGATATAAAGTACCCGGCTTACCGGATGTTTTACAACCTTCGTTTGGAGCGGCAGGTGCTATAGGATTCCCTTTGCTTGGAATGAATCTATTTCAAGGAAAAGAAATCCCAGAAACATCAGAACGCTTTAAAGAAATAGCTAGACAGATGTCTCCTAACTTACCAATTCCTGGTATCGGTACATACGCAGGAACAAAGATGCAAAGAGGCATGGTTGAAGGAGGCTTTACTAGCAAGACAAAAGAAAACCAAACAATGCTAACCGCTATTATGCAGAACCTCGGTTTGAAAATACATTTAATTGATCCTAAGAAATTAGAAATGCAACAAGGATACAGACTAAAAGAAATGAAAAGAAGATTAGATCAAAAGTTTAGAAAGCTTGGACAAGATTTAAGCGAGGGTATATACGCAGGAAGAGAGGGTGCATTTCAAAAGCAGCAAGAAAAACTTTACAAAGAAGCAAAGAGATTTGAAGAGTTAGCAGACAGGTTAGGACTATGACAAGCGGAGTTCAGTTCAGTAGAAGCTTATCTTTTGGACATATCATAGCAACTATAGGCATAATTATAGCCGGGTTTACTTTTATATATGATCTACGAGAAGCTATCAGTATACTTCAGTTCAAAGGTGAGACAGTTGAGCAGAGGTTAGATAGAATTGTAGACAGAACAGATGACCAGTTCGACCAGATCATGGATCATCTGATAAGGCTGGAAGAAAAGATTGACACATTAAACGAGGAATAAGATGATAAAATTTTTAACACTACTATTGTTTCCCCTTACAGTTTTTGGCGCTGATTTAGGAAAGATTGACGTATCTTCAAATATCAGTCACAGCGATGGAATTAGTTTGGGATTAAGTGATGCAGGTCAATTTAAGTTAGGTTTGGCAGGAGATGGTTACACCTTTACATTTGATGAAAGTGACAACGATATGGAAGTTGGAGCCTATGGTGTATACCTCAGCCACTCAGACTCCAAGAATATAGGAGTAGGCTATGGAACGGGAATTGGTTTATTTGATGGTGGGGTGCATTATCATTGGATGTCTTCTGGTGATCATATTGTAGGTGGTTCTTCTCTCATTAGCTATCAAGGTCTTGGTTTGACTAGTGGAGTAGAATGGAACCTCAGCGAGTTTGATATAGATGGCACATTGGGAACCTCGTTAGACTTATGGGGGGCTAAAGGATCTCTAGTTTCAAATTGGGATATAGATAGCTTTTCATATGAGGGCTTAGACTTTAGTGCAGGATATGCTATACCTGTAGCTGGCGGCATAGAGGTTATCCCAACTGCAAGTATGGGGTTAGACGGAGATTGGGCGAGAGGAGATATGAAAGTTGCTGTTGCTATCAACATGTCCTTCGGTGAAAGTCATGGCGATCTCTAAGCATCTTGAATTTGTAAAAGAATCCTACCTTCAACATCTATGGTTCACTGTTAAAGTCTCAGTTCATTTACTGGTATTATCTGTGGTATGTTTAATACATGGTCTTATCCCGTGGATTTTTGTGGGAACAACATCTGACGCCATCAAGCAGATAGGGGAGAAATTAAAAGACCGATGATATATCAAAGAACTACTGGCAATGAATCACCATCCCCCTTTCTCAAGCTGTATTTGCTTGAACTAAATAAAATGTTTAGAGGTAAAAACGCAGGAAGGACAGGAAGATGAAAATAGATGCTAAATTCTTTGGGGCAATACTATTCCTAATCGCTCAGACAAGTGGCGCTATATGGTGGGCTTCATCTTTATCCGCTGAAGTTGAAAGGCTTGCAGGTATACAGGGTGTAGCTATACCTGCTTTAGAAGAAGAAGCTAAGAATTGTGGCATAGCCATACATAATAATGAGGCTGCAATCATGGAGCTTCAGGAGCATGACAAGGCTATCTCAGGGCTAGATGTGCTAGGGTTTAGAATAGACAGCCTGACAGATGAGATATCAAAGCTAAGAGATGAAGACGTTGCCCAAAGAAAGGTAATGAACGAGATTATGTCACAGCATGAAAGCATCTTTGATATGATGCAGGGGAACAACATGATTCAACAAAAGGGTGGATATGGTTACGACTAATGAGGATAACAGAGGCAGCGCAAAAGAAAGTCGATCAGACTCTCAATGGAGAAGGGTACTTGGGTATCCACTTAGAAGGTGGCGGGTGTTCAGGCTACAAAATAAAGCTATCTCCGAGTGGAAGCTTGCCAGAGGATGCTATGATGATTTCAGATACTATTTATTCTGATGCCAATTCCCTTAACTTACTTGGAGATGCTGAAATGGATTGGGACGCAGACCCATTCAGACCCTCATTTAAATTTGTACCTCCAACGGGAGCGCATTCCTGCGGATGTGGCACATCGTTTGCGTTCTGAAGCGTATAACAAACCAAAAAGAAAAAGACTGTGGAAGCGCCGCTAAATGTAAGCGATAATACCAAGTTTGCAATGCCAGTGAGAAATTTAATCTCGCTGATTATTGCGGTGGCCTTCGGCGTGTGGGCATACTTTGGAATTATTGAACGGTTAAATAAAATTGAAACAGAAATGGTGCTGTTTGAATCTGACTTAGTGAAGAATACTGAGTTCAGGATCAAGTGGCCTCGGGGCGAGCTCGGGGCGCTGCCAGCCGACGCAGAACAATTTATGTTGATTGAACATTTATCGGGAGAGTTCGACAAACTTCTTAGCAACATAGAAACAGGCAAAGCACCTTTCGATCAGCAACAAGCATTAACCCTAGATTTCTATAAACAAAGAATAGAAAGTTTAGAGAATCATGTTGAAAAGCTGAAGGATGATTTATCATCCATCAAGGCAAATGGAGGCCATCAATGATAAAGGTGATGTTTGTTTTAGTACTGTATCTTAACGGTGGTATTATAGAATTTATGGGACACCATGAAAACTCTGAAGGTGAGTGGGTGGAGATGGGTGTACCCGGCTGTCTTGCTATGAAGAGAACACTGTCTCGCAACGGATGGAAGGATAGCGAATCAGGCGAGACTAGATACTCGTGCGAAAAGAAAAAGGTTGAGGTTGGTGACAATTGGGAGGGCAGAGAAGTAGTTAAGAAACTGCTAGACTGATGGATCTAAGTACACTGTCTATGGACACCAGCATTAAGATCACTACATTCTTAATGCCGTGGGTTACCATCCTTGTAAGTTTAATCATAGCTTTAATGCTGAAAGAAATTGCTTCTTCAGTGGCTAAAGGCTTAAAGTTTAAAATGTCTAAAGTATTTGTACCGGGAGATGTTGTGCTGCTTGAAGGCGATGAGGCCATCATAATTAAAGTTGGTTTTACTACCACCGTTTTTGAAAGCATACGAGAGGAAGGGCTGATATGGAGATACGTTCCTAATGAGAGAGTACAATCCCTTAAATTAGAAAAAGTAATACGCACAGATGTGCGTGAAACAAATGGTACATAACTATGGAGAAAATGAATGGACATAATCAAAAAGATTTGGAAAGAGGTTTCAGAAAAACCTTTATGGGCAATCGCAATCTTGTTGCTTGTTTGGTGGCTGTTTGCCTGATAAGCGGATGTGCAGCACTCAAGAAGGCAGCGATAGTGGGCGGTGCAGCAGGGTTAGGTGCGACTGCTGGGAGTGTGATATCGGGGGGTGCGATTGCACCCATACTGGGGAGTGCGACAGGTGCCTCTGTAGCCTCTGTGGCAACAAGCGGGATGGGGAATAGTGAGACGTTGGAAGTCACAGGTGATGCTACCATCATTCAGGAAGCCCCCTCTAATTTCTTTTCATTGCTGCAACAACTTGTGGAGATGGGCGGATGGTTGCTAATCTTAGTTATCTTAGTTCCGATGGTGCTAGGGTGGATACTTCCGGGACCACTGGAGAAGAGGAAGAAAAAACCTTAGTTTTAATTAAGTGGAAAGATATATTACAAACCTCTGATTGGACACCAGCGCATGAAGTAACATGCCCTACGTTCCAAAGTGTAGGATGGCTTATTTGTGATAACGAAAAAGAAATAAAAATAGGGAGTACGCTTGTGGTAGAGGCAGACGACCCACAAGGCACTCCCTACGGCATCACAGCCTTCCCCAAAGGCTGCGTTTTATCTATGCATGTTATTGGTGAATAATAATAATAACATTGTCACGCCCCGATCAGGGGCTTTTTTTATTTTATACTCCTCTGTGTAATAGCTCGAATTGAATTGTAGTATCCTTCTCCGTCTAATCCCTCAAGCATAATTACTCCCCTCCACCACTGGTACTCTGTGTCTTGACACCAGCTTTCAGTATACTTTGGATGAGAATAACATCCTGCTGATAACCCAAATATCTTTTGTCCGTCTGGTCTAGTTTGCTCTGCATGGTCATATAAATGTGAATGACCTTGTACAGCAGAACAATGCAGCTTTGTTACTAATGCATACCCTATATGCACAGAACTGATAGGTCTACCTGCTACACCAGATGTAAAGTAATGGCTAAATGTGATGCCTTTGATTGATACGCTTTTCTTAAATGGGGTGACTTGCCATCCAAACTCTTCATATTTAAGATCATGTAAACCAATAGCTCCGTCTAATTCTGGTGTAGAATTAACAGCCCTAGTAATACGATCTTCATGGTTTCCCATACACATATGAAGCTTTGGCTTATATCCTCGAACTTTTTTAATAGGTGCAAATAATTTCTTCTGTGCATCTATAACTGACTCAACATCTTTCTTGTATCTGCGGCCTTCAAAACCTTTAGTTCCTTTGTCATAAGAAGATAAGCTTGGCATATCAGCCATATCTCCAATACATACTATGATTTGCGGCTTCTCTCTTGCTATAAAATTTCCTAGCTTGGTAAACCTGCTATTATCATAACTAGGATGAGCATGAGGATCACCAATAACTAACAAGTTCATCATCTTCTCCTTTTATATTCATTTAAAAATTCCAATCCTTTAAGAAATGCAGGTAAATAATTATCCTTTATTTCTTTGGCTTGAAACTTCCCATTAGTTTTATCAAACCTCAAGATAAAACATCTCTTTACTTCTTGACTATACATCTCCTCTATTGCTTGTTTGTATGCATATATTTGTAGCTTGTAGCTTTTGTATATTTGTTTTGATGTTTTAAAATCTATAACAGATAGCTCTCCATCTACTAAGGCAACTGCATCTACTGTTCCTGCATATTTATACTCTTTACTGTATATTTTTTCTTCTGCTGAAATCCACTCTACATCATTTTCAAACCCCCAACTACCAAAAGCCTTTATAGAATTAATAGCTTGCTCATCTTCGGGCAACTCTGGCATAGTTCCAATATCACCCTCTTTATAAGCAAGAAGACTCCAATCTATAACCTCTTGTATGTAATTGTGTACAGTATTTCCTATATCTTTAGCCCTTCCTGATATATTTTTATGCGCATGTGATATGCCATCAGCTATTGCTGATACATCATCAGGGTTATTTAGATCCCAACCCCTCTGTGCATTTTCTTTAAACCAATCAGCACCTACATTAGCTGCCCATTGAGTCAAATAAATTGGCACAATTCCATCTATTATTTTAGTTACGGAAGGGATAACATCATCACCAACTTTATATTTGTGAAGCTTCTCATCAAATATAAGATCGACCTCCGATCCGTCTGAATATTTTATAATTGTCATCCTAGCGCCTTTCTAAAAAAAGTGGGGTATGCTGCGATTATCTTAGGGTGCTGTCTTTCTACCTCCGATAGCAGAAGTTTACTATATCCCCACCTTTTAAAGCCGCTGATGAGGTCTTTCTGGTGCATACAGGTAGACTCATCTCTAAGATATACCCTCTTTCTCCAATCAGGATCAAGAGGGCATATTGGAGCGTTGCATCGCTCAAAGTTATCGCAATCAGAAGGGGACATCATCTTTCTCTGTATTTCTTGTTGAAGGAGGTGGAAAACCTAATGACCCAAAGTCCTTCCTCTCTCTTCTGGAGTCAGGCCTTGATCCTTCATCACCGTGAGATGGCCACGGTTCGCTTAATGATAATCCCCAATTCTCTTTGACATCATAACCTTCCTTATTGGTATAAGCTTCATTAAACCAAGCAGCAATTTGCATAGTCTTTCCCTCAGAACCTTCTGGTATTTTAATTTTACCAGACCACATGGGAGCTTTGGGATTATCAGAATTGTTACGCCACATTTGACCAGATCCCGGTTGATACTCTTTATTATAAGCCACGTTACTTGCCTCCATTTTAAATAGTTATAAGATTTTTGCTTCCCTTCTTTTGTTTGCCTGTAATGTCCTCCATACCTCAACCTTCATTTCTGCTAATTTTAATTTCCACAATATATCTGTTTCTGTTTCTGTAGCTACAGCCAATCCTTCAATAACTTCTTGATACTCTTTATGGGCGTATGCCCAATGCTCTTTTTCTGCAACAGTAGAACCAGACGCATCTAAATAGAGTTGAGATCTTTTGCTTTTCTTAAACTCTTCAAGTTGCACCCTATTTTTCTTAGCTGATGCATACAATGGAGCATAGTTCTCAATCTCATCTAGTGCAGTAGATAAGTCTTCATCCAGAACGTACATTGACATTATTAACCTCCAGTATTCCTTTTTTAAAAGCTTCTCTTAATGTTGAAAGTATCAATGGAAATAATTGAAAGTCTAATATATCTCTATCTCCATTGTGTACTCTAGTATGACAGTTATAGCATAATGGCATAGTTAACCAATCACTAGCTTTGATACCTGCTCCGCCACTATAGGGCGCGTACCGTCCTTTTAGGTGGTGCGCGACTATAGTGGCATCATGTATCTGACAATTGGAACAAGGTAATGTAGCTACCCAATCAGTATACTTTTTATTTTTCCATCTCATTTCTTTTTCTAACATTAGATATTACATACTCCTTAAATGCTCTTGAGCCTTTGCCCAAGTATCAGGATGTCTTTCTCTAAAGTAAGCATCATCATCTCTTTGCTCTAATGTTGTATAACTACAGCTACCATTCCTACAGTGGTAATACTGTCGCTCACCGCCGTCCCTTTTAGAGAATTTACCTCTAGTTTTAAGCATTTTTCCATGATTGAATCTGCAATATGGTCTAATCATATGTTACATACCCCCGATAAGCATTGTTCTTCACTGTTGTCCTCATAGATGACACCTCTCTTCGAGTGTGCTTCTTCATAAGGCACAGTAGAGATTGGTTGACCACCCCTTGATCCATCAGGATAGATGGTTAATCCTCTCAAACCAGTGGCATACCTCTTAACGATAGCTTTAAAGTCTTTTACCTTGTCTTCATTGTTTAAGTCTGTTCCCCACGCAGGAATGTTTATCGTAGAACTAATAGCGTGGTCTACATACTTCTGTATGTCATATTGAAACTTTATTCTTCGCTCTGGTTCTGCTGCGAGATCGACGGCGGATTCAATCTTATCAGGTTCGACACCTCTTGAGATAAGATATTCGGCTGTACCGTCAATGACAAATTGATACTTCCATCTTGTTCCATCCGTAAGGTAGCGTCTGCGGTATGCCACGGCGTAGATCGGTTCCACCCCTGATGTTGTTCCGGCGAGTATGCTAATAGACCCTGTTGGAGCAATTGCTCGGTATCCCTTAGGACGGTTGAGAAAAAGTCTATCACAATGCTCGTTAGCGGATCGTTGGCTCTCTGATTCATAAACTTTCATCCATTTTTTAAGTTCGTCATTCATCTCGTATTTATAGTTACGCTTCAATAACCATTCGTGCAAGCCCATCAAACCTAAACCAATACGAGAGTTCTCTTGTCTTACCCTTGCTACTTTGTCATAAGGTAAGTGCGCTCTTATTAACCCACAAACAAGAAACTTAGACGCGAGATTAACCACGTCTTTAAGCTCTTCAATTGTATCCACATTCGCAAGGTTAATACTGCCAAGATTGCATACATCAGAGTCATCTTCCGACGTAATTTCTGTACAGGCGTTTCGTAATGTTTCATTTTGCTTATCTCCAAAGTTAAAAGAGAATCCCGGCTCGCCTGTCATCATGGCTTGCTTGCAATTCTCTGTGAAAATATCATTACCATTACCATGTAACCAATTGTCATCATAATTTAAAGATATATTCATCATATCTAATGGCGCGTTATAATTGAAGTTTGCTTTCTTTGCTTCAGCTACAGTAATATCGGAGCCTTCTATTTTTGTATCATGCCAATTCTTTATTGTTAATAAATGTTTAGCATCTTCGTGCTGCCAGTTCATACTGCCATACAGGGCAGATCTACGACTCCCACCTTGCATAACATTTCTTCCTATCTCATTCAAAGCAGAAAGCCACGGTATAGGCCCAGAGCTAGAACCTCCAGTTCTCGTAAGCTGTCTACCGGATGGCCTGAAAGCTGATACATCTACTCCAATTCCACCACCTGTCATCAAACAAGATCCTGCTCTTGCCCATAGTGCTGGCCATTCTTCCCTAGTATCTTCTTCTGCCCTCAGTAAATAACAATTATTATAAAATCTTGCAGGTCTTCCACCATAATAAATATATCTTCCTCCCGGTAAAAATTTAAATTGTGAAATGTAATGTGCTAATTGATCTCTGTCATCTTTAGACATGAGATTATTTTTTTCACCATTCATATCACCACATACAGAATTAACTACAGTATGTGCTCTATCTTCCCATGATTCATAAGAATTAGAGGCATACTTCTCCTTAAATACAGTTTCACCTAGACTTGTTCTGAACATATTTTTCCCCTATTCCTTTACAAATGTGGTAATGAATTTCTTAGGTTTCTTTCTATCTGCAAACTTTTCCTTAAAATTGTTTTCATTTGCAAATTTAATATAGTCCCATAGAGACACCCCTTCGTTTCTTTCAAAGATTTCCTCCCAAGTATTGCCATTATGAAGTTTATCTCTATTTAAATAGCAAGTTATAGCAAAGTCATAACGCCTCATCTCAAACCTTTGATCTCCTGTTGGATCAGGTAGCAGAGTAAGGTTCGTAATAGTTGGAGTGTGTCGTTGTTTGCCATACCCCTTCGAGATTGGACGAAACGTACTCTTTTTCTTTTTGCTTTTTTGATAGTACCACTTGTTCATAATCCTCCTGCATTTTATCTAGTACCCCCATTGGTAAGTCACTCCACTTGCAACCCCATTCAAAATGCTCAAAGACTTTACCTGATGATTGAACATACACTCTTACGCTTTCATTGTACTTAGCTATATCAACAGTACATTCTTTGTTACTTTTCTTTCTTCTATCAGACTTAGCCATTTCTTTTCTCCATTAGCTCGTCATATCCTTCTGGTGTAGCCCATGCAGCAGGTTTCTTATTTGCATCAAAGGCATTGGGGTGATACAAATAACGACCAACACCATACTGAACCGCTGCTCTCTTCAAACTATCGCTGATACCTCCTTTTGCTCCTTCAATGCTAGAATCATCTGCCCCGTCTGACTTAGTTATCCATCCTTGATCTGTCAACACAGACAACTTACAGATCATTCTATCACCAATAAAATCAAAATTAGTTTGCCAACCACCTATACCAAATACCTCATCTAATCTATCCATTACATCTCTAGCTGTAATATAAACTAACTCTTTATTACCACCTCCTTTCCTCCATTTTAACTTACTAATAGCAAACGGCCTCTTCAACAACATCTCTATTTTATTCATCTTTTTCTCCTACAGCATGAATTAAAAGTGTAACCAGATCATCAAGATTTACAATAGCAAACATCTTTTCACTATTATGTTTGCTTACCACGATAGTAGGAATACCAGTCCCTTCGTTAGCTTGACTCCAAGCTTTTTCAAATAGCCAAGACGGTAAAGTTTTACGATACTTACATTCAATATCTAAATAAGGATGGTCTATATCTACCCCTTTACGACCGTTGATAGGTATTCTTTTACCGCCGACCTTGCTTGCGACTCGTCGCTCAAATCTTTTCCATGCTTTGTCACTAATTTTAATGCCTCCTGGAATCTATACTTCTTTCCATTGTATGTTTGATATGAATAACCTAAAACCCAATGCCAATCACATAGCGGATAAGGGTGCAACTGAGATGCTTCCTTATTGCATTGGCTACACTTCATTTTATATTTCTCTTTTGTTTTTCCATATCTAACCTCCATTCATTCATTGTTAATTTATTATTTCTTACTCTTTCTTCTTCTGATTTATTTAATATATCAGACCATTCTTCTTTAGGTATAGATCTAACTGGTGCTGGTTTCATTGGTGGTCTCCAATAAGGATTAATAGGTTTCTCAGATGTGCTATGTGTACTCATAAATAATGCAGAATTCCAGTTAACATGAGCAAATCCTCTAGCACCTCCTGAGTATGCTGTTGCTGATTCAGCCGCAACTGATTCATCCTGAGTGTTAAATGATTCTAAACTAAATGTTCTATCTGCATTATAATCTTGACGTTCTGTTCCTTTATATCTTTGTAATATAGTATATATATTAGATACTATCTTCTTAGCTTTATGTTTATCTTTCCTATGCTTGCTAGGTACTGTTAAAGAATCTATCTTTTCCATATATGATAAACACCTATTTAGAAAGTTATCTAATGGAACAGAATTATTTATTATTCTTTCATATTTCATCTCCTTCTCTAAGTTATAAGCCTTGTTAACTATTCTTAATATCTTGTCTATTTGATTGCTCATAATTTATCTCCATATCTATATAGGAATGGGGAATGTTATACAGGTGTATTAAAAGTGGTAATTTCATGGTATTATATCTGAATTCATAACTCATTGATTTATAAGCATATATAACCTTATTCCTATATAGGTATGGAAGAGTATAAGAAAATGACTAGAGAAAAGAGACGTAACTTAACTGCTAAACATAATAAATTACGCCCTAAAAAAATTACCCCTAGAGTTAAATATTCTAGGAAGTCTAAGCATCCTAACCTTCCATAGCTCCTTTGAATTTACCATTGCCCTATGTCCTTATCATACACCTCGTTCTCGCATGTTATTATATCTCTTTCTCCAAGAATTCCTCTAGCTATTTCCCTCTCATTCCCTTTCCCTCGCCACTCAGTTTGAGATACTACATAGTAATCCTTCTTGGTCTTGGGGTCATGCTTTAACCTCACCTCTATAGCTCCGTCCCAACTGGCAGCTATAGTATAATAGCCTGAGTTCTTAGATCCGCCTCTCGTAGCCTCACCTCTGTTACCTTGAACACTTCCATAAAAATGCGACATGATTAATCTCCGTAAGTCTTTGATATTTAAGGCAAAGTCCCGTCGGTATCGCCTCCCTCAACAGCGCGATAGAATTCTTCCTTACCATTCAAGTCCGGTTCGTCAAGGTCAGGATCAAAAGACGCTATCTCATGCTTAATACACTTTAACTCTGTCATCTGAAAATCTATTTCAACGGTAAGATCCTGTACATTCCTAACTATTTCTTCTATTCGCTGAGACATTTCAAATAAATATGTAGCTACATCATTGCACGCAATGACATCCCCAACGTACTCTTTTTTCATATCAATACCCCTCCATATCTTCATAGTGCATATCGTAATCTAAATATTCCTCATCTTGCTGTGATTGATGCGCCCAGTTTTCTAACTCTAACTCTAACTCATAAGGTTTATCAACATAATACTTTATATTCTTCAAACTATTATAGACCCTAAAGAGATGATCGTCTTGCCTATCTTGTTCTGTCTCTGGTGGACTCAAAGAAGGCTCGGTTTCCAAAGGTTTCGCAATATCTCTACAACCACCCATGAAAGGATCGCATTGATTTAGATTGTCAGCCATATTAATCTCCATTTAAAAAGAGTAAATGTGTGACTCCGCCCGAAGGAAGGAGCACATTTACGATTTATATTAAGTCTCCATAATTATCTGTAGGCGCTTCTCTAGGTGGATACTTCTTCTCCCTAACAGGATACTTAAATCCATCCATTCTTCCACACTCTCCAGAGTTTACCATATAAACATAGGACTTAGTTACTCCAAATTCTTTAGCTATTTTAGGTACAGAAAGTTCATTGGCTAATAGCTCAACCACTATTTCATCGATTCTCTGCTGTGAGTTTCCATCTTTCTTAGTCATTGCTTTATTCCTCCTCCTCATTCAAATATCCCATAGCTTTCCTATGGGCTTCTTCATCGCAGACAAGTTCATCCTCATCCTCTTCATCCTCCTCATCCTCATCCTCTTCATCCCCACCAAACTTATCATCAAGCAAGTGAACGTTCCACTCTAACACTTCCCACCCCGCTACTATTGCTTGCTCTTCAAGAGAGCTCCAAGCCGAGTCTAAAACCTCTTCACACGCCTCATCCGTCCACTTAGGACGTAGTGATTTTACATCCTCGATGCTCCAAGCTACATCTAGTCTGTCTTCTTGATCCACTACGGCTTGTTCTATTGTAGAACCTAGCTGCTTATATTCAGACTTGTCAAGTCTAAACACGAGGGTCCCACGATTAGGATGGATTAAGGAAAACTCGAAAACGTATCTATCTGGATCAGCCTTTGGGTTCATGAGCTCAATATCAAATTTAATATTATTTTCATCTTTCTTAGTCATGGCTTTGCTCCTTTAATTTATTGTCAACATACTTATTCCAGTCCCTATCATTATCATCACAAAGATGAGAAAGATATACGTTTAATCCTTCTGCAATCTTTTTTAACGCATCCAAAGATGGTGCCTCTTCCATAACTAAAGAGATTAATCTGTCAATCTCTTTCAATTCCTTTAGTCTAGCATCAGCCTTATTCCATTGATATAATCTATCTGCTTTAGCGCTCATAATTACCTCCGTTTAGAGTTTACTTGTTAATCCTAAGAAAGTTATATTATACCTCAGTTTTTAGGAATCTCAAGTTTACTTTTAAGACCTCGGTTTATCTCAGTTTATCACCCAATATAGGTGAGTGAAAAGAAAGGGTGATCTAGGGAGAAGCCTGTCTTCTCGGATCACTAGACCACCCAGAAATCTTACGGTTTCCCGTGTATGATTATCCCAACAATGAATACAACTACTATAAAGCCAATTAAGATAAATTCGATCATTAACTATCTCCAAAGAAAACCCTACGACCCGAAGGCCGTAGGGTGTTGAAATAAATTACACAGGCTTTGGAGCTAACCTGTCCGTCTGATAAGCTTCATCACTACGAAGATTGTCCTTGAGCCAATCAGGAGCAGACTTACCAAGACGAACTATAGCCGATTGCAACCTAGACTCCTCATCAGCATTTAACGTAGCTTTATTGCCAAGTCTCTCGACATTTTTCTTATGCATAGCATCCTCACCACGATCACGAGGATTAACAGTTGATGTCGAGCCACTCATACGGATGAAAGACTTACCCTCTTGGAAAGGTAGTGAATCATGAGTCTTAAGCCAATTGTCACATAACATACGCAACTCTTCTGACCATAATGATACATGAACTCCTTGATCCAGTGTAGCATATGCTCCTTGACCCTTGCTAAGTTTGACATTACCTGTAAGCATGGGGGCTTTATCACTACGACCGTAGTGTAGATTCAAAAACAAACCAATCGTATTGTCGTTAGGTGTAAATTTCTTTTCCATTTCATTCTGCCTCTTAAATAGTGGATTTAATGTTTTGAAGATTTTTCCATCTTCACAAAGTGCAGATGGAAAAATGTTTAAAATATTCAATCATCTTCTGAGGCATAATGCTATGGATAAGGGATATGCAATAATGCTAATCACAGAATAGATCCGGCAAGCCGGAAGCCCTAACAAATAACAACAGGGCATCTATTCTCTGCTTATCATTATTACATATACTATCTATAGGGTGATAAGCCTATCCGAATTACCCACTAGATAAGATAAAGAATAATATCTGAAATGTATATCCTGTCCGCACACACACACGGGCTTATCAAGGGCCATATACATAAATAAATATTTATATTTATTTATATATATGCCCGACCCCACCCCACCCCCATTTCATTATTTTTATATATAATATATTGTATCCATACAGCGGAGGGATATTTTAGTAACACAGTTCAGGTTATAGTTTAAACCAGAACCTAAACTATTGATATATAAGGATAAACAATGGCTAAGAAATGGATTAAAAAGGCAATAAAAAGACCCGGACAGTTACATCGTGATTTAGGAGTTCCTCAAGGTAAGAAAATACCTAAATCCAGAATAAATGCTGCTGCTAAACGTAAGGGCAAAGTAGGCCAAAGAGCTAGGCTTGCTAAAACATTAGGAAAAATGAGGCAAAAGTAATGGCAAGTTATGAAGAGTTATATGGATCAAGACAGGATAGGGCAGGAAGACCTTATAATTTAAGGGGTTCTCGCAATCCTTACTTTAATCCACCTAGACATTTACCGTCTAACCCATATCCGTGGAAAAAATCAGGACAAGGCATGGAGGTTCGTAGCCTTCTAGGATCAGAGTATGTTCCTCCACCAGATCGTACCTATAATATAGGGCAGGAGAGCCTTCCTTCGGATAGGGTGGTCATATCAAAACAATCTTATCTTTCTACCCCGGAAGAGATAGAACCTGTTTCAGTAGATCAGGAACCCACTAAAGTTGCCCCATTAACACAACGCCGGAAAGATAATCTTATTAAGAGATGGATCGCTGAGACAGGGCTAACTAAAAAAGATTTGCCTATCACCGGATCTAAAAAAAATGTAAGATTTGATTACGCCTTAATGGATGCAGATGTAAAAAAAATAAGAGAAATAATACCTGATAGTATTAGGAAAGCAATAGATGGCCCTAACCCTGACCACGCTAAATTTGCTAAAAAGTTTAGGGAGACTACGGTTAAGTCTTATTTGAAAGATAGGACTTGGGTTGTGCAGCCAGAAGCAGATTTAGATGAGAGAATCCAGTCAAGAGAGGGGGCTAGAGCAAGAGGAGATCTAACGCCTGATGAGTGGGATGCTATTGATAAGAAAAGAGGAAAATTGCCCGGACGCTTGGGTGCAGCAGCCGGACTTTTAGCTATCCCCGGACTAGTGAAGGCAGGTAGTTGGGGGGATGTAGGCGGTATATTAAGCGAAGCGGCTCTAGGCGCAGATGTAAGAGATTTTGCTGTAATACCAGAGGGGAGCGTAGATAGATCCAAAGACTTTTGGAAAAAGACGCTAGGGCTTTTAACTAGCCCTATAACAGGATTGGATAGAACCCCATGATGAAAAGCTCAATGCAGGAAAAGTTTATAGAGCACTATTGTGTAACTGGTAATGCAACGCAAGCTGCTATTGATGCAGGTTATTCTGAAAAAACAGCCAAACAAAAAGGCTACGAATTAAAAGGAACCTTAGATGAGGAGATTAGGATTCACACTCAAAAAGTATTATCTGGCCATGTCCCTGCAAGCATTAAATACTTATCGGAGTTGGCGGAATCGTCAGAGAGCGATTCAGTACGCCTCGGCGCAATCAAAGATATTTTGGATAGAGCAGGATTAAAACCTGTAGAGAGGTCTGAAGTTACCACAGTAGAAAGAATGTCTGATGAAGAAATCCAACGGGAACTCGACTCGCTCCTTAAACACTAGAAAACTAGAACTTGCTAGGGAGCAGAGAAGGCGTGAACGCTATTCTAAAATTAATTCTTACGATCCTTACCCCTATCAACTAAAGTTTCATAAAACAGGATCAGAAGCTAATCAAAGGCTTTTGATGGCTGCTAACCGTATAGGTAAATCTTATTGTGGTAGTATGGAGTTAAGCTATCATTTAACAGGTTTGTACCCTGATTGGTGGGAAGGAAGAGTTTATCGACAACCCATTGTAGCGTGGGCAGGTGGAGTTTCAAATGAAACCACAAGAGATATTGTTCAATTTGAACTCTTAGGCTCACCTGATGATCCTGATGCTTTTGGTTCCGGCACAGTTCCAAAAGACATGATTATCAAAACAGAGAGAAAACCCGGCGTTCCTAATGCAAAGAGTGTTGCCCTTATTAGGCATGTGAGTGGCGGCAATAGTTCTCTCTTTTTTAAAGCTTATGAGATGGGTGTTGAGAAGTGGCAAGGACGTAGTGTAGATTGCATTTGGTTGGACGAGGAACCATCCAGAGATATTTACAGTCAAGCAGTCACAAGAACTTTAGACAAGAAGGGGATGGTATACATGACCTTTACTCCTGAAGCTGGAATGACTGAGACAGTTGCATCTTTTATGAATAATCTTCAAAGTGGGCAGGCTTTGGTAAATGCTACATGGGATGATGCATCTGAGTCTATTAAGAGTATGAATGGTGAGAATGGACACCTCAATGAAGCTGTTATGCAACAAATTCTATCCTCTTATTCGCCACATGAGAGGGAAATGCGTAGGAACGGTAGACCATCTATAGGTTCAGGTCTTATCTTTCCTATAAATGAAGAGAATATTATGACAGATCCTATCTTCATAGAAGAGCATTGGCCTAGAATAGCAGCTATAGATTTTGGTTGGGATCATCCAACGGCTGTAGTATGGTGCGCTTTAAACGCTGAAGAAGATACATTTTATGTATATGACTGCTATAGAGCCTCTAAAGCCAGTCCATCTGTTCATTCTGAAGCTATAAGATCAAGGCCGCACTTTATTCCAATAGCTTATCCGCATGATGGAAATAGAAGGGATAGCATGGGAAATCCGGGGTTAGCAGATCAATATAGAAATCTAGGTTGTAATTTTTTACTGGAGCATTTTACTAATCCGCCAGCGTTAGGGACAAACAAGGGATCAAACTCTATAGAAGAAGGATTAATGTCTATGATACAGTCTATGGAGAAGGGAAAGTTTAAAGTATTTTCCACTTTATCAGATTGGTTTGAAGAATTTAGAATGTATCACAGAAAGCAAAATAAGGTTGTTCCTATAAGGGATGATCTGATGAGCGCGACAAGATATGCATTTCAATCACAACGCTTTGCCGTATCGGGTAAAGACCCGGAATGGACAAAAGACATTGAATATAGGAATTATGGAATAGTCTAATGGCTGAAATTACAGAAGACAATTTAATCACTAGGGTAAGAGGAGAAATATCTGACTCTCTAGGGTATATGGGGGATACTATATCCCACCAAAGAGAACAAGCTATGCAGTATTATTATGGCTTGCCTTTTGGTAATGAGGTTGATGGAAGAAGTCAGTATGTTGATTCAACCGTTCAAGATACTATTGAATGGATTAAACCTTCCTTAATGAGAGTATTTGCGTCTGGTGATGAGATGGTTAAGTTTACACCTCATGGCCCTGAAGATGTCGCTATGGCTGAACAGGCTAGTGATTATGTAAACTATGTCTTTACTAAAGATAATGATGGATGGGAAATACTTTATTCATGGTTTACCGATGCTCTTTTAAGCAAAAATGGTATAGTTAAAGTATGGTGGGATGAGTACGAAGAAGCTCAGCGAGAGGAATACCAAAGGCTAACAGATGATGAATTTAATTATTTAATTTTAGCGGAAGATGTAGAGGTTATTGAGCATACCCAGTATCAAGATGATTACGAAGAGGCATTAGTGTTACATGATGTTGTATTAAAGAGAACAGGATACAACGGAAAGATTAAAATAGAGAATGTTCCACCTTCTGAGTTTCTTATTTCTAGGGAAGCAAAATCTATACAGGATGCAAGATTTGTTTGTCATCGAGTAGAAAAAACCTTATCTGAGCTTAGAGAGATGTATCCCGACGAAGATCTTATGCCTGAAGATTTAGGCGCGGGAGAAGAAGACATGACCTCTTTCTCTTCAGAAAGATTAGAGCGTTATGCTTTTGACAAGTCCGCTAGGTATTGGGAAGGATGGGGCGGAGATGAATATGGAGATGAATCTTTACGAAGATATTGGCTACATGAATCTTTTCTGCGAGTAGACTATGATGGAGATGGAATCGCGGAATTAAGAAAGATATGTTCAGTAGGATCTACTATTTTACAAAATGATGCTATTGATGTTATACCTTTTGTATCCTTAACTCCTATTAAGATCCCTCACAAGTTTTTTGGTTTATCTATTGCAGATTTGGTTATGGATCTTCAGCTGTATAAGAGTACATTAATGCGGAACCTCATGGATAACATGTATAACCAGAACTTTGGGCGCTATGCCGTATTGGAGGGGGCTGCGAACCTAGACGACCTTCTTACCCAAAGACCGGGCGGTGTAGTTAGGGTTAAGTCTCCAAACGCTGTTACTCCTTTAGCTACACCCTCCTTAGAGCCTTATTCATTCCAGATGCTAGAATATCTTGACGGTGTAAGAGAGTCAAGAGCAGGTGTATCAAAGATGTCTCAAGGGTTAAATGAAAATGCTCTAACATCGCACACTACAGCTACCGCTGTTAATGCGGTTATGGGTGCTGCTCAAAGCAGGGTAGAGTTGATTGCTAGGAATTTTGCAGAGACTGGCGTAAAAGAATTGATGAATCGTATTTATGAATTATTGATTAAGAATCAAGATAAAGAAAGGGTAGTTATGTTAAGGAATCAATGGATTCCTATTCGTCCTACAGCATGGGATGATAAATTTGACTGCACTGTAAGCGTAGCATTAGGAACAGGAAGTAAGGATCAGCAGATGATGCATTTGTCCCAAATGTTACAATTTGCTTCTGAAGCAATGAAAGGTGGGCTACCTATTGTAAGTATGCAAAATATATATAATCTTGGAGCATCGCTTGTGAAAGCAATGGGCTTTCAAAATGTTGATGACTTCTTAACTAATCCTGCTAATTTACCACCACCACAACCAAAACAACCTACGCCCGAAGAACAGGCAGCGATGATGGAGGCTCAATCTAAACAAAAAGAGTTAGAGATAAAAGCTGCTGAAGTTCAACTTAAAGCTCAAAAGATTCAGCAAGAATATCAGAAGTTAGCTGTTGACTCTCAACTAAAAGCGGAAGAGTTGGATCTTGAGCGAGAACAGAAAAGGGCTGTAGCTATAGGAGCGACATGAGCGATTTTTCAGATGAGGAAAGAGCTAGACACGCAAATAATTTATTACAAAACACATTATTCATAGAAGCATTTGATATATTAAAAAAAGATTTATTGAGCCGATGGGAACATAGCGGCTCTACTGAATCGGAAGCCAGAGAATCAATCTGGTTAGCGATGAGACTGCTTGATAGGGTTGAAAGCCATATAAAGTCCATAGTAGAAACTGGACACATGGCTAAAGTCTTAGAAAAGCAACACCCATTCATCTAAAAAAATAAGGAGTATATTATGGCGGATACGCAAGAAGCCCCGCAATTGTCCGGCGATAATCAGCCGGGAAGTATTAGAGAAGCACAAGAGGCATTACTTGGAATCATGGAGCCTGAAAAGGTCAAACCAGAAGAAGAGGAAGCCGCCCCTACCGAAGAAGAGGAGTCTACTGAGGAAGCTCAAGACGAATCATTGGAGGAGGAATCTGAGGAAGAATCTGAGGAGGAGCTTCAAGATTTAGAAGAGGCGACTGATGAAGAAGAATCTGATGAAACCGATGAGATTACTGAGGTCGAAGAAGACCCTTTATTTACTGTTACCGCTAATGGTAAGGAAATAGAGGTTACCTATGACGAGCTCATTAAGGGATATTCCAGACAATCGGATTATACGCAAAAAACTCAGCAACTATCTAATTTAAGGAGTGAGTACGAGCAAGCTAAACAGCAGTATAGTCAAGCTCTTCCTGAATTAAATGGACTGAAACAGCAATACTCAAACGCATTGGGACAACTTATAACCAATAATGCATCACAATTAGAACGATTTAATATTGATTGGGGAAGGTTAAAAGAAGAAGATCCAGATAAATACCTTTTAATGAGAGATGAATATACACAAGCTCAAGAACAGGTAAGAGACCTTCAGGCTAAGAAGCAATATGAGGATACTCAATTAGCTCAACAGCGCCAAAACCAATTGAAACAGGTCGTTCAAGAAGAGCATGAAAAAATGGCTCAAGTGTTGCCTGAATGGAGAGATCCGCAAACGCGTAATGAAATTTCTTCAGCTATAAAAGACTATGCTTTATCTGTAGGTTTTTCTCAAGATGAACTATCAAATCTTGTAGACCACCGTCAGTTAATTTCTTTGATAAAGGCTATGAGCTATGACGCACTAGATCAGCCAGCCCTAAAAGAAAAGAAGATTAAAAATAAGCCTAAAGTAGTTAGGTCAGGAAAAGGAAAGTCTAGCAAAGAAAATACTCAAAGAGCAAAAGCTGTGCAAATGAAACGGCTCAAAGAGTCAGGTCATGTTAGAGATGCGACCAAACTTTTTGAGGATTTTGTTGATCTTTAAATAGGAGAAAATGTTATGGCAGTTCCTTCAAATACAAGAGTCACCTATGGTGCTATAGGCATCAGAGAAGACTTGAGTAATATTATATATAACATTTCGCCGACTGAAACCCCCTTTTTGAGTGGCTGTGGTCGTGAGACCGCTGATAACACTTACTTTGAATGGCAGACAGATGCATTAACAGCAGCAGCAGCTAACCGCGCTACTGAAGGTGACGATCCAGCTTCCACAGCAGTAAGTGAACCCACTAGGGTAGGGAATTATACCCAGATATCCGTGAAAGCGGTGCAGACAAGTGGAACAGCCGAGGCTGTCGATTTTGCTGGGCGTAAATCTTCTCAAGCGTATCAGTTAGCGAAACGCGCCAAAGAAATGAAGCGTGATATGGAAAAGATGTTGATGGACAACGTAGCACAATCCGCTGGTGCTGGCCCAAGTCCCGGCCCTGCCACTGCGAGAGCAACAGGCGGTCTAGGATCATGGGTAGCTACCAATTACCACACTTTAGGAGGCGCACCTTCACCACCCGGTTTAGGCTCTGCTTCTGCTGGTACTGGTACTAACACCGCTAGTGATGCTACATCCACTGGAACCTTAACTGAAGCTGGTATGAAGACTGTTATCAAAGAATGTTTTGATAGCGGCGGAACACCGGACACCATACTTGTTGGCTCTGCTAATAAGCAGGTGATTTCAGCTTTAACACAAACGGTATCAAGTCTACGAACAGATGCTAACAGACAGGCTCCGGCTCATGTCGTGGCTTCTGTTGACGTATATGTTTCCGACTTTGGATCGTTTAAAATAATTCCAGATCGGTTCCAAAGAGCTAGAGACTGTTGGTTTATTGACTTTGATTTTTGGGCTGTGGCGTATCTACGTCCTTTCCAAACTGAAAGTCTAGCAAAGACTGGGGACAGTATTAAGCAGATGATTATTGCTGAGTACGGACTCATGTCTAAGAACCAAGCAGCTAACGGTTTCTTGGCTGACGTATAGGTGTAATAGTAGTGGGGGCTTAACAGCCCCCTTCTACTTATGAAAGAAAATATAAAAGATTATTTGTTTCATAAAGCAGGTTTTTTAGACAAGGAGTTCTGCAAGTCTGCTTTAGATATTCTTACCAAAAGTCAGTGGGAGAATCACGACTTTACAGGGTATGAGAACAATGATCCTGAGCATGGATTTGGATGGCAGAGAGAGGTTAAAACAGAGCATGACTCAGAACCAGAATTCATAGGATTTAAAAGCCCAGATTGGGGCAAAGATCATGCGGATATAAATAATATTATTATTAATAAGTTATCTTATGCTTTAACGGAGTATATAAGAAGTTTTGGTTATAATTGGTTTGATGGGTGGAATGGGTATTCAGTGATTAAGTTTTTAAAGTATGCGGAGTCACATCAAATGGCTGAACACTGTGACCACATTAGTTCATTGTTTGATGGAAATATAAAAGGGATTCCAATGCTGTCTATTGTTGGGCAACTAAATGAAGGCTTTGAAGGCGGTGAGTTCGTAATGTTTGGAGATCAAATCATACCTTTTGAAGCCGGAGATGTCATTATATTTCCATCCAATTTTATGTATCCACATAGGGTGGAACCTGTAACCAAAGGAGATAGATATTCTTATGTCTCTTGGGCTTACTAATTTTAAAATATCAAGGGAGTTATTAACTGGTGAACTGTTGGATTTTCTTGGCGTATATGCATATAACAAGGCGACACTTCCTAATTCCATACCAACCAAAGAGACGCACGGATTTGTAGACGAACAGATTCCTAATACTCCTGCATGGCATGATGACTTAGCCATGAAAAATTTAATGTGTTATTTGTCTCCAGACATGGAAAAGATTACTGGAGTAAAACTTATTCCTACCTATTCTTACCTTAGAGTTTATAAAAAGGGTGATGAATTAAAGAAGCACACTGATAGAAATAGTTGTGAGTTTAGTGTTACTCTAACTTTAATGCGTGAGCCTAATGAAGATATATGGCCTATCTATTTAGAAACAGATAGTGTTCATAAGGTAGAACTAGAAGCGGGTGATGGTCTAATTTATAAAGGTATTGAAAGCCCTCATTGGAGGGACAAATTTGAGGGCAGTAGATTAGCCCAAGTATTTTTACATTATGTAAGGAGATAGTGATGGCTAAAGAAATGAAAGGTTATAAGTTTTCAGACAGCAAGGCTGGAGTGGCGGCTGATAAATCTTTTAAAAGTTCGGGAGATGCCTATGGCGGTATTACAGGTATTATTGCTAAACTAGGTACTGGCGGCAACGTCAAAGGCCAAGCAAATCAAAAAGAGAAAGGATAATGAGCAAGAAAAGAGTAGAAGGGCCAATTAATTTAAATGCTCCAATTAGAACTGGAACTAAGGATAGTGGGTCTTCTGATATAGAAAGAGCTATTAAATCTTTAGCATCAGGAAAAAGCGGGTATAAATCACCAGGAAATAGCATTAAACATGAGGTTAAGAATCCTCTATAAAAAAGTGGGGTATACGGGGATTGTCTTTAGGGGCTAACTACCCATTACTTACCCCTAAAGTTCACTATATACCCACCCTCTCGAACGGCTGAGAGGGAAAAGGAGAGCCAATGTTTGTTTATACAAAGACACCTACCATCGCAGTGATAGATGGTGTTCTTAGTCCAGAAGAGTGTCAGTCTGTTATCAAGCATTCTGAAGATAAGTTAGAAAGGAGTACAGTAGCAAGCGAAGAGGGTTTAGTTTCAGATGAAGCTAGAACTTCTCACGGAACTTGGCTTCCACACGACGACTTCTCAGAGATCACTCAGAGAATATCTGATATCGCCGCTATTCCGTTGGAAAGAGCAGAGCCGATTAATGTGTTAAGATATAATCCAGATCAGGAATATAAACCGCATTATGACGGTTTGAGTGGTCAGCATTTAGAGAACGGTGGTCAGCGTTTATTAACCGCTATGGTGTATTTAAATAATGCAGTTGGTGGTAGCACAGCCTTTCCCAAATTAAATATTATAGTAGGTGCTATAGGTGGAAGATTGTTATTGTTTGGAAATGTAGATGAGAACAATCAGCCACATGAACTTTCACTTCATCAAGGACTTCCACCACATGAGGGTGAGAAGTGGGTAATGACATTATGGTTCAGAGAAACAAAGATCAATTAGAAACTTTTATTAACAAACAAATGAAAGCACAAAAGATTGCGCCTAAACCGCAGTCTAAACCAAAAACCACTATGGAGCATTTAGAGTCTTGGAATGGGAAAAGTGGTGGCAAAGTTGGAGGAAGGGGGTTTTTAAGTGGCTAGAAGAAAAGGAACTTTAATAGACGCTAAGGTAGGGTCTTACGATGTTTTCCATGAGGAGCCAGAGGGTAATGACTCTTACAGCTTTACAATAGAAACTAGACCTGATCCAATAGTTACAAAAGAAATGATTGATGCTAATAAGCGTCAATACAATGACTATGGTGATAAGTTATCTCAAGGAAAAATGGGTGAGTGGCATCATGTTGCAAGAATACCTGAGTTTATATGGGATCAATGGCTAAGAGAAACTAACGGTGAGGTTGCAAAAGACAAGAAGGTATTTGCCGCCAAAATAAATGATCCTGATAATAAATTTCTAAAAACCGCACCAACAAATCTATAGAGGAAAATAAGATGGCAGATTTATACAGATTAAATAACTTTAACTACACGTTTACTGCTACTGATAGTTCGGTGCTATTGAGCGATGCTATATCTGCACAATGTAATGCAATTATAATCAATGCAAGTGAACCTGTATTTATTAAAATAACAAAACATGGAGATGCGGCTACTGCTGGCTCTTGTGGCTATTTTATAAAAGACTGGCCTCATTATGTCCGTGTTAGCGGTGGAGATCGCGTTGCAGGGTTAAGAGCAGGTGGAAGCAACTCTGTAGTATATATTACCGAACTGACTGAATGACAACAGGCGTTTCAACAAGATTAGCTTTTGATATACCTTATAGGTTAGCTAATAAACTCCACTCTATAACCACCTCTACCACATCGGCTGAGATGGAGGAAGCAGTTGGTTCTGGTATAGATGCTGTAATGATAACAGCTACAGAAGATGCTTATTTAGCTTTTGGTGGAGAAGTATCTAATGTTGAATGGAGTGAAGTATCAGGCGCATGGTCAGCACAAACAAACACATGGAAAGAATATGAGCCAACAGGTGAAGGTTATCAAGAGAAAGACTGGCCTACCTATTGGCGTATTAGCGCAGGACAAAAGGTAGCGGCCTTACAGGTTAACACAGCCGGGACAGTATACATTGCGGAGATGACAAGATAATGGCGATAGGAACTTATGCGGAGCTCCAGACTGCTGTGGCTAACTGGCTAGATAGGGGTGACCTAACAGATAGAATAGTGGAGTTCATAGATTTAGCTGAAGCAAGAATGAACCGTAATCTAAGATTGCGACTCATGGAAACTACAGCTACAGGAACCTTAACAGCAGGAACTAGAGAATATGATTTACCTACTGATTATATACAAGCAAGGGAGTTTCATTTAACTACTACACCATTAGTTCCTTTATCGTATGTTACACCAGAATTAATGACTAGAATGTGGGGTGGATCTACTAGTGGTACTCCAGAAATGTTTACTATTATAGGTGACAAGTTTAGGCTTGGCCCTGCTCCAGCAAGCGCCGATGGTTATTCAATGCTTTATTATAAAAAAATTCCGGCATTAACTCCTGCGGCAACTACTAATGACATGCTAACAAATAATCCTGATGTTTATTTGTACGGATGTTTATTAGAGGCGGAGCCATTTTTAATGAATGACGAAAGGGTACAACTATGGGCGACAGCATACGAAAGAGCAGTAACAGATTTACAAGTTCAGGATAATAAAGACCGCCATTCCGGTTCTGAGCTAAGAGTAATGAACACTGGCGGATATTATTGAGGATTAAAAAATGGCACTTGAAACGGCAACATATATCAGCCAATTAACGGCGACAAATCCTACTGCAAGCGATCCTGTATCACAAGGTGACGATCATCTTAGATTAATTAAATCAGTGCTACAGTCACAGTTCACTACATTAGGGGCAGCGGCAGTAACCACCACGGCGGCAGAACTAAACTTATTAGACGGAAAAACCGCAGTAGGTGATGCCTCCGGACCCGGATCTTCAACAGATAATGCTGTTGCACGATTCGATGGTACAGGCGGGAAAACATTACAGAATAGTGCAATGACCATTGATGATAATGGTGATGTGGTTGTTGGCGGTACGACTCCAACAGTAACTATAGGTGATGGTGGGGCAGAAGATACCATGCTTGTATTTGATGGTGCGGCGGCAGATTTTAGAGTAGGGCTAGATGATGGTAATGACCAGCTAGAAATTGGCGTAGGTTCTGCTCACGGAACGACCGCTGGTATCACAATGGATACAGCCGCCGACATGACGTTAGGTGGTTACATTAACTTTCAAGACGAACAAGCCATAAGACCTGAAATAAAAGATTATTCAGAAACGTATAACGCTTCAACAGGAAATGGCACGATTACTTTAGACATTTCAACAGGAAACGTATTTCAACATACAGCGAGTGGTGGTAACGTAACCTTCGCTTTTAGCAATCCTTCTGCAAGCGGTAAAGCCTGTTCCATAACTTTGAAATGGATTCAGGATTCTTCTGACAGAACTATCACATGGCCGGGAGCTGTTGACTGGGCAGGAGGTTCAGCGCCTTCTGTGACTAGCGGATCTGGAAAGGTTGATATCTATACTTTAATCACTTTAGATGCCGGAACAACTTGGTATGGCTTCCAAGCTGGCGCAGACATGAGTTAAGGAGAATAGTATGCCTTTAGGAGCAGAGAAAGCCGCCTTATTTGGAGCCGCAGGAGTTGCAGGGGGTCTTGATTGTGAGATCCTTGTTGTAGGCGGAGGCGGTGGAGGTGGTGGAATGGAT
>VTLG01004095.1_pt1 | contig 38826 bp, 32 predicted proteins | sample 4694571 | NCBI WGS metagenome assembly VTLG01 (sample SAMN12604809, study PRJNA352737) | marine metagenome | biome: ENVO:00000447; feature: ENVO:00000209|ENVO:00000569|ENVO:01000036; material: ENVO:00002151; isolation source: viral sequences binned using virsorter ... | reverse complement strand
TGGTACTGGAGTATGTAAGATGAATGTGACGTTCAATGATTGGTTTGGTGAGAAAAAAACGGCGAAAGTCGTCGGCGTTTTCTCGGATAAGTTTGAAGATGTGAAGATGGATGGAAAAGAGATTTTCTATTGGTCGAAGAAGTGCAAGGATTACCGTAAGGTGAAGGATAAGGATATCGGTTCGGTATACTTTGAATTGGAAACGCCTCGGGGTAAGACTGAGTTTGCTTTGTTGGAAGATATCATATCCACTAAATAACAAACCATGATTAGATATCGTATAATAGCGAAGCAAATCTTGGAAGAAGGTTTATCATACGATGACGCTGTTATTGCAATGGAAACATTAAAAGAGGCTGGTCAGACAGTAGAGATGGAGAAGTATACTGTTCCGATAAAGCTGATGGGGCGTGATCCAGACTTACATTGATCCTTTATAAATAAAGTAAAGGATTGATTATATGGCGCAGAACCCAAGTGAATTTTTTGGCCGTGACGGATTTATATGGTTCGTTGGGGTTGTGGAAGATAGACAAGACCCACAAAGGTTAGGACGAGTAAAAGTTCGTTGTCTTGGTTTCCACACTGAAAATTTGTCTGACCTTCCGACAGCCGATCTACCGTGGTCGCATGTAATGCACCCCGTAACTGACCCTTCTATGCATGGGCTAGGGCATACCCCTACGTTCATGGTAGAGGGGTCTTGGGTTGTGGGCTTCTTTCGTGATTCCGTAGAGAAGCAATTGCCTATTGTGATTGGCACTCTACCCGGCGTTCCTGTAAGCAGAAAGACAGGAGTAGGATTTGCTGATACGAGAGAGCAAGGTGTGCCTTATGGTCATTATCCATCAGATGATGGTTTACCTCATTCTGGTCATAAGGTTGGTGAGTCAGATACGTCCAAGCTTGCGAGAGGTGTGGAGTCAGAGAAACACAAGGCTCTTCAACGTAGAAGGCAGAGAAGGTTGGTTGGTATTCCAATGGCGACTCGTCCAGAGATGACGGCAACGGTTGCTGGTAATACTGGTGAAAAACTAGATAACCCAGAGCTTGATATCGATCCGCAAGCATTTGATTCCAGTGCCACGGAGACTTTATGATGTTGGAGTATAATTTATGTCAGTGATTGCAAATAGGAAGATTGCGATAGCTAACCAGCTACAGAATGTTCTCGGTTTCTCAGCCGCCGCTACCGCTGGAATTATGGGTAACATTGCTGTGGAGACAGGTGGTAGCTTTGATTTTCGACAGAAACAATTTGGCGGTGGACCCGGCAGAGGTTTGTTTCAGTTTGAGGGTGGACATCTAAAAGCGTATAATGAATTTTTAGGTAGAAATCTTTTACGTGACTCGATGGAAAACCAACTAAAATATATGTCGGAGAATATCAACAACGGTGTTGGATTTGACATAGGTGCGGGTAATAGAAAGATTTTACAAGACGCTTTAAAGAATGGTGGGACAGTACAAGTAGCTACATTATTCAGCAATTTATTTGAAAGACCGGGTATACCTAATCTGGAACGTAGAGTTGCGGAAGCTCAAGATATTTTCAAAGCTCTTGATCCAAACCAACCCGAAAGATTAGAAGATGAATTAGACATAGGTGCCACTGAAACACTATCAACATTTGAAGCAAAAGCAGAACGTTATCCCCAAGGTGGAAATCCCGGCACTTTCGATCAACCACATCCCAAGGGTATTCCCGCTCCCAAAAAGGGAGAGACATACACATCATCACAATATCCTTTTAATCATGTGTTTGAAACGGAGAGCGGCCATATAACAGAGTTTGATGATTCTCCCTTTGGCAAACGAATACTCGTTGAACATGCTGATGGCACTTTTGAGGAAATCGTCACCACTAAGAGTGGCCACGAAAAAGTAGTCAGAGTAGAGGGTGACAGTTATGAGATTGTAGCTGGTTCAAAGTTTATTTCAATCGGCTCCAGTGGTAGAAGAAAAGATGGGCAGACCCCAGCAAAAGACGCTTTGGTATTAACTGTTCATGGGACTATGAGACATCTTGTGCAAGGTGATTATGTTCTAGAGGTTGAAGGTGACTACACTCAAAAGATACATGGGAGTATGCATACAAAGGTCGGTGCCAGTGGGACTGGTAATATGCTTGAGGAGATCAAGGGTGATTTCTCTAGTAGAGTGGAAGGTAAGAGTGGCATTACAATTGATAAAACTTATAACTTGACTGTTGGCCAAGATTCTATTCACACAGTAAAAGGTAATGCAGGACACTCTGCTGGAGGAGACACAAAGATACACTCTGTGGGTACTAGCTCTCTTGAAGGTGCGGCAGGGGCAAACTTACATGGCACGGCGGGAGCGTCAATTAAAGGCACCCAAGTCGTGATTGGTGGCATTGCCACAATCAGCATGAACGCACCAGTTGTTGGAGTTGGAACAAACCCATTATCAAGGTCAGTTGTAGTGGGTAATGTAACAGCAACGACTACAGTAAATGGACTCGTTACAAACATTTTGGGTGTAACAACTGTCTTTATCGATGGTGCTTTTATTCATATGAACTTGGGTGCTGGGGCGTTGGGGGCAGCAGCCACTGTAGGACTCCCGTAGGAATATTAATAATGGCACATGAATATATAATACTAGATACCTCTGGGGTGACGACGACTTATAATAATTTTGATGATATTCCTCAAGATACGATTTTGGCAGTCATCAAAGCAGTGATCGATCCAAGCCTGATTGGGACTGCAGTTGAAGGATTTGAAATTTTATTAGAGAGCGCAACCTTTGATGCGGATAGGGTAGAAACTTTTAGGTTTGAGGATACAGAGGCAAGTGACGGAAATTTGTTAGCTGAGACTGGAGATTTTTTAGTGCAAGAATCAAATGGAGATAATATATTGGTTCCTATGGTCGGTCAATTCCAAACCGTTACTCCTATTGATCCAGACGATCCAACAACCACCACAGCGGTTTCAATCGCTCCAGACGCTGCTGTGGGAGACAATATTGTTTTAGATGGCACAGATGGTTTTGGCGCAGATGCTGGTGGGGCTTTACTTGTAGAGAATTATAAAGATGGTAGACATAGACTTGCTTTAGAGAACTATCCAACTGATCACCTTGTTCTTGAGGACGCAGATGAAACTGAAATTAATCAACCGTTTCTACATTTTCATCCTGTTGCTTCAGTTGATGCAGATGACCTTGATCGTCATACAGAAGAAGAACATAGAGAGCTTGCAAGATTACAATATCAAGTTCTTACTTTACAAGATAAAGCGATAGCAAACAAAGATGTTTTTAAAACATTAGGACAATAGGAGATATAGAATGCCCGGTCCAGTTACTTTTTTAGGTGCGGCTGATTTTCCACACTGTAGCCCCATGGTAAGAATGGGATTTATTCCAAACGTATTTGTTAATGGTATTCCTGTTAGTTGTCAGACCCATTTAAATACTCCACATTTAATTCCCCTATCTGGAGAGCTTGATATCGGAATTTGTGTGACACATGTGGCACCTATCGCTTTGGGTTCTACTCAAGTTAGGGTGAATGGGCTAGGTTTAGGTAGAATGTTTGACCCAATTGCGACATGCACTTTCGTGGCTATGGGTAGCCCGAATGTGATTGACCATTCACCATAATAAGGATAATAATCAATGTCTATAATATCAGCAGTATCATCAGCGGTTAAAAGTCAAGCAATCGCTGCCGGAAATAAGTTACTAGGTGGTCTTCCCGGTGCGGGAGCATTGAATGGAATTTTTGCCTCTGCCTTTGGTCAATTAATAAATGGTATTGCTTCTTCTATCAACGCAATTCCAATCTTAGCTGAAGTTAGTGCTTTCGTAAATTCAATTGGTGACTCTGTATTTTCAGCGTTAGATGGTTTAGGTGCGGCTTTCGGTGCTGAACTTGGAGATATTGTTGATGTTGATGGAGCGTTACTTGGAACAGATAGTCTACAAAGTTCATTGAGCGATATCGCTGGATTTGTTACAGAGGGGTCTCCAACATTTAACCTCAATTTAGGAAACGCCGCTATTGCTGCGCTCAAGGGTGGAAACATAAGGGCAGCACTTGATGGTGCGCTGAATGCCAATCTCGTTCCTGTTGTTAATGGCATCGTTGGTGATTTTGCTGGTTCGGTGGGGAATGGTGTTCTTGGCCAAATCACTGACACGCTTGGTGATCTACCCATTTCAATACCAGACGTTCTTCCCGGTGGACTTCTTCCCGCTGGGGCAGAGGTCGTCATTGACGCCGCCGCTGGAAAGGTTCTACAGAAGGTAATACGTGGAGGTGTGCCTAGCCTTGAAGCACTTGGCAATACTGCAGCAAATGCTGTTCTAAATAGGGTCTCTGGTGCTGCCGTTACTCAAGTCAAAAATGCGGCGGGAGAAGTTGTTAATCAAATCTTACCATCTGGTGGAGATTTACTAAGAAATTTCCCATCGTTTGAAAATAGTAGTATCATAGTTGATGATGACGGTGTAGAAATTCCCTCTGCTGGAGCGGGGTTTATTGATCTTGCCATAGATAGTGCTAAAAAATTACAAGCACTGGACCCAACAACGCCCGTAGTCCTTGGGGAAGGCACAAAAATATCTGCTGGGGGTATTGATTTTCCCATCCCAGAAATAAAAGTGCCATCAGTATTAGCTTCAGCGGGTTCTGCCCTTCTTGACGGTGGGGGGATTAAAGATATTGCCACTAAGGTCGGAACTGATCTACTTCAGAAGGCTGCATTTTCAATATTTCCAGCACTGCCAATTCCTCAAGGTGGCATAAAGACAGAATCTAGAAAACCTTTTCAGTTTCAAGATAACTCTTTACTTGCACAAGCTTTTTCAAATATTGGAGACTTACAAAATAACCTACAGAATGAAACAGATAGGCTTCTACAAATAGCAGCGGCTGAAGCAGGGCGAGATGTGAGAGAAGCTTTGGGGCTTCCAGTAATTCGTACAAGAAATCCGTTCGTCCAGTTGACGCCCATTGCTGGAACAACTACAGTCGCCGCTGGGCTTGTTGACATTGCCAAGCAGGGTATAGAAATTATTGAGGATGAGTTTTTTGGCATAGAGGAAACTAATATTCAAACGTTAGAAGCTTGATGTTATGAACATGTGACTTATTGTTTTCGTTATAAATAAAAGAACGGGAGTCTACTATGGTTGATAGCATTGAATACGAATCGTCACGGACCACACCTTTTGGTTTGAACGGAGAGGGGTTGTTCGATGCTGAAGGTAATAATTTTCCAGATGGTAGAGTAGTAAGAGAATACGCAGATTTAGATTTATTTTTTACTAGGAGACCACAAACCAAAGATGTTAACGTTTTATATAATGTCACGGCAGTTAAACGGTCAATTAGAAATCTTGTATTTTTAAATTTTTATGAAAAACCTTTTAACCCTGAGATTGGTTCAAACATTCGTGCTACTTTATTTGAACCCATAACTTTCTTGACAGCATTTGTATTAGCAAAACATGTTGAAGAGGTGATAACTAATTTTGAACCAAGAGCAAAAGTAATATCAATTGATGCTAAACCAGATATAGATCGTAATGGTTATGATGTTAGTTTGAATTTTTTTGTTGTTAACACCCCAACCGAGTTAGTAGACTTAACATTGTTTTTAGAGAGATTACGATAATGGCAATTAATGATTCAAGATTAACAGTTACAGAATTTGATTTTGATTCGGTTAAAGAAAATCTGAAGCTTTTTCTAAAAGCCCAAGATACATTCAAAGACTATGACTTTGAAGGTTCTGGTATGAATATACTTTTAGATGTTCTAGCCTATAATACTCACTACTTGGGTTTCAACGCTAACATGTTAGCAAACGAAATGTTTTTGGATAGTGCTTCTTTACGGTCAAGTGTTGTCTCTCATGTTAAGTCGCTTGGATATACACCTATTTCTTCCACAGCCGCAAAGGCTACAATAGATGTTACTCTCAATACAACAAGGTCTTCTGCCACCATGCCAGCGGGAACAGCATTTTCAACTACGATTGATGATGTTAGTTTTCAGTTTGTAACAATAGCTGATGTGACCAAACAAAGAAGTGGTAATACAATTGTATTCCCTAGTGTTGATATTTACGAAGGGACATATGTAACATCAAGGTTTGTTGTTGATACATCTGATGCAGAACAAAGATTTTTAATTCCAAGCGACTTAGCAGATACCAGCACATTATCAGTTGCAGTTCAAACATCAACATCTGATAACACCTCAACCACATTTACAAAGTCAACAGACATATCAAGTTTGTCTTCAACATCAAATGCATTCTTTTTACAAGAAGTAGAGAACGGGCAATTTGAGGTATACTTCGGAGATGGAATTCTTGGCAAATCATTATCAGATGGAAACGTTGTTCTTTTATCTTATGTAGTGTCAAATCTAACAAGAGGAAATGGGGCCTCAATATTTGCAGCGACTGCAGCTATCGCTACAGTTACAGATATTTCTGTTTCAACTATAAATCCATCTAGTGGGGGAAAGCCTAGAGAAAGTATTGCCTCAATGAAATTTAATGCTCCTCTGAACTATGCCTCACAAGGAAGAGCGGTTACGAATGATGATTATAAATTGAAAGTCAAAGAGCTATACGCAAATACAAGAGCGGTTCAAATTTTTGGTGGAGATGAAGGTTCCTTTGACACAAGTATTGGTGTGACTGACACACCAGAATTTGGAAAAGTTTTTATATCAATTAAAACTACCTCCGGTAACAATCTAACAGAAAGTGAGAAGAGTTCTCTTGTTGCTAGTTTGAAAAAATTTACAGTTGCCTCAATCACACCTGTAATTGTTGACCCAGAAACTTTAAGTTTAATACTTAAAGTCAGTTTCACTTTTGATACTGGCAAAACATCAAAGGCTATATCAGAGTTGGAGACAATTGTCAGTAATGAAATTAGATCGTTTAATACAAATAAGTTAAACACATTTGACGCTCCGTTCAGACACTCCGAATTTGTAGCAGATATTGATAACGCAGACACTTCAATAACGAGTGTCACCGCAACTGCAAACATAGCAAAGAACTTTACACCAACATTAAACACAGCAACTGGATACACTGTTAATTTTGGAAATGCCATTTACAATCCATTTTCTGGTTACAACTCCTCTGGTGGTGGGAGCATAGCCAGCACAGGATTTTTTGAAATTAATGATACCGTAAATGAACAATTTTTTGATGAGGATGGAGATGGAAATATTAGAAGATATTATGTTCAGCAGCCAGCAACAGCTACCACTACAAACCCTGCAGGGACAAGAGTTGTTGTCGATGCGAACGCTGGAACCATAGATTATCAAAAGGGTGTGATAAAAATAAATGCTTTACAAATTACCTCTGTCGGACTTGTTGATGAAAGCACCTCTAGTGCCATACGTTTGACTGCTATTCCAGATGCTAGTAATATTCAACCAACCAGAAATTTGTTGTTAAACATTGACACTGTTAACACCACGATCAACGGGAATGTGGATAGTGTGGCGTCTGGAACTACTAACACCAGTTCTACAGCAGCGCAAGCAACATCTTACTCTACAACCTCGGCGTACTAAAATGGCTCCTTTTGATAATCCAAGCACAGCAAAACTAACGGCAAAGATTAGTCCTATCTTTACTAATACTATGCCAGAGTTTGTTGTTACAGACCATCCAATATTCATTGATTTCCTAAAAACTTATTATCAATTTTTAGAAGCAGCAGAACTGAGATTAACTGTCACAATTGATAATCTCGCATTAGAAACATCTTCAGCTAACAATCTATTAGACGAAGAGGGAAATCAGATTGTATTGGAAAGTGAAAATGGAACAACAGGTAAATTTACTGTTGGAGAAACAATAACAGGTTCAACATCAAAAGCCACTGCAACAATTTTGGTTGATGATTTAGGAAATTCTTCACCAAGAATTTTCATAACATCTAATCAAAAATTTGAAACTGGTGAGACAGTTACTGGTGCTACCTCTGCAGCCACTGGTGTTATCGTAAGGTATCGTGCTAATCCAATACAAAATATTCAACAGCTTCTAGAGTATGCTAATGTCGATAACACTATCTATGATTTTCTAGATAACATGAGAGATGCCTTTATGGCATCCATACCAAATAATTTAGCTGATGGCTTGGATAAAAGAAATATCATCAAAAACATAAAAGAGTTATATTCTGTGAAAGGAACTCGTGAGGGACATAAACTTTTTATGAAGATGCTTTTGGATGATGCCGTCCAAGTTAACTACCCTAACGAGAAAATGCTAAAGGCATCAGGTGGCAATTGGAAAATTAGAAAATTAATAAGAACAGTAGCTGGACCAAATTCGACAGGGGGCGAGATTGTTGGTCAGACAATAACAGGACTTACCTCTGGGGCCACAGGTGTTGTGGCATCCGCTGAAATCTTTCAAGAAAATGCGGTAGAGGTAACTGAAATAGAGTTAGACTTAGATAGCGTTGTCGGAACTTTTCAAGACGATGAAACTTTAACAGCGGTTTCAAATACCACAGATTTAATATTAACTTTCACCATTAAAAAAATAGTTAATTCAATCTCAATTGTCGATGGTAAGACAGGAAGTCTATATGAGGTTGGAGATGCTATTGATTTTGAAAACAGAGGGAATAATCTTGCGATAGCGGAGGTCTCTGATGTTGGGACAGGGTTTCTCAAAGACATAGCCATTGATGATGGCGGCTCGGATTATAAAGTTGGCGACAGAATAATATTCACAACTGGTGATGATGAAGTATCGTCCTCAAACGCTCTTGGTGTAGTTTCAGTTTTAGATGGTTCTATGTTACTAGATGGAACGGATACCGATGGAACGGATACTGGTGATTTCATAGTTATTGAGGATGGGACAAGCACACATTTAGAATCTTTTGGTGTTCAGCTTGAGGATGAGACCGCTGGAGTTGAACCCTTCTCGGTGTTTGGAACAGATACTTTATACAGTGATACGAAGGGTTACTATTACCCTCTATATCTATCTTTTCAAGACGCCGAAAGGGCAAATGATGGAAGTCCAGCGGGGGTTGCCCACAAACATATATTTGAGGAATATAAAAATCAAGAATTCTGGATGCCCTCTAATTTTTCAAATCATGCTAAATCCACCAATGTATCGTCTCTAACAATTTTAGGTGTGAGTGAAACGATAACATTATATGGGACAAGATTGCTTCTCAACAGAACAGATACAACAGGGGTGAGTGGAACTGGAGACAGTGCAACTGGCGGCTTGGATGATCGATCAGTAATGTTGATGGATGATTATGTTGAACCGGATGAATTTAAAACTGACAACGATAGGATTGCGATTGAGTTTGGAACTGACACACAAAATGAAGCTGTGTCAAGAGCCGTGTTGTTAAAAAGCGGTGGTGGTTACAAAAAATTGCCAACTGCTACAATATCATCAGACTTAGGTTCAAGTGCCAGCGTATTTGGTTTGACTGACAATATTGGCAATATCAAAGTTGCTAATTTAAAAAACACTGGTTTTGATTATGAGATTACACCTGATGTAACAGCTAGAGCTAATTTTCAAATAAAAGATATCACTGGTGAATTTAAAACTGGAGAAGCACTTACCTCTCACACAGGAACTGTCAGAAACTTTGATGCCACTAAACAAATACTAGAGGTGAGCTTTGAGGATGTGGTCAGAACAAAATTAGAAACCACTGACGCTATCCCAATGGAGCTTGAAGATACAGATAGTAATGGTGATTTAATCTCTGGAATAGACAAGACGCAAAAAGGTGTAATGACAATAGATGGTCACTTACCCACAGGTGAGGCTTTAATAACTGAAGACGGTGATCACCTCGTTTTGGACGCTGAGTTTGTTACCGACTTTAACTTGAGGTTGGAAGACGATCTTATTTTAAGACAAGAGGGAACAAAGGTTGAGGTTATCTCCAATATCATTCTTGATGCCACAGATACAAGCGGCGGTGATGTGAATGGGAAAATTGTTTTTGAGGGCAGTGATGATGTATTTCTTGTGGCAGAGCATGATCAGACTCCACAGTTTTTAGTAGCCGATGGCACAGACTCTCTAGGGACGAACGCTGGAGAAAATTTAGTTTCGGAAAGAACTGGTGGCTCAAATGTTTTCGGTGACAAATTCATTCTTGAAAACTTTTTAACTGAAGTCCCTGACACTGACTCTGACAGAGAACAATTTTTACTAGAAAATTCTGACGGTGCGATACATGGTGTTGGCCAACGGCTTGTAACAGATGCATCAGAGATTAGTGATGATAATGGAAATTCAATAAAATTAGTTTTAGAAGGCACTGACTCTAGTGGTAGTAATGCTGGTGGGTCTATAGTAAGTGAGTCAGATTCTGGAAGCATTGACATTCTTCTAGAGGATGTGGCTGGTTCTGTGCAAGGTAGACTTCTACAAGAGATAGTTCCAGAGGATGGTTCTGTGGCGTTAAATGGAACTGATACCTCCTCAACACATGCGGGTGATAATTTAATTCATGAACTTGATGGAATAGATTTTTCTGATGGCACAACTACGATTTCAACAGCCTCTGGTAGTGCTACGATTACAAACGTAAATATCGCAAAATTAAATGCTACTATTGGAACAGTTTCGGAGACAACTCCAAGTTATGCAAATTATCTTAACCATCTAAGTCATGATTTGATTAGGCTTCAAGACTCTTTCTTTTATCAACAGTTTTCTTATGAGGTTGTCACCGCCTATGGATCAGATCAATGGTTGAATGCTCTTAAAAAAGCAGTACACCCTGCCGGATTTGGAGTCTTTGGCAAAATTCAAATAACTCCAAGATTGGATGTAAAAACTGGCAAAGTTGGAGCCAGTTTGGGTGGTGGTTTTGCTCATCCAGCAACGGCGAGTGTTATTACCACTATTGTTGATGTTTTTGATTCTGTTCAAAAGATGAACTTTGAAACGGTTGAGTTTGCTGCTGGAAGTTTAGAGGATAACATAACTCTAGAGGAAGCCCCAGATAATTATCTACCTGATGATGGTATAATTCTAGACGGCACTGACTCTAGTGGTAGTAATGCTGGTGGTGCATTGGTGGGAGAAACAATTTTATACTCTCCTAGAAGCATACAAAATATGGAATTAGAAGATGCTACCACTGATGGGTTAGGGGGCGTTTTAGTTCTAAACGGTAAAGACTCAAACTCTACTGGAGAGGGTGATAGGCTTTTAATTGAAACTGCTGTTGATGTTTCATTTAATCTGGTATTAGACTCAACAACTAAAGCAACAGAAAATGAAAATGGAGATATGTTACTTGATGGCACCGATACAAGTGGTAGTGATGCTGGAGACTCTATTGAATTAGAAGATTTTCTACAAGAGGTTAGACCATTCAAATTTGAGGCAGTGCCATCTGTTCAGAAATCATTATTGCTAGAAGAGGGTGCTGGCAAGATGCAGCTAGAGACCTCTGGCACTGGTGGGGTTGACGAAACTACAGTAAGAAGAGTTACGTCTTTTGTTTCTACAAAAATTAGACTTCCCATTCCAAACGGAATGACAACTAGTGGGATAGAGACAATTACACAGTCCTTATTTGAGGATCATGGTTTCTTGCTAGAGGATGGCACAGGGGCGGTTCTTCTTGATGGATACCAGTATAAAGCTCCGATGTATAGAAATCTAGATATCGTGTTATACTCCTCACAGACAAGTTCTGAAACATATGGAGCAAATTTTGGTGGCTCTAATGTAAAAATGTTGCTTGAGGAAGAGACGGCAACACAACAAAAAACTGGTCCTATAATCAGTGACTTCTTAAATATTAGGACAGACTTTCTTGTTCTAGATGGCTCTAATGGTAGTAGTGCTAACGCTGGTGAAAATATGCTGCTAGAAGATGCCACCATTGGTTCTGGAAACGCATCGTCTGAAAATCGTTTAGTTAGTGAGGATAAAATTGACTTTGGATTTAGTCTTGGAGATATTCAAAGATCAGATTTACTAATTCTAAATGAACATGCTAATGAGGTAAGCACTGACGATAATATTATTGGAATCTTAACAGAGGATAGTGAAGATTCGGGAACGTTCAGACTTGAGGATGGAACAACAAGTTCAACATCTCTTGGCGACTTTATTCTGGTTGAGGGAACAACTCCACCTCACAACACTAACAGTAAATTTATACTTGAAACCATTAGGTTTGAGTTAGAAGAAGAAAATCAAAGTGGCACAGTTCCATTACAAAGTAGATCAACGGATGGTGTTAGGTTTGCTAGACCAACCACTGTTGATGTTCAAGAAATAGGATTTATGGTATTAGAAGATGCATCCGAGGGTTCTAGATTGAGCATTGATAGAACAGACACAGGCTCTACTGATGCTGGAGATAGATTTTTAATTGAGGATGGGACAGAGCAATCCTTTCTCCTTAACGTATAAATAAGTGTATAAATATTAAAATAGGATAAAAACTATGGTAGCAATAGTCACAGAAAAATTTAGAATTCACAATGCGAACCAATTTAAGGAATCGTTTAGTGAAGCGGCGGCAAGCACGTATTACATGTTGATTGGCAAACCTACAGCTTTTGACAGTGATACTTCTGGTGGTTCTGATACAAGTCCACCAACGCCTGTAGATGATGTTGGTAGCGAGTTTTATGTTTGGGATAGTTCTATTGGTGCGAAAAAAATATCATCGACTGATGTGAGTAATGTTATCGCAAGAAGAAACTGGGCAAATGATACAACGTTTGACATGTATGAGCATGATATTAGTTCAACAAATACCACCACCTCTGGTGCCTCAAATATATATGATTCTACTTTTTACTTTATGACTTCTGCGAATAAAGTTTATAAAGTGCTTGATAATAATGGGGGATCAACATATTCTGGAGTAGAGCCTACTTCAACTTCTAATAACCCATTTTCTCTTGGTGGTTATATTTTAAAATACATGTATACTATTTCAGCTTCAGATGAGGCTAAATTTTTTACATCAGACTTCATACCAGTATCTACTGACAGCACGGTAAGTGCTAATGCTACAGATGGTGCCATTGAGTCTTTTATTGTCACAGCGGGAAGTGGACAAACAGATGGCACATATTTTACACCAGTGTATGGTGACGGTGCAAATGCGGGAACCACTAGTGGAGCTATTTTAAAGTTAATTATCTCTGGGGGGCAGATTCAATCATTCGGTTTAACGGATGGGACAGATAGCACAATACATGCCGCTGGAAGTGGATACACTTTTGCGACAGTAAATCTTGGCGCTGCTTACACTTTCACTGATGCTGCATTAACATCAGCTTCTTCTATTGGGGGAACAGGTGGAGCGGTAAAGGTTATTATCTCTCCTAAAGGTGGGCATGGATTTGATGCTACTGAAGAACTAGGTGGTCATTTCGTAATGGCAAGAGTTACAATGACAGGTGCTGAAAATGATGATATTTCAGCGGGCAACGATTTTAGAAATCTAGCGTTGTGTGTTGACCCAACTACTTTTGGAACTTCAACCGTGGCGTCTTCTGATACAGCTAGACTAACATACGCTATTAAACTAGAATCAGGTGCTGGAACATTTCTTCCAGATGAAACTGTAATTCAAGATACAACTGGCGCTGTTGGTAAGGTTGTAGAATATGACTCATCCAACAGAATTTTATTTTTAATTCAAGAGAGATATAATGGGCATGGAACATCATCCGTAACCACCCCTACGATTTCTACAGGTGTTGGCCAAGGTAGCGGTATTAGATTCTCTGGTGCTAATGTTATAAGAAATACGGGTGGAAGTGGAGCTTCGGGAACGCCTGACGCTACCGCTGATGCTGCCATAACTCTCGCAAATGGTGGTTCGATAACTTTTTCAGATGGATATGCTAATCCAGAGTTAGAACCCGATAGTGGTGATATTGTTTACGTTGAAAATAGAAGACCGATCTTTAGATCAACGTCACAAACAGAAGATATTAAACTTGTGGTGGAGTTTTAAATGCCTACGCAAAAAACAAATTTAAATGTAAGTCCTTACTTTGACGATTTTGATGAGTCGAAAAATTATGTTCGCACTCTTTTTCGTCCCGGCGCTGCTGTTCAAGCAAGAGAATTGACACAGCTACAGTCATCTCTTCAAGATCAAATCGCTAAACACGGTGATCATATTTTTGAAGAAGGTGCCATGGTCATACCGGGACAGGTTACTTATAGTCAAACTTATTATTCTCTAAAATTAGCAGACACTTTTGCAAGCGAGACAATTAAGTTAAGTCAGTTTTTAGATACCACAAATCCAGTTGTCATCACTGGAGCGACCACAGGGGTTACCGCACAAGTTATTGGCATTCAAGAAAAAACAAGCACAGAACAACCACTTTTATTTCTAAATTATCTTAACACAGGAACGGATGGAACGACATCTAGATTTGCGGATGGTGAAAATCTGTCAGCAAATATTGGCGTAACTCATACAACAGCCTATACTGCTAATACAGAATCTCTTACAACATTCACATCAACGTTTAACGCTGCGACTGGAGCCACTGCAGATCAGTTATCTGGTGCCACAGGTCCAGCCGCTAGAACTGGTTCAGCAGTTGAAGTTCAAAACGGGGTGTATTATGTCAGAGGTCATTTTGTTCAATGTAATACGCAAACTATTATTTTAGACCCATATTCTATAGAGCCTAGTTTCAGAGTAGGTTTTACTGTCTCTGAAAATTTAGTTTCATCTAATGATGATTCAACACTTTTAGATAATTCTACTGGATCAAACAATTTCGCTGCAAGGGGCGCAGATAGACTACAGATTAGTTTGACATTATCCAAATTGGATAGAACATCAACTGCTGATAGCAATTTTGTTCAATTGATAGATATTAGAAATGGTATAGAACTCGAAAAAGTTAGACACACTGAGTATTCTGTGTTAGAAGAAACACTAGCAAGACGGACTTTCAACGAGTCTGGAAATTATACAACAGTTCCATTTACATTTTCTATTGAGGAGTCTGTAACAGTTAATGATAATGTTGGTTTATACACGGATGGAAGCACAACCGATGATCGTAATACGGCAAGCACTGATTTATTATCTGTTAGAGTCTCTCCCGGCACTGCATATGTAAGGGGCCGTGAAGTTGACAAGCGTGGACCCACATTTAAAGATTTAAATAAGGCAAGAACTTTTGAAACAGAAAATGCTGCTGTTACACTTGCAAAAATGGGCAACTTTGTTAATGTTACAAATGTTTTTGGCAGTCCAGATATCAGTGAGGTTGGAACTGAAACCGTACCATTTGTAGAAATTCAATTGTTTAATGGAGCTACTGCCTCTAGAGGTTCCTCTGGAGGAAGACAAATTGGTGTAGCGAGAGCCAGAGGGTTAGAGCTTTCAAATGGTGTAGCCGGAACAACAACAGCAACTTATAAATTATATCTTTTTGACATTCAAGGATTTACTGAGCTTGTGCTATCCGGCATCCCAAGTGCCACGTTGACAGCGAACGCTAGTTCTGGTGGACTTAGAATTAAAGATGCATCTACCGGAGCCACGGCTCTTGTGTATTCAAGTGGGACAAGTGGAGACAAAGTTATTCTAACTAGCGTATCTGGAACATTCAATGTTGGAAGTAAAATTACCGCTTCTGATAGAACTGGGAATGTGACTGATGGAGCAACTGATTTGACTATTAGTAGTGTTTTTGAACACTCTTTTGCTGATGTAAGGTCTGTCTTTACTTCTGGTAGCCCTAGTTTTAGTGCTGATGTGCAAGTTGACTCTGATACACAACTTTCAAAAATAGTTTTAGAGGATAGTGATAAAGCATCCGCTGGTGTTCTTGTTTTAAATGGAGTAGATTCAAACTCTGCTGACAATAATGAACCAATCACTTTTGAAAGAACTACCTTTGCTACTTTAAGAGACACTGACCTTTATCCATTTTCACTATATGAAACTCCAAAGCGCACCATTAAAACTCATCTCACCACCACTAATTCTGGTGTTAGTGATTTACAATTTACAGTCAAAAAACAATTTGTTGGAAACACAAATTCCTCTGGCGTGATTACATTTACAGCGGGGGCTAGTGAGACATTTGTAGCATTTACAGAAAGTGATTATACTCTAAGCGTCATGACAGCGGGAGGTGGTAGTGCTGTAGCTGGTGACCTCATTGCTTTAACAGGAAAGACAAGTGGAGAGGGAACCAATACTTTAACCATTACTGATAATACTCTTCTAGGAAACAATGCTAAAGTTAAACTTACAGCCTCTATTTTAAGAACTTCAGTTCCAGTTAAAACCAAGACCACCAAACTTATGAAGCAGTTGAGAGTTACAACTGGCATAACAGATGCCTTTGGAAGTCGCCCTGACGATGATATCATATCATTTGGTCGGGCTGATGTATTTGATGTTGTCGGTGTGTTTGACTCTGGTGCGACCGCAACAGCAGCAACAGTACCAGAACTCTCTTTAGTAACTATCTCTGGAACATTTATTAAAGGTGAAAAAATAACAGGTTCATCTTCGGGGGCCACTGCTAGAATTATTGACATTTCAAGTCCAATGAGTTATGTTCTCTCAACCTCTATTGATTTTGTGGCTGGAGAAACTATAACAGGAGATGCTTCATCTGCCACAGCGACTATATCCACAGGTGGAGTTACATCTGGTAGTGAATTAATCACAGATAGATATTTGTTTGATGATGGCCATAGAGCTAATTTCTATGATATATCAAGACTTACTCTTAAAACTGGATCGTCAAAACCTAGTGGACAACTTCTTATCGTTTATAATTATTTTGAACATGGCGCTGGAGATTGCTTCACGGTTGATTCTTACGCAGATGTTGCAGAGCAGATGGAGTTTGTTGATATACCCGAAGCAAACATTTTAAAGTTAAGAGCGGATGAAAGATCAGACACAAGAGTGGGTCCACAAGCTAATCGTCCATTAAGTGATTTCTATGATTTTAGACCAAGAGTAGAGGACATAGCCGGGGCGTCTTCTAATATTGATACCATTGATGAAATTACCGGATTTTCTTTTGATTTCAAATCAAGACAATATGATGGAACTGGTGCTTCTGTATCTAGTTTTCCTAAACCAAATACAAATATACAAAGTGACTTTGAATTTTTTCTACCTAGAATTAGCACTGTTTCACTGTCAGAAAATGGAAGAATTAACATCACTGATGGTATTCCCAACGAATCTCCTAGAAGTCCTCAAATTCCAGCGGGAGACTTGCCACTAGCAACATTATCTATTCCAGCGTTTACATATCGTCCTCAAGATGTCAGTGTGCGTAGAGATAAGCATCAACGATATACGATGAAAGACATTGGAGACTTGGAGACTAGAATTGCAAATTTAGAATTTCAAAGTTCTTTAAACGCCTTAGAAAAAGACACGGCGGGTTTTGAGATTATTGGCAGTGATGGGTTGAATAGATTTAAATCTGGATTTTTAGTAGATAATTTTTCTGGTCACCGTGTAGGAGATACAAAACATCCAGACTATAGGATTGGTATAGATTTCGAAAAACAAGAACTAAGACCCTCTCATAGTTCAAAGGGTGTTAAGTTAACTGAGGATACCACTATTGATTCTGTAAGAACTTCAAATGGATATAAAAGAACGGGTGATTTAATAACACTAAATTATTCTGAAGTTGTTTTGGCAGAACAAAGATATGCTACTAGAGTGGAAAAAGTCGCTCCACTTTTAACATCTAGTTGGACTGGACAAATTACACTTGATCCATTTGGAGACGAGTGGTTTGAAACTGAGATTGTACCAGAATTGGTAATCGATGTGGAAGGTGATTTCCAAGCTGTTGTAGATTCAACTGATGGCATAGGAACAGTTTGGGGAGCATGGCAGACAACATGGAGTGGCACTCGGATAGAAACTCGGCGGGTTCGGAGGGGTGATGATACACCTTGGTTTCAAACCAGAGAGGTTGAAGTTTCATCATCTACCTCTCAACGAACAGGAATAAGGACTAGTGTGGTTGAACAGTTTGATAGGGAGTCTCAAGGATTTAGGGTTGTTAGAAGAGCGGTTATTCCTTTCATAAGAGCAAGCTCTATCAAGTTTACAGGTAAAATGTTCAGACCTAACACAAAACTTTTTGCCTTTTTTGATAAACAGAACATAAATTCTCACATCACTCCTGATGATGGATTTTCTTCTGATACCACCATAGTAAAAGGTAGTCAGTTGCTAACAAATGCTGCTGGAGAGTGTAATGGAACATTTGATATACCAGACCCAAAAGTTGATGGTAATCAAAAATTTAAAACAGGACAAGTGCTTTTCAGACTTACTTCTAGCCCAACAGACGCTAGAGGAAGAGTTGCTGTAGCTGAGACTGATACTGGAGATGCCACCCCTGCAGAATTATTTACACAAGGAGAGACAACATACGAGGCAACTGGAACTCTTGAATTTATGCAAGAAACAATTCATTCTGTCAGAAACGGAAGGGTTGTTAGAGAAACTGTTGTTGAAAATACATCCAGTAGCTCAACAAGAGATTTGGGACCAGTATGGGATGTGCAGGGTGACCCGCTTGCTCAAACTTTTATGGTTTCTGGCTTGGAGCTTAGTGGTGATGGTGGCTCTAATGATCGTAAAGCCAGAGATATTGGAGCCACAGGTAAATTTATAACATCCATTGATATATTTTTCTCGGAAAAAGATGAAACTTTTCCTGTGATGCTTGAAATAAGAACTGTTGTGAACGGATATCCCGGTCCAGTAATTGTTCCATTTTCTCAGGTTTTTAAAACACCATCAGAAGTAAATGTTTCAAATGACGCTTCAATTGCTACTAAATTTACATTCCCATCTCCTGTGTTTTTACAACCTGATACTGAATATTGTATTGTTATGTTGACGGATGTTCCGACATATAAGGTTTGGATTTCTAGAATGCATGAAGAAGACGTGCAGTCTGATCGACAAATCTCTAAACAACCCAGTATGGGTGTTTTATTTAAATCACATAATAATAGAGCATTTGCCATGTCTCCACTTGAGGATTTAAAATTTACTTTGAGGAGAGCTAAATTTAGTACAGAGCCAGCCACAGTAACTCTGGAAAATAAAGCGGTCCCTGCAAAATTGTTAAATAATAATCCGATTGTGATGAATGATGACTCTGCAACTGCTTTGAAAATTAAAGTCAATCATAGAAATCATCATATGTATTCCACCGATAATAATGTGACAATAACGGGAGTTAAATCTGGAGCAAGTACAACGTTGAATGGCGCAATATCAGCAACAGAGACAGGCTCAATTGTATTAACTAATGGTGGTAACTTTGATGATACAACTGGAAAGTTTGCTCAAACTGCTAGTGGACTTTATTTTATAAAAATTAATGATGAGATTATTACCTATACCTCGATTAGCACAAACACTATTAGTGGCACGATCACCCGAGGTGTGGATGGAACGACAGCAGTGGCTCATCCAACTGGGTCAACTGTTGAATTGTATCAAGCGTTTAAAGTTCCGTTCACAGAGATTAATAAAACTCATACAGATATTGATGATTTTGGTATGGACTACTATACCCTAACTATTTCTACCACTCCTGTTATTGATGGTGTGGCAGATGCCTTTGTTGAGTTTGGAGGTAATATTGTCGAAGCCACAGAGAATGCTCAAATGTGTAGTATGCATACCTTATTAAGTGTTATGGAGCCAGATGCAACTAGTGTTAAATTGAAGGTTCGACCTACTACATCTACAAGCCCATCAGGATCAGAAACTTCATTTACTAAAACAAGTGTTGCTAATGCTATTGATATTCCTTTAAACGAGACTTTTGATTTTCTAGAGCCACAAATGATAGCGTCTTCTATCAACGAGGCGAATGAAATGTCAAGTAACAAATCATTCAGTATGCCTATAACTCTGACTTCGGAGATAGACACAGTATCTCCTGTTATCGATATGGCCAGAGCATCTGTTCTTGCTATAGGAAATAGGCTTGATCAAGTAACAGCAGCAAGCCAAGTGTGGCCAGATAAAGATGACGCAAGCTCTTTAGCGGCAGTGTTTGAACCATCAACAGCACCAGAGGGTGATGCTAATGCTTCAGTTTATATCACCAAAAGTGTTGGGTTACAAAATCCTGCACAGAATTTGAGAGTATTGTTCGCAGCAGTTAGGCCGGGAACAAGTCAAATAAAGGTTATGTTTAGGACGTTAAGACTTGATGAGGACGCTGAATTGGATGAAAAAGATTTCGTATTCTTTAACACTGACGGCTCTCCTGATAATCCTGTTGAGCCTGTAGATTCATTCAATGCGTTTAGAGATTATGAATACACAGCAGGGATTACAGATGATGGTTTAGGCACACCTCTTGATGAATTCACCAAATTTCAAATTAAAATTGTTCTACAAGGAACTAAATGCACACAAGTCCCAAGGTTAAGAGACTTTAGAGTTATAGCATTGGCGACATGATATGGAAGATAAATTTGAAAATTTACAAAGAGACATGAACTCTCCCGGTATTATTAATACTAATTTAAACGCATATGAGGTTGCTAAGAAAAGAGCAAATGAAGCACAAATACAACGTGACCAAATTAGAGATACAGCGAGGGAGATAAATACTTTAAAATGTGAGATGCATGAAATAAAGGACCTTTTAAAACAACTAGTGGGTAACAAGTAATGGCTACTTCAGCAAGCACAATAACAACTAGTAATACTCTGGAAGAGTTTAGAATTCAATTCAACACACTCGTAAATGATGTGAGTGTTTTGGATGCGGGAAATATATTTGGTGCCAGTATTATTTTTGAGGGAGCTACGGAAGATACGAATGAAACTACTTTAACTGTTGCTGATCCAACTGCAGACCGCACTGTCACCTTACCTGATGCCACAGGCACAGTTATAACCACTGGAAATTCTGACGCCGCAACGACAACAACAAGCGTTAGTGATGTAGATTTTGTTTTGGTTGATGATGGTGGAACTCTCAAAAAAATAACCAGATCAAATATTGGTATAGGTAATAACGCTGCAGATGATATTACTGCTGGAGATGCCGCTGTAAATATTACAACCACTAGTGGCAATATTACGATTGATGCGGCTGCGAATAATAGTGATATTATTTTTAAAGGAACAGATGCTAGTTCAGATATAACAATGCTTACCTTGGACGGGAGTGAAGCTGGAGCCGCCTCGTTCAATGGAGTTGTCACAGCAGACGCTGGTGTTGTGGTGGATAATATTACAATTGACGGAACAGAGATTGATCTATCATCTGGTGACCTCACACTTGATGTTGCTGGAGATATTATCTTAGATGCTGACGGCGCTGATGTTATCTTCAAGGATGGTGGCACATCGATTGGAACCTTTACAAACAGTTCAAGCGATTTTGTTATTTCATCAAATGTTTCTGATAAAGACATACTGGTGAAAGGTAATGATGGAGGTTCTACTATCACGGCTTTGACATTGGATATGTCAGATGCTGGCGCTGCGAAGTTTAATAGCAACATTTCTCCATCGTCAGCGAATGGTGGGTCTTTAGGGACAGCATCCTTAGAATGGTCCGACTTATTTCTTGCTGATGGTGCTGTTATATTCTTTGGTAATGATGGTGATGTTACATTAACACATATCGCTGATACTGGACTATTGCTTAGTGATGATTCTGGAGTCGGAACAACCCAGCTACAATTTGGAGACAGTGGAACATATATCCAACAGAGTGCTAATGGTGTTCTGGAATTGTTTTCTGATACCACATTAGAAATCAACGGTGATGCGTTGAACTTAAAAAATACAGCGTCAAATGAAACATATCTAGCTGCAGCGAATGGTGGGGCAGTTGAATTGTATTTTAATAACAGCAAAAAATTTGAGACAACAAATGTGGGCGGCACGTTGACTGGCAATCTTACGGTCTCTGGCGAAATCACTGCCAATTCGGATGCGTCACTAAAAGAAAATATTTTACCCATTTCAAATCCCCTAGATATTATTGATTCTATTAAGGGCGTTCAATTTAATTTTAAAGATAGACAAAAAGAGGACATCAGCTACGGATTTTTAGCTCAAGAGATGGAAAAAATACTCCCCTCCATTGTACACGAAACTGATCCTAAACAGAATACATTGGGTATAGCATACAATAATATTATCGCTATTTTGTTGGAAGGAGTGAAATCTCTGTCTGATGAGGTAAAAGAGCTTAAAAATAAAATAGAGAAATAGTATGGCGACTAATGTATCTGGAACGCAAATTACTTTAGGAGATAGCTCGACAGTAACCTCTGCTGCCACTACAGTAGGTGCTACCACAGCTAGAAGTGGAGAAACTTATACTGGAAGAAGAGGTGGTGGAATTTATGAGTTTGATACAAACGTTCCATCAACCACAGATGGCAGTGTTGAACCTAGCTCTGGGCAGTTATATTTTAACAACGGAACCGCTGCTAATGTAACCAGAGCAGTAATTCATAAAACTTCTTTTGATGGTGGTGATCTAAACTCTTACATGGATATGTGGGTTGAGGGTGGTGGATTTAGTGGATCAGCAGATGGGTTTTTAATAATAAAATCTAATGTGAATGACGATACTTCTGGGATAGTTTTGAAAATGACTAACCAAAATGATTATACTAATCATAGATCAATAACATGCACCTTCGTTGCTGGAACCATACCTAATACTGATGAAGAGGTTGTTCAAATAAACTTTGTGCCTTTTGGTAGAAGAGGATCATCTCCACCCGGTCCAGCGGGAACACCGGGAGGGTCGGGGCCACCCGGCCCGCCAACCCCACCGGACACTTCTGAGTGTCTTGTATATGGTATGCAAGTTCTTTTACATAATCATAAACTGATAAATGTTGAAGACCTAAAGATTGGTGATTATATTCTCACAAACAAAGGTGAGGTTAATGATACATCAGTATATACGAAAGTTGAAAATATTCTAACAGAGCATCTTAGAGAGGGATACTATATAATTAATAACGAGTTAATGATTACGAATGACCATCCTGTGGTAAGTAATGATGGTTGGAAAAAGGTTGAGGATTTGGTGGTTGGCGATTCTATTGGTGTGAATAAAATAACGAGCATTAGATATGTTCCAGAGGATGTAATGACAGTATCTGTTTTAACTTCATCTGACGAGTTCATGGCAATTGCACAGGGAAAATATTATAGAGTGAGTGGTAAATATTCTAAATTTTTGAAGAAGGTGGCATAATGGCAACTACACTAACAAGCACTGGCGTCACTTTTAACGATAGTTCAACATTAACGACAAAGACCGCATCAAGCACTTATCGTGGAGATGCTTATGGTCTTCGGTATACTTTTGATAGCACTGTTAGAACAGGAACGGGAGCAAGTGATGGTCCAGCAAAGGGACAGTTTTCATTAAATTCCTCTACACTGGCAAATGTAACTCGTTTATACATGAATATATTTAATGCCAATGGAACAAATGTAGATGCTTTTTTAGCAGATTGGTTTTCAACAACAAATGATTGGGATGATGGCGGCGATATAATTATCTTTAACAACAACTCTGTCGCTGGATTATTTTTATTTTTAACGGTGGAAAAAAATGCTGGCTCTAGTGTGATAGGAACTGGCGATGCTAGGTATCGACATTTCACCGTGACCCATGTTACAAGCAGCACAACTTTGAGCGGCACAAGCGGTGAATTTGGTAACGAATGTGCTATTCAATATGTGAAAAGAGGTGCCGCAAATACTGGAAATCCCGGCCCACCCGGCCAAGGTGGCCCGCCGGGACCAACGGGGTAGATATATTATGGCAATGACAATAACTGGAACAGGAGTTACCTTTTCAGACGGAACAATATTTTCGTCTGCACCCACAAGAGGTATTCACGCTGGTATTAGGTATGATTTTAGCACATCAACTGATGTGTCTGCAACGCCGGGAAATGGTAACATAAGATTCAATAATAGCACTTTTAGTTCTATTAGCATAGTAACTGTTGCTGGGACAAATGCAGATGAGCAAGACTTTGAGTCTTTTCTAGATGCTATCGTTGACATCGATCCCGTTGATGATGATATGCGAGGATATTTATTTTTAGTGAGTAATGATGATACAGCGAATAGTAGTTTTAATGAATGTATATTCAAAATTGACACAGCAAACACATCTAAAAAAACAGGATATGTTGATTTAGGTGTAACACCTTTAGCGGGTAGCATATTTTCTAACGCCGAAAGTATATCTTTAATGTTTTTTCCTAGAGGTGATCGGGGCGCTGTCGGAAATCCCGGCCCACCCGGCTCACCCGGAGGACCCGGCGCACCGGGCGGACCAGCCCCATCACCTCCAGTTGACCCTGAGTGTCTTTTATATGGTATGCAAGTTCTCCTACACAACAATACACTAGTCAATGTTGAAGATTTGGTAGTGGGCAATTATATTGCGACTGCTAATGGCACTAATGTTTACACTAGGATTTTGGGTATTCTGAAGAACCATATCAGAGAGGGCCATTATATTATTAATAATGAGTTGAAGATAACAAATGACCATCCAGTAATGACAGACAGTGGCAAAAAGAAAGTGGAGGAATTGAGGATTGGTGATTATATTGGAAATAACAAGGTGACAACGATAGAGTATGTTGAAGGTCATGTGGAAACGGTTTCTATCAAAACCTCTGCCGATGACTTCAATGTATATGTGAATGAAAATATTTACAGCGTAGATGGTAGGTATTCTCAACTTATAAAAGAGGAGTATGACGTATATTATCACGATAAAATATACGATTGGGGATAGTATGGACAATATTATATTATGTATGAAGTGGGGTGAAAAATATGACAGGGCTTATGTTGAAAAGTTAAAAAGACAAATTGAGGATAATTGTTCTGTCCCATACACATTCTATTGTATAACTGATAATCCTACAGAATCATATGATATACAATTACCCGCAACCGAGTGGGATTTATATTATGAAAAAAGTAAAAATTTTTTCTGGGCATATAGAAAACTCTATATGTTTCGATCACTCTCACGATATGCATTTCCAGAAACTGGAATTGGTAATTTTTTATATCTTGATTTGGATGTTATTATTCATCAGGATTTGAAGTATTTTTTTGAACTGGATATGGGAAAGCCATACATCACATATGGATGGTGGAATGATCCTAACGAGTGTCATAAAAATTACTCAAAATTTCAATCAACCCCTATTAATTCGTCTGTGATAAGATGGAACGACAGACAACTTCTTGAGATATACAAACACATAGATAAACATTTAGATGTTATATTTTTTACATACCCAACCATAGATAATTATCTAAATCATTTTTGGTATGATATGCATGATGGTGAAAAGTCTTTTTTCAATGTGTTTCCTCAAGGAGATATTTACTCTTGGTATAAAGGAAATAGTTTCCCAAACGATATGGCGGCAAAAAAGCTTCGCACTGATTGTAAAATTTGTCTGTTTAACAACAGCGGTGAAAATAATGATGTTGAAGAGTTGAAAAGTTTATGGCAGAATATTTAAAATACACTCCAGAGTTGGCAAATGATTGGAAGAATGCATTCAATCATACAAAGAAAAGTATGCCATATATTTTTGATAGAGTTGTAACTTCATGTAACGCTTCTCAACTTCAAAGTAAGCTCTGGATAATTAGAGAGTTGGCTAATAATAAAATTGAACCTAAAAACATTTGTCTAATAGCAGGGTGGTATTCTCAATATGTGGTCCCACTCTTAAAGGATAACTTTCCAACAGTGAATGAAATTTGTAACTATGAAATTGACAAAGACATTGTGGACATGAGCTACAAATTTAATAAACGGTATAAAGACGATAGCACCTATAAGATAAAAATTAAAAATATTATGTTCAATTCAATCGATAGAGAGTTTGATACTGTTATTAATTGCTCATGTGAGCATATGTTCCCGATGTGGAAATTTAGAGAAATAAATAAAGATATAAACCCTATCTATGTGTTACAATCATCTAACGATGATACTCATGACGAACATATAAATTGTGTGACTGATGAGGAAGAATTAATTAATCAAGCACACATAGACGACATTATGTACTCTGGGTCTATTGAACTGATAAATGGAACAAAGAGATTTATGGTAATAGGCAAATGAATGTTGTAGAGTGGTGTAGAAAAAATGATGTGTGGTATTTAAAAATTGATTTAGATATACCACAAGAGTGTATTGCTGAAGCACAGGCAGTTTATGATGAGGGTTTTTTTGTAGACCATCGTTATGGAGATGGTGATGGATGGTGTTCAGCAGCACTTCATAGTTTTGTTTCTAAAGATGAACCAGATACAAGAATGGGATGGTATCATACAAAAAATCCAAGTGGGCATGGTTTAACAGAAGAAAGTGTGAAATGGGGATGGACAGAAGTAGCTGATATATCACCAGAGACAAAAAGGTGGTTGGAAGAATTCCCTCATAAAAATTATAGACGCTGTAGATTCATGTTACTTAAACCTCAAGGTGAAATAAAAGCACACCATGATCAAGATGCTAATCCCGGCAGAAGAACCATAGCGGCTGCTATCAATTTAGCTTTTTATCAACCAGAGGCATGTTACTTGAGAAGAGTAGATACCAAAGAAGAATTGCCTTTTGAGAACTGCACAGGGTTTTGGTTTGACAATGGTGTAGTGCATGAGGCGTACAATGGCTCAGATGAAAATAGGTTTCATTTTATCGTCCATGGTGGAAGCAATAAAAGAAGAAAGGAATTGATGAAAAGGTCTTTGGTTAAACAGTTCGGTAATGATGTATTGAAAGAGATTGATGAATGAATTATGACTAAAATAAAAGACTTAAAATGGTTTTGTCCACAACCGTTCACAAATACCCATGTATATGGACTTGGCGCACCCCAGTCTTGTTGTGTCTTGAAAAAGTGGCCCAAAAATAGAATAAAAAGGAAATATGGAACAACTGATCCTGTGGAACTGCATAATAAAGATGAATATGCTAATTTTAGAAATGAGTTTTTAAACGGAGACGGGCCTCTAATACAAAAAAATTGTCAAGTTTGTATAGAACAAGAAAAACATTCAAGTATAAGTCACAGACAAATATATTTAGAAAAATTTACTAAAGAGTTAGGAGAATACCATGAGCATTTAGAAAATTTGGAAGAGTATATTAATACAGATATGAGTGAACCAAATTTTATAACTATGGAATATAATGCGCCTAGCAATTTTTGTAATTTGAGATGTAATATGTGTGGTCCATATAATTCATCATCTTTGGCAAAGGAGAATAAAGATATTGGATTGCATAATGCTTATGGCATGAACAAGTTTAGAAATAAACCAGCATTTAATAAAGAAAGAGATAATGTTGAAAAATACTCTGACATTTTAAAAAATCTTGTTGAATTAAAGCTTGTCGGTGGCGAGACACTTGCGATAAAAGAAAACTATGATTTGATGCAGCTTGCCGTAGATTTGGATGTAAGCAAAAATATGGAATTGAGAATCACAACCAATGCTACTCTTACTCCTAAATTTGACGGTAAGGATATATTTGATTATATACCATTTTTTAAAAAATGTCAAATGACAGTATCAATTGAATTTTGGGGAGAGAAAAATAATTACCTAAGATTTCCTTCTAAGTGGGATGTGATAATTAAAAACGCAAAAAAATTTGCTGACTGCCCAAGAACACGGGTAATGTTTGCAACAACAGTTAATGCCTTAACTATTGGGTATTTACCAGAAATTGCTTATGGTGTATATGAACTAAGAGATGAATATAAATCGAATGACTTATGGAATTGGGCATCTGGTAGTTTAGTTTGGGGTGATGGAAATCAATACACTGTCACAGCCATACCTCTGGATATTCGTGAAATGTATATGGATAAATATTTTGAGTATAATAAGTTTGCGGAAAATGAATTTGAAGAATGGAAAAAGTTATATTCATATCTAGAAGATATGCCATTTGATGAAAAACTACACAATGATATGATATTAGATATTCAGTTAAGAGATAAACATCGAAAGACTTGTCTAACTGATATATTTCCCGAATGGAAACCTTACTATGAAAAGCTTTGAAGAATTTCGAGTCTGTTGGTTAAGAGAGACAAATAAAATAAAAATTAAAAAGGATTTGAAATCTTTTGTTTTTATCATTGTTTACCCAACTAAGTTAGTATGGGATTTTGCCGCAGAAAAACAACTTCAAACAACATTATTACAAACATCAGGTGGTATTACAGGAGCGGGTACTGGACACGCACAAAAAATATGCCATCAAAAAGAATTATATGAAACATTAGAAACGTGTGAAAATTACACTCATGCTATGATTGTTTCAGTCGGCATGGTGTTCAACATGGTTCGATCAAGAACTGCCATTCAACAATTTTATGATTGGTCAAAAACAGAAGAGTTTTGTAAAGGACACATTATTGCGAGACCAAATGAAGGTGCTTTTATACACCACCAACATATACAATTAAATTTGAAAAAATGGAGATATTTGAACAAACCAAACATTTTAAAAAGACAACATAGTTATAAAAGGGCAAATGATAATTTTCATGATGATTACACTCCCTCATGGATAACTTTCGACGGTCTTCCCACTATAACAAATTTTTCAAAGGAAGAGAGAGAAAACAAGGCTTGGTCCTATGGTCATATGGAAGAAAGAAGAAAACTACAAAACAGAAATTGGGAAATTATTGATTCTAAAGTTTTTGGGTGGAGGGATGAAATAGACAGGAGTGACCCTTATTTTAATATTTTATTTACAAGAATGTATGAAATATTTTATGCAGAAAATACAGAGTCCATAGGTAAACTTCCTGATAAAGAATTTGATTTGATATTAACACCAACGGCTGGCTATAGTGGTGAAGTATTTGCAGACAGGTTGAATTTCAATGGGAGGATTATTTTTTATGATTACTGTGGTGAAAATGTAGAAATTAAAAAAAATATAGTTGATATGAATATGTCTAAAGATGATATATTGTTATATGCTAAGACTTCAAATCATATCATTGCAATGAACAGTATTATACCAAACAAAGAACAAAGAGATGCGCTTGATGAACGAACTAAAAGCTTTGGAACATTTGAAGAGCTAAGATTTTTACAAGAAAAAATGTATGACACTTGCGATATAGAATATAAAGTGTGGGATATTATTTGTGGGATTAATATAGAACCAGATTGGTTTATTAATATTATTAAAAATAAAAAAGTATTCATGGATATAAGTAATATATACGGATATCATACATCTCATTTGTGCTACAGCTTTACTTACTTATTAGAAAGCTTTGATAGATTGGTTACAATTTTAGAAGAACATACTGAATATTATTATCTTAGGGGAACTAGACCAACAAAGGATAAGTATGTTGACAGATAAATTTACCGAGTTAAATAAAAAATATAATGCTTTTGATTTCTATAAAGAAAAACTTGAGGATAATTTTTTAGAATTTACCCTAGAAGAACTTGGTATGCCATCAGCAAAATGGTTATACGAACAAACTTTAAAAATATCAAATGACATTGGTGGTATCAAAGGATGGCAAAAAAATAACAAAGAGACAGAGAAATACAAAGGGTTTAGTATTTGTATAAATCCAAACGGTGATGAACACCTACAAAGTCCATATGCAAGTCTTGGTCATCCAGAATTGAACTGGTCATATTCTCGATTGAATAATACAAATCCTCCTTGGAAAGATGATAAAGACACTTACTATGATACATATGGTTTCTCTACAGTTCACCCAGTTATTGATAAACATTATAGTAAATTTTTAGAGTGTGTGGACTTACTCCCAACAAGGTCAAGAGTAATGTGGGAATATCCAAACCACGAACAAAGTTGGCATGTAGATGAAGTTCTTTGGTGTGCTATAAGGTTTAATATTCCACTGATTACAGAACCGTCCTATGTTTTGGAAATTGATGGAACTGATGACTATGGCAACTCTTTAACACTGACAAAACACTTAGAGGTAGGTAAAGCTTATATGTGGAACACAAGAATAAAACATAGAGTTAAAGATACGGGTGGTGGAACTAAACCAAGAATTCACATTGTCGCTGCATTTATCCCATGGTTTGAAAAAGATGGTGATGATTGGAAACCGAATAAATATTTTGGAGTACAACCTTTAGATATGATAAAATCAAAAATGATTTTTCCTTATGCATCATGAAAATAGTAGCAGTTAGAATAGGTGACAAATACGGACCAGAATATGAGAAGTATTTGGAAAACAAACTACACAATCATGAATTTGTTTGGGTGCGAACTCCATATGATGAAAGGGTGACTTTACAGTGGAATAAAATGTGGGCGATGAGTTTGGATGTAGAGGAGCCTATTTGTGTAATGGATATAGATGTTTTGCTCATAAATAATTATGAAGAGATATTTGAATATCCAGTAAAAAGAGGGCAGTTTGTTGCGATGCCGGGGTGGTGGAGAGATACTAAAAAGAATGGGTATGTTATAAACGGGGGATTTTTCAAATACCATCCAAAAGATTGTAGATATATTTTTGATAAGTTCATGGGCGATATCCATCACTGGCAAAATTATTATATAAAAAATGGAACTACAAAAGGGCCAGTGAATGGTGAACAATATTTTGTGGAGGATTCTGTAAAGGAGAGATTGGAGCTAATAACCTTACCAAACGCTTGGTTCACTCGGTGGGTTATTGATGAAAGTATAAATTACGGAAAGAACATGACTGAGTGGCAAATTCAGTTGACTAGCAAATACAGAAGTTTAACAGGAAATGATTACATATATCTAGGTGGAGAGTTTCACGAAGATATAAAATTTGTGCATTTTAGCCACTCCCTCAATAAACCACATTTGTGGAAAGACTATGGTAGACATGCTTGACTTCGTTGAAGAGATAAGTTTTGAGGAGATTGCAGAGGTCTGGGCGGCAGAATTATGGCCAGATAAAAAGAATGGTGTGGCAAAAGCGAACGAGTGGACTTGGCATTGGTTACAAAAAGAGCTTGGTAAAGATAAGAGAATGGCAAAGGATGCGATACCTACATTTGTTGGTATCAAGTCAGGAAAAAAACTAGTTACTGTAAATAGCTGTTATTATAGCAATTCAAAAGGTATGTTTAATTATTGGAGGTCTAGGGGATTATGGGTTCATCCAGACTTCAGAGGGCAAAAATATTCTAGTGTAATTTTAACTTGGTGTTTAGAACACGCAAAGGCTAAAAATGGTCACTGGATGTGGAGTGTGCCTAGAAAAAGTGCGATGGCGGCTTATAAAAGTGTGGGGTTTGTCATACAATCAGATTGGTTTGATGATGGTCAATATGGTCCAAATTGTATAGCAGCAGTATATTTATAAATAAGTATAAATGGAGTTTCTACAATGGCTGTACCTAGCACTAAGGCAACACTCAAATCTTATTGTCTAAGAAATTTAGGATTTGGTGTTATCGATATTAACGTATCTGATGATCAAGTAGACGACAGATTAGATGAGGCTTTACAATACTTTTCTCAATATCACTATGATGGTGTTGAGAGGATGTATCTAAAACACTTAATAACCAGTGCTGAAGTTACCAGAGCTAGAGAAAACACCACCACAACAGCAACTGACAAATTAGATAGCAGCATCACAGCAAATTGGCTAGAGGGTAAAAATTGGATCAACGTTCCAGATAGTGTATTGTCTGTTGTAAAAGTATTCCCCTTTAACGAGGGTTCTACTTCTAATATGTTTGATATTCGATATCAATTGAGATTGAACGATCTATATGATTTCTCTTCAACGTCAATCATACACTATGAAATGACCATGCGTCACTTAGATTTCTTAGAGCATGTTCTTGTTGGAGAGACACCTTTAAGATTCAATCAACACCAAAATCGTTTATATATTGATATGGATTGGGCAAATGATGTGACTCCTGATGTTGATTATTTGGTAATAGAGTGCTATAGGAAGCTTGATCCAGACTCATATACAGATATTTACGATGACATTTATCTGAAAAGGTATGCTACGGCTCTGATCAAAAGACAATGGGGAGCTAATCTAAGTAAATTCCAAGGAGTTACAATGCTTGGGGGCGTTACCATGGATGGGTCTACTCTATATAATCAAGCACAAGAAGATATAATTAGATTAGAAGAGCAAATTCAACTTGCTTATGAGTTGCCCATTAATTATATGGTGGGATAACTCATGGCAGTTAATTCAATATTTCATACTAGTAATGTCGCTGCCCTAGCCACAGAGCAAAATTTATATAGAGATTTAGTAATCGAAGCCATACAAGCATATGGCCACGATGTTCATTATCTTGACCGGACTTTAGTGAATGAGGACACAATTCTTGGCACAGATAGTCTCGCTAAATTTAACACTCAAGCAAAAATAGAAATGTATATGGAAAATTCTGAAGGTGGTTTTGCTGGAGAAAAAGAATTGATGAGTCAATTTGGCTTACAGAACTTGAGTGAAGCTACATTTGTTGTTGCTAAGACTAGATTTCAAGACCTTACTAAACAGATTACGATAGAGTCTGGAACTGATACTCTTGGCGGTTCTATTCTGTTGGAGGATGGAACATTAGACAGTGCTACAGTGGAAGCCTCTGCATCTTTTGAAAGTGGATATATTATTTCGGAAGCAACATCCACAGATTCTGACAGACCTCTAGAGGGCGATTTAATATACCATCCCATTTTGAACAAGTTATTTCAAATAAACTTTGTTGATCATGATGAGCCTTATTTTCAGTTGGATAATAACCCTGTTTTTAAACTAAAATGTAGATTGTTTGAATATTCGCAAGAGTTTCTTGATACTGGCGTCACTGCCATTGATGAAATTGAAGATGCTTTGAGTTTGGACTCTGGTGCTTTCCAATTTACATTAGAGCAAGAGACTGCAACTATTAATGCGTTGCTGACAGAAGATGATGATAGGGTAAGATATGAGATTTCATCTGATGAACTCATTGCTCTTGAAGATAGTGACATGACAACATCTACCGGAAGTCTGTTAGCTGAAGATGGAGACTATCTCATACAAGAGACATACATAGTAGGAGACGGAGCTTCAAGCACCACTAATCTAGATACCTCGGCCCAAAATGAATTATTTGAGGTTGCTGACAACAGTGTTTTAGATTTTAGTGAATCAAACCCATTTGGAGACGTTGGTAGGAGTAATTAATTATGTTAGGCCAATCATTTTATCACGAAACAATAAGAAAAGTCATTGTTGCATTTGGAACTATGTTTAATGATATACAACTTGTTCGTAAGGATAGCTCTGGCAATATTATACAAACTATGAAGGTCCCGCTTGCTTATGGTCCAAGAGAAAAGTTTTTAGTGAGATTGAGAGATGACGCTGATTTGTCTAAACAAGTGGCAATCACTCTACCACGTATCGGCTTTGAAATACAAAATCTAGCATATGATGCGACGAGAAAACTTAATAGAGTTCAGAAATTTAAAAAGGTTAAATCGGGCAGAACTAGAACACTTGAGTCGCAGTTTATGCCTGTGCCATATAATTTAGATTTGCAGCTATATATTTTGGCAAAACAATCTGATGATTCTTTACAAATTATTGAACAGATACTCCCATTTTTTCAACCTGATTATACTGTGACTATTAATGATATGGCAGAGATGGGTATAAAAAGAGATGTACCAGTTGTATTGAATAGCATTAGTTATGAGGATGATTATATTGGTGACTTTGAATCTAGAAGGGCTTTAATTTATACACTAGGTTTCACAGCTAAATTTTATTTGTATGGTCCGGTTACAGATAATAATGTAATTAAGAAAGTTCAAGTGGACCAATATACAGATTTACCAGATCAAACACCACCAAGGTCACAAAGATTTACAGTCACTCCGAAACCAGAGAGTGCCGAGGCTGACGATGATTTTGGATTTAATGAGACAAGTTCATTCTTCACAGATTCTAAAGTTTTTGATCCTGTGACTGGACAGGACAAAGAAATAGTTAAAGATGATTCCACAGAGTGAGGTTAAATATGAAAAATGAAAGTATTGATAAAGCACTTGGTGTGGTAGAAAATTTTCCATTTAAAACCCCTGCACAAGAGTTAGTAGATTCTGGCCAGTGTCCAGTAGAAAAACCTGTGGGTGAAATTGTGAGCCAACAAGATTTTGGCGACCTAAATGATGCGGAGAAAGATTATGAATACCAGCGACAAAACTTCTACAATTTGGTCGAAAGAGGAACAGATGCAGTGGAAGGCATTCTGGAACTCGCCAAAGAATCGGACCATCCACGAGCATACGAGGTTGCCGGAAACCTCATCAAACAAGTGGCTGAAGTTACTGAAAAGTTGGGTGACCTTCAAGAAAAAATGAGAAAACTAAAAGAGGTGCCAAGCAACGCACCTAAAAACGTGACAAACGCATTGTTCGTGGGGAGTACCGCTGAATTACAGAAGATGTTAAAGGAAAAGTGACTTGTATAATTATGGTGGGGATTTTATTCTGCATTTTGAATTGACAAATAAATGCAATGCTAGATGTGTTCTCTGTAAAAGAACTGTTCTAGATAATGACACTCCCACACAAGACCCAAATTTAAATTTGTCTGAAATAACCATTGACAACTATAAAAAAATATTCTATAATAATAAAAATAATATCAGAAAAATATTACTGTGTGGTAACTTGGGCGATCCTATAATTGCAAAAGATATATTTGAAATCACAGAATATTCATTATCATCAGTCTTAAATAAACCACAAGGCAAATTTGATGTGAGAACAAATGGTTCTTTAAGAACAAAAGAATGGTGGAGTGAGTATGGTAAATTATGTAGAGGCGTTGAGCCGGGTGTGGTTTTTGGTATAGATGGTCTGAAAGACACAAGTCATATTTACAGGGTGAATACATCATTTGAAAAAGTGATAGAAAATGCTGCCGCCTTCATAGATCAAGGTGGTATTGCAATATGGCAGTTCATTGTGTTTAAACACAATGTTCATCAATTAGAAGATGCGAAAGAACTTGCACGAAAGATGGGGTTTCATAGTTTTTTATCATTTAATAATACCAGAGAAGAAAAAATAAATTATATCTGGAAGGGAAAAAACCACACTCTGGAAAATTTTGATACTAATTCAACTAAACCATATGAGTCGGGAAAGATTCACTGTCTTGCTCATAAAAATAATATGATTTATATTGACTCTTTTGGAAGCGTCTTTCCTTGTTGTTGGGTTCCCTCTGATTTAGATCATGATATTACGATGAATTCTTTTGTTGAAGAAAAAGCTTGGGATAAAGATTTTATAAAAATTTTACAAAATAATTGGTTTTCACAAATTTTACCCATGAGTTTTGAAAGTTTTCCTATACCCATGTGTAAACAAGTCTGTAGTAAAAAATCAACTGAGGACGCCAATAAATCTAAAGGGAGAGTAGTCGAGATGGGTGGTCTTGGTAGCAGAGAATACATTAAGTTATGAGGGAAAAATAAATGAAACAATTCGCAAAATGGTATTCTTATGATAAAGATAATTTAGTAGTAGATCAAGATATATATGACTCTTGTGATATTCCACAAAATTGTAAAGAATCACTTAAAAGACAAGCAGAATCTCTTGATAGCAAAATTGATAATTACATAATATTTTTATCAGGTGGTATTGATAGCCAAACAAAAGCATATGGATTTGTTCTTGCTGGAATAAAACCTCGCTGTGTCTTTTTAAAACTTATTTACCGACTACCAGATGGTAGTATTCGATGGAATAAAGAAGAGTTCTTTTACGCCTCTTTGTTTACTAAGGAACATAATTTAAAACTTGAAGTCTTTGAAGCAGAATTTGACGAAGATCGTATACAAGATGTTGTTTTGCAAAGTAATTATTTTAATAATACAGCAGGGACTGGAATTATGTTTTTCTCAGAAGCCTTACGAGATTTTATAAAAGATAAAAATTTTAAAGGTAGCATAATCACTGGACATTCCACATTTTCAATGTCTCGTTCTGGAAAAATCTGCTTTGGTGATTTCTTTAGACCAGATGCTGGGCTACTATATGGGGTTGACCCGACAGTTGTTGTTCCTTTTGATCTAATAGATTGTCATGTATTTCGATACTACCAATATGTTCATCAGAAAACAAAAGAGATTCAAATCTTACAACTTTACGAGCCAAAGAATCTCGCCTATACCGAATTAGGTTTTGAGTTCCGTCATAAATTTAGTGGATGGGAGTTTCTAGATACAGTTAACGATTACAGCGCAGCATCAAAAATAAACTTCGCAAAGTCTTACAGGGGAAGGATTCAAAAAACTCCTTCTCGTCTTGTTCTTGATGCTATGGGTATAGATTCAAAGATTAAACGCACTGGATTAAAATCTGTGGATTCAAGTGTACGTTTATATGAATTTGAGACTAGTATAGAGGATAAATTTATCAATGTGGTGTGAATATTATCAACGAGAAGAATTTATATTTAACAGCGATGTGGAGCCACGAAAAACTAGTCTGAAGGAAAGTTTATCTGAAGTTGCAACACACATACATGCTGACCATAAGGGCAGTTATGTAGTGTTTTTAAGTGGTGGAATAGATTCACAATCAACAGTTCTAGGATTTCTTCATGCAGGGATTAAACCGCACTGTGTTTTCTATCGTCATGGCTATATTGATGATAATGGATTAACAACTAATAAACTAGAAGAGTTCTATACGCAAAGTTTCTGTGATTCAAATGGATTAAAATTAGAAATTATTGATGATATATATGACCGTGATCGACTTGAAGACATAGTTAAAAGACGAGGTTATATAACTTTAAAAGATGGCATATATTATAAAAGACCGGGCTTATTCGGTAGTATGTTTTTAAATGAAAATATTAATCAATACTCACGACAGCATAGTTGTAAAGTAGTTACAGCGATGGGAAACTTCGTAATGAGAACTGATAACGGGAAAAAAATTGGTTATACCGCAACCAGTTCTTTTTCCAAACCTAATTCACCTGATTCTTCTATTGAACAAGATAGTTTGTTAATTTTTTCTCTTTATAATCCTGCTCTATATGGATACTATATGTATAAACACTCAATTTCACCATATATTCAATCTTATAAAAATTTTGAAGGTAAAAACCTTGCATTTATTGAGCTTGGTCTACAGTTTCGTCCAAAATTAAGGGGATGGGAATTTATGGATCGTACAGATCACACTTTATCAGAAGATGTGAATTTAGGGTATGGAGTTGATTCGGGTATATACACTAGCCCATTTAAGATAATTTGCGAAAAGCTCTCTATTGATTTTCAACGAACAAGCAAAACCTCTGATTATAACCGTGAAGACCGATTAACACCTGTTTACGAAATTTAAAAAAAATATATATGTGATAAAGTTTATATAAATACTTTAAAGAGGAAACAATTATGGCATGGAAAAAAGTTCAAGTTCGCACAATACCAAACGCTGATACTCCTTTTGAAACAATAAGCGACGAGGTAGTAAATTATATAAAAACAAATTATGATGATACTGGAAAAAGAACATCATTTTCTATGAGTTCAAGTGATGATGGGTTAGTATTGACATATACTTCTATATATTCAAGTGAAGATACTAAAAATGAATTTGTAAATGATTCAACTATCTCAACAGAATCAGCGAGACGAAACAAAATAAATGAGGATAATGGTATTACGAAAGAAGTAACAGTAGATGAAGAGGTGTGATAAACTTGTTTAACTAAATAGTATCATGGAACAGAACTATCTAGGAAATCCAAACCTCAAGAAAGCCAATGTAGCTCAAGAGTGGACAGAGGAAGAGGTTAGAGAATATGCAAAGTGTATGAAAGACCCTCTGTATTTCATACAAAATTACATTAAGATTGTATCTCTAGATGAGGGTCTTGTTCCATTCAAATTATATGATTTTCAGAAAGAAATGATTGGGACTTTTCATAGCAATCGTTTTACTATATGTAAACTTCCAAGACAATCTGGTAAATCTACAACCATTATTGCCTACCTACTTCATTACGTTCTATTTAACCCAACTGTAAATGTAGCTATACTTGCGAATAAGGCAGCGACAGCAAGGGACTTGTTGGGACGACTTCAACTTGCATATGAACATTTACCGAAATGGTTGCAACAGGGGGTCATGTCTTGGAACAAAGGAAGTTTAGAGTTAGAGAATGGTAGTAAAATTCTTGCGTCATCGACTAGTGCGAGTGCTGTGCGGGGTGGGAGTTATAACATTATATTTCTTGATGAATTTGCATATGTACCAGCAAATGTTGCAGAGCAATTTTTCAGTTCAGTATATCCTACTATAAGTTCTGGTAAAACAACAAAAGTGATGATTGTTTCTACCCCACATGGTATGAACATGTTTTACAAGTTGTGGGTTGATGCAGAAGAACAAAGAAATAGTTATATCCCCATTGAGGTTCACTGGAGTGAAGTGCCGGGACGAGACGAAAAATGGAAAGCAGAGACTATTAAAAATACATCAGAGTCTCAATTCAATACAGAATTTGAGTGTGAATTTTTAGGCTCTATTAATACTCTTGTCGCACCCTCAAAGTTAAAAACCCTAGCATATAGACAACCTCGACAATCAAATGCTGGACTAGACATTTATGAAAAGCCAACTGAGGGACACACATATATGTTGACGGC